>Ga0041059_1003672_pt1 | contig 10227 bp, 6 predicted proteins | sample AraColnosormetaG_FD_56232 | JGI IMG/M metagenome (GOLD analysis project Ga0041059, IMG submission 56232) | Arabidopsis roots microbial communities from North Carolina, USA - Col MF nosort | ecosystem: Host-associated > Plants > Roots > Unclassified | place: USA: North Carolina | collected 2013-09-02 | reverse complement strand
AAAAAAAAAAAAAAAAAAAAAGGGAAAAGAGAGGTGAAAAAAATAAAAAATAATGTAAAAAGAGCGGTGAAAAAAGTAATAATTGAAAAGAAAGAAAAAAGATGATAAGAGCAATTCCACATTGGCAGCTAACTGTGGACCCCACACTTCTCGGAAGTTCCGTGACCGCGACTTGAGTGAATAAGGTCCCACATGCATTTCCCTCTCTTCCCATCTCAGCCGTTTAATCTTTTCTAAATCGAACGGTTCAGATCAACGGGTCGGGTGCCAACTCAACGCCTTTTTTAGTTTTTATTTTATTTTATGTTTTTTTTTTGGATGATGTTTTCTTCTGCCAAGTCAGATTGTTTAAAAACCAAAAATAGAAGAAAATAAAATACTAATATAATATAAAACGATCTAACGGTTGTGAGAGCATTTAGCTAATTGGCAACAAATGGTATTGGCCGTTGATTTGTAATTAATGAGTTAAATTATTTTAGACTATGGTAGGACCTGTTTCCTTACTTTATAGGTTTATTGTTTAGCTTACCTTCCCTAATAGAATTAAAAAAATCTAAAGGATATTATATGGTTTATTACTATTTTAGAAATATCCAAATATGACCAGATTTAATTAGTTTTATAGAAATTTATAGTTATGTCAATTTGACTAATCTAACCTAGGAATTATCAAGATTTAATTTCTCTTTTAGATTTTTTCATTATAAATTAAGAATGTTGATAAATTAGTAATTAAAAATGTGGTAGATACTTCCAATATTATTCTCCATATATTTTCATTTTTAATTATTAGATTCTAAGAATTTAAAAGATCAATTTTGCAAACCTGGCATATTTGAAAAGGTAAATTTAATTTAACAGCTTTTATTGCATGCACGTAAGAAATATCAAATAAATCAATAAGAAGGAAAGTAAATATTTGAATATTTATTTTCCATGAGTTGAAGAAAAAAAAATAGTTAGTGGCAAGTAAAAAACTATTTAGCCATTTGATCTTAATGGAGAAAAGTAAAAAAAAAAAAGATGAAGGTAGAGAAGTGGAACCTGATGTGATTAATATTACCGGTTGGATCGGTTTGTATAGGTGGTCACAAAGATTCCATTCTGATCGTAGATTGCCTTTACCAAGGTCTCTGTCTACCGGTAATAGCCGGTGATACATCTTCTCAAGACACATTTTGAATTTTAATAATTAAAATAACATCATATTTGTGCGTGTATATGTCAGTATTTTTGTTTTCTTTTCACACGAGTCATCGCGATTAGTGGACAACAGTACACTACCCCAGGAGCCTTTTTATTGCACAATATACTATTGATGATTATTTTTAGATTTAAATATTATTATCTTAATCTTTCCGACTTTCAATATATTTTATTGTTTTTTTATTTGTTTGTTTATTTCTAGACAGTGCAAAGTCAATAAAATATTGGTAGCGATAATATAGACGGAAGCGTGTGATGTCAAACTCTTGACACGTGGCAGCTTCTGTTTAATAACTGGTAACAGTCCAAAATAATTTTTTCACATGAATCCGACTCCGAAAATAATATTCTTTTAAAACCGAAAAATTAAATGTTATCAAATACTAAAATATCATAACAATAAGATATCATTTTTGAGTGGGTCCTACCTACGGATGCTGACTAATAAAATAATTAAAGAATACGTTTTTTAATTTAATAATAAAATAATAATCGGTGGTAAAATAATTAATAAAAGAAGAAATATCGGTTATTTATTATTATATGCGAGATCTCTTATAACGGAGGGCCAAGATTTTGTCACGCTGGTATATAGCGTATCGTGACCGTTGGATGTATTCACACCGACGGTGAAGATTGAGAAAATGTTTTACGGCAGGAGATATGAGCCGTGGATTTATTCGCTACTCTGCTTTTATGAGGAGCACAAATAAAGGAGATAATGGGAAGCAAGTAGAGAGATAGAGGAGAGAGAGTTTGATAAAGAGAGAGAAAAAGGGGTTGCGATTTGGGAGAAGAGAAATAGAGAGGAGAAGCATTAGAGAAGAAGAAGAAGAAGATGGATAGAAATAGAGAAGCTAGAAGAGTACCTATGGCGGCTGCCGGAAATGGTCTTTCCCGGCGGAGACATAGAGCCGGAAGTTTCAGAGATTCACCAGGTTTGTTTTTGAATCTCTTGATTTGGTTTGTTTTTCATCAGATCTGAGAGAAAACGTTTGGTTCTGATTTTTCTGAACGTTTTTTTCACAGAGGAGGAAGGTCCGGTGGAGTTACCGGAGGCGGCGAGGTTGAGAGATCGAGGAGGGAGTAATAAGAAGGATCGAGATCGGGAACGTGATAGAGACAGAGAGAGGGAAAGAGAAAGAGATAGGGAGAGAGATCGGTTAAATAGCCGGAGTAAACGGCGGAGAGGAGAACGCTTAATGATGGTTCACGGTAATCTAGACGACGGTGGCGACGATAGCTCGGAAGAGAGTGTCAACGACGATGAAGAATATGACGACGGAGGTGTAGGACCACCTTCTTCGTTGAAGATGCTTCCTCCGACGAGCAATAATATCTCAGCTGCATCGTTTTCATCGTCTCTATCAAATCATCACAACGGAGGTAGCGGTAATCTCCATCACCACCATCACAGCCACAACAATAACCATCAGAGGAAGAATAATTTTCCGCCGACGAAAGTTTTCAGATCGTCTCCTTCTCCGGCGCCGGTATCACCTCTTGTCTCGACGTGGAAAGCCGCCGACGAGATGATCGGTGTTTCGGTTCCTAGAAAAGCTCGGTCAGGTAGAGAGGTGGAAATTTACATTTGTAAACATATCTCTCGCTGATCTATCTCGATTCACAGTTCTTCTAATCTCTTCTTCGATTTTTGCAGCGTGTACGAAGAGACCTCATGAATCATGGGCGTCAAGTACTACCGGAGGTGGTGTTTTTGCTTCCGGTGAACAAATCCATCGGCAAATATCATCAACGTCTCCAGCTAATAGAGTTAGTCCGGCTTCGATTTTAGCATCTCCGTCTCCTCCTGCTCCTACGTCTCCTTCTTCATCAAGCATTTCCGTCAGGAAAAAATTGGTTAGTCTCTCAAAATTTACACTCAAATCTCTCCATCTCCATCTTCTTCTTTGACTAATATATTTTTGCTTCTAGCCGTCGGGGACGAAACAGAAGCCGTTACCGCCGAAGTCATCATCGAGTAAGTTATCATCGCCAGTGGCTGTACAAGACGAGATCGAGATCGAGATTGCAGAAGTGTTGTATGGTATGATGAGGATGCCTTCCACATCAAAACAAGAAGCAGCCGGTAACGATTTGACGGAGGCAGCGAAATCAACTGTAGAAGTCAAATCTCGAGTCTCTTCACCGATCTCAAATCCTCAGACTCTTCCTCAATCATCTATCACACTAGCTGCAAATTCTAGCTCCTCTAATGTTTCAGCCATCGGTAACATCCTCTCTCCATTCACAAATCGGAACGACTATTTTTGTTTTTTTTTTTCTTTTTTGCTCACTTTGTTTTACCATTTTCGCTTCAGCTCCTAAGAGAAAGAAGCCGAGACATGTCAAGTACGAAGACGATAACAGTTCACGCGTCACTACAATCAAATCCGAAGCCGAAGCTCCTTCAAAAAGTCAAGTTCCGTTCAGTAATCAACTAAAGAGCTCAGGATCCGGCGAAGGAAACAGCTCCGTATTGGATTCTATCATACCACTGACGAGAGAAAGCAACGCTTCGTTAGATTCGGAGAAAAAAGAGAACAATCTGTCAAAAGACGAAACAATATTGCCGAAAGTGGAATCTTCTTCAGGATTTAGATCCGATGGTGAAGGAGCTAAATCGTAAGCATTCAATCTATACATTCATTTTTTCTGGATTTTTTACCCAAGTTTTGGTACTGAATGTTTTTTGTTTTTAATCATGCAGGAGTTCGCCGGAAAAAGAGAAGTTTGAGATAGATCTGATGGTAAGTGTCAATAACATATATATTTTATTTTATTTTCCTTTTTTTTTGAAGTTCCGTACTAAATTAATTGTCCGTCGGTTCAGGCGCCACCGCCGGTGAGATCGTCGTCGGAGAGAGGCGGAGAGATGATGGAATGTGTGGCGGCAGAAGCTAAACCTAAAGTCACGGAAGTGGAAACGGTGAGTGGGGCCTACTTTTGTTTGGTAATATTGTGATAATTGGGGATATCCATCATTACTTTTTCATTTTTGCTTTTTTTGGCTCTCTTTTTCTTATCTTCATCTTTTTGGCTCCCTCTTTTTTTTAATTCTCTCCTGTGTCCACACTAATGCATGTAGCAGGAAGCAAAGCCTCTGCTTAAGGAAGATAGAAGTGATCCGGCGATTCATGATTCTCAGGAGAAGAAGAGACCTAGAATGGTTGCTGAAGCTGAACACCATAAGTTTGAGAGGAATTGTGAACTCAAACTCGACTTGGATAAATCTGATCATGTGGGTTTAGTAAACAAGCATCATGTTCAGAAACCGCCACCGCAACAGCAACTATCTGTTCCTGATAAAACTGGTAGGCCTTTTTCATCTTTCTTGAGATTCATTCTTCTTACTCTGACTGGACTAGTTTCGTTTTTTGTATACTGAATTAACTGGGCCTCTTTTTAAAAAATTCCAGCTCAAGCTAGCCATTTGCCTCTGCATATGTCTATGCCTGGCTGGCCTGGGGGCCTTCCTACAATGGGGTATGTTTTCTTTGTAATTTAAGCATGTGATACTTTTCCTAAGTCTCCTTTTTATTTTTTGGTTGTACTAATGTAAAACTCTGTGATTAAACAGATACATGGCACCTACACAAGGAGTTGTGCCTACGGATACCAGTTCCTTATCAGCTGCAGCAATGCAGGTAATTTTGATTGGATGTGCCATTCTAATATTTCTCTTTATATTTTTTTGCCTTTACTGATTTAAATTTTGGTCTTGTGCAGCCTCCACCTCATTTACTTTTTAATCAACCAAGGCCGAAGCGATGTGCTACACACTGCTACATTGCTCGGAATATTCAATCTCATCAGCAATTCACAAAGATGAATCCTTTCTGGCCTGCAGCAGCAGGCTCAGCTCCAATGTATGGGACCAAGGCCTGCAATCTCAGTCTTATGCCTCCCACAGAACTTCAGGGGAGTGTTTTGGGAAGAAGTTCCAACCCTGTTCAAGATAAGAATTCTCAATCTACGTCCAAAAGCTCAGAGACAGCTCAAAGAAATCAATTAATGCTTCAACAAGCTTTGCCTCCAGGAGCAGCTAATAGCATCTTGGTTAGTTTTTTTAGTCCATGTATCATGTTTCTCATCAGGTTTTGTCGTCCTTCTTATAAGCTGATTGTTTTTTTACTTTCATTGTAGCATGGTCCGACATTCATATTCCCCTTGGGCCAACAGCCTCACGCTGCCGCTACAATAGCTGCCGCATCTGTCAGACCTCCTAATAGTGGCATCACATCTTCTGGACCAACAGCTACTTCTACCTCCATGAATGGTTCTGCATCAGCTACTCCAGCTGGTGCCCCAACAATGAGCTTCAGTTATCCTGCCATGCCGGGAAATGAAACGCAGTACCTGGCCATTTTGCAGAATAACGGCTATCCATTTCCAGTTCCAGCACATGTTGGTGCACAACCTGCTTATAGAGGTGCTCCTGGGCAGCCGATGCCATTTTTTAATGGTTCATTCTATTCCTCCCAAATGATCCAGCCTCCACATCATCAGCCACAAAAGCAGCATCAGCAGCAGCTAACTGGTCAAATGCTCCAGAGCCATGCTCCTAACAACCAGAATGGGAGTGCTTCCACTGGTTCCTCAGCAGCTCAAAAGCATCTGCAGAACCAACAGTTGAGGCCACCGATTAATCATGGGAACTCTCAAGGATTTCCAACTCATAAAGTGCAATCGCAGCCTTTGAATTTTCAGCAGAGGCAGCAACCCAGAGAAAATGCTACTCAACATAGTGAGACTGTAGGGGAAGATAGCCCATCAACTGCTGATAGCCGGGGTTCTCGTTCCAATGTTGCCTATGGCCAGAACTATGGTATGCAAATGCAACCAACTAACTTGGGTTTGATGAGTTCCCCTGCCCCTGGTGGTGGGGTGGTTGGATCTTCGAGCAGTCATGGTGAAAAGAAATCACAGCAGCAGGTTTCAAAGGCTGGTGTAGAATCCTTCCAGTCACCGGGTTATGCTATGACTTTTGCGACGTTCAATGGGGCTAACACTGCTCCTACCCTAAACATGTCATCAATTGCTCAGAATCACGCTATGTTCCACAGCATGCCCGAAGCAGCAAGGCAAGGTTATCAGATGATGGCTGCTCAAGCAGCTCAACAAAAAATGAACTACGGTGCTTCACTAGAAGATGGAAAATCTGGGTCTATTGGTGGTGCTGCTACTGCTAATAATACCCCTGAGGAACAAAGGAAGTCAGGAGGAGGGGCAATAGGGAAAACGAGTGGTGGGAATGGTGGGCAGTCTATTGCTTTCTCTAACAAACAGGATTTAGCTGATGCATCTGTTTCTGCTGTCACGAGTGGTAGCATCGTTGATAGCTCATCCCGTTTACTCAACCTTGGTTCTGCTCTGCCACAGAGTTCGGGTTCTTTACCCACGTCTCATCATCAACAACTACTACAACAACAGCAGCAACAGCATATGCAACGGAGTCAATCGCAGCAACCTTATACCACCATGTACCTCCAGAAGCAGCAACGGTATGCAACTTCAGTGGCTGCTTCTGCTGCCAGAACCAAAGGGCCCGTGGTGAGTAACGGGAGTGGTTTCCCTGATCACAATATGACCACATCACCTGCGGGAACCACCAAGTTTGCAAATGCTAATTCAGGGTTCCCTCAAAACCTTGTCCAGTCGAGTAGCAATCAGGTTCAGTCTCAGCAGTGGAAAAACAATTCACCCAGGACAACAAATACTACCCAAGCTCAGTCTCCTTCGATGTTGTCGCCATCAACATCAGTTGCTGCTGCATCTTCGCTAAGAAACATCCCGCATAAACAGCAAAGCCGTCCCCAGCAATCGCAGATATCTTTTGCAGCAAACTCAAAACCAATGACTTCTGGTTCACCAATGCAGCAGGTACAAGGAGGAACCAACCACCAGGCTCCGTCTCCACCAATGTTAGTTGGGTCGCCTTCGACGTCGTCTGTCTCCAAAAATGCCAGCGGAAGCCCAAGAACAACTGCTTCTGCTTCCTCGGCGGCAAACAAAGGTGGACAAGCTTCCACAACTACTCACTCAGCATCTCAGCCGTCCAAGAACTTACAGCCTGCATCTGCGGCGTCATCTGCTGGTGGAAGGAATAATGGTCCTTCTGTTCTCGGAAACCCGACCACGAGCTCTGGATCCAAGTCGCAACAACAGCAGCAGTTGCCAAAGCATGGGCTGCAGCCGCAAGCACAGCTATTCTTCTCTAATCCTTATATGCAAGCTCAACATCAACATCAACAGCAACAGATCACCATATCTCCTTCTGGTGGGTATTACATCCAAAGACACCAGCAACAGTCAGGTTCAGCACCTGCTGTTCCAGTCACGGGAGCTGTCACCGCCACTTCAGATCCAGCGAAAGCCATAGCGGCTGCATCTGCAGCGAATAACATGAAAGGAGGTGGTGGTATGGGTAAAACTCAACAACATCAGCTTGGGCCTCCAGGGTTCACTAATGTTCACGCTGTTTCCTCTGCGGTTCAGGTCAAACCCGTGGATCAGAAGCAACAGGCGGGTGAGTGAAAGATCTTTAAAACTATTTTGTTTAGCATAAAAGACTCTGAATGGTTGGGAAGTTCCGGTTATAGCTTGTGCTGGCGAGACGAAATGACTTTAAAAGAGTCTGATGAAGAAAGAAGCAGACGGAACAGAACAACTAAAAAAAGGGATGACAATTTTTTTCGGAGTTGGGGGTGCTTTTTAAAAGCATTGTGTACAATTAGTGTTTATATTATTCTGACAGGAACCTACGGTGTCAATTCCAAAACTAAAACCCAAAAAAAAGAAAAGGAAGAAGCAAAAACCTCTTAGAAGTTCTCTAATTTAAAAAATTTATTCATTTTTCTTGGGGAGGTTTGAGTTTTTGTTTGGTGGTGATGTTAGGTAGGGAACCAAAAGAAAATGGGAGAAGTAAAGAGTCGTTAGACACACAGCAATAGCGAGCGAACGTACGTTCATATGCTGGCCTTGTGTGTAGTTTGTGTTGTTATTAGTGTGAGAGCATGAATCAGTATGATGAATTTATGATTCGTTCTATTTTGTGTTTAAGTTTTCGGTCAGAGATTCAGACGCAGCAGTAAAAAGTTGTAGTAACTAGCGTTATCAATAAAAAAACGAAAATGGATTTTAATCTTCAGACAGATGGAGATAGTGGAAATTCAGACCACACGCGTGCAGCAAACTTGCTAGCTTTGCCAAATAAGCAACCCTTTCTTTTTTTTACCATTCACACCTTTTTGGTGTTCTCTTACCAATCATTACATTTTTACTTAACCAACTCAAGAATTTGGATTATCTTCTATCAATCAATAGTTCAATACAATACCTCTATTGTCCTACTTTACAACTTTCGTGTACTTTTTTTTGTTTTTTCTTTTGTATATTTTTACTTTAATATATTTTGGATTCTATAACAACGAGACACAAAATCAAAAGTGGGGGTCCCGTACGGTAATAATTAAAACGTATGGGGTTCAATATCGAAAGTTCTGAAATGAATGGGGCTCACTTAGCAAACTCCAAAATGAGTCAGCGGTCCACTATTAAACTTTGTGGGCTCAGACTTTAACTATTATATGTCTCGTTGTTCCTGGCCCACTTACAGTATACCGAATATACCTATACTTTAATTTATTTATTTTGTCAAATATCTACAACTTAAAATATCTTTATATAACATGGCGAAAAAAAAAAACTTTTTATAACATAATGTATATTGTTTCTTGTCTTCAAAATATATTATATGAATTCCATGCAAGTGACAATTCCTTTAAGAAGACAATATTAATATTATTGTGCTTTTGCCACTATCAAAGAAAACAATTTTATTTACTTTCGTACAAAAAAAACAAAATTATGTGGGATTTTATTTTCTTGGTGGTTGATTAAAATTGTAAATTTTTACATCTTCTAAATATTTAGGTGTAGAATTAATTTTTGGAATATCCTATGACAATTTTCTTTCTAAAGAAAACCAATGTAAAGAGATAAATAATGACAAAGTTCCTTTTTAACCTTTTCTCTAACACAGTAAGAAAATTATTTTCACTCCATATTAAGAAAAGACAATTTTGTTTTGTTTATTTGGGGTGGAAAATAAGACATGTGTAAAGGAGGAAAGACCATTGTCCCACATGCATTCCCCAATCTCCAAGTAATTGTAATTCTAGAGTTTTTGTCTTTTTTTTTTTNTTTTCTTTTTTGGGGCAAACCATTCTAGAGTTTTTGTCTACTACCATATATTGTAATTAAAATTAGAATATGAATTTGCTATAAGTAAAAACCTATTAAGGCATTTAGACAGGAAATGTTAGACGGCTTTAAATAGTGGGCTTTAAGAAGTCTGTTAAAATATATTTTAAAATCATAGTTTGGGCTTTACCTTAGTTACACACACGAGTGACGAAATTGACGATATGTCCACATAAATAGAAGACAAACGAAGAGATAATAATAATACAAGTACACTACTGTAACAGGTTTATAAATCACTAAATAAGGCCGCCTATTTCGGCGGGTCTAAGATACAAAAATAAATTTTTATTGATAGTATTTGAATTTTGTATAGATAGGCGGGCATAAGATACAGAAATAAATTTTTATCGATAATATTCGAATTTTTCTATGTTATATTTATACTTATATATAGAAAATATTAGGATTTTATGGATATTTTAGTTTTTTTGTGTGTATTTTGAGATATATTCAAGTAAAACTACTCGTATTGTTTTGGGAATTTTTGAAAATTTCAAGTAATTTAATAGATTTTCACACAAAATTTGATATTTCAGTATATAAATAAACTCGAACCCGAACCGAACCCGACCTGAAATCTTAAAATGTTCTATTTTCACTTATTATTACCTGAGTTAAAATTCTTAAAATAAAACATAAGTATAGTAACACATCAAAGGATGCAAGACACTCCATCATACGATGAGTTAAAATTCTTAGAATAAAACATAAGTATTCAAAATTTTATTCTTATAAGTTCATTAATATTTT
>Ga0041059_1003671_pt1 | contig 10227 bp, 7 predicted proteins | sample AraColnosormetaG_FD_56232 | JGI IMG/M metagenome (GOLD analysis project Ga0041059, IMG submission 56232) | Arabidopsis roots microbial communities from North Carolina, USA - Col MF nosort | ecosystem: Host-associated > Plants > Roots > Unclassified | place: USA: North Carolina | collected 2013-09-02 | reverse complement strand
AAAATATAAATATTTTATAAAAATAAAATTTACAAGTTTTAATATATATTACTTTTAAAAAATAAATCATCCCGCGGTATACCGCGGGTTAAAATCTAGTTTCATTTAAACTTGTTAAGATTTAAAAGTATTTGATTATTTATTTTGAAATATATGAAAAGAAAATAAAATATAATTCCTTACAGTCCAGACATGGAAACAAATAAACTTTGATAATCTCTTCAAATTATAAATTATAAATAGAAACGTTTTCATCATAACTCATTCAGAAAATAAAAAATAAAAAATAAAGAAAAGATAGGGGTGAAGGAATTAGCATGATTTTGATTATGATGATACATTAAGTTAATTACCCAATTAGATTTGAAAGTATAATTTTCTTGAAGCTTCAAAATGGGTGAGTAATATAATAAAATTATGAAGCCTCGGGAAAATGTAAATGAAATTAAGTAGATATGGGCCAGACCAACGATATTAACTGAATAATAATTGTGGACTAAATATTGGACTCCGTAAAAGCCCAAAACAAAATATAAAACGAACCCACACGACACGAGTTATTATCAGAAACATTACTGTTACAATGCAAACGCGCACCAGTAGAGCGTATAGCGCGTGTGTCGAAAATGCCTAGTCTATATACCCACCAAAAACGCTGTTTTTAGCCTAAATACTTTATTTTAAAAGAAATCAGCGCGTGGGAGAACCCATGAACATTTGGGTTTGTTTATCCATTGTTTTGATATTTATTTATTTCGGTTAATTCCAAAACAAAGGATTGCTTCTTCTTGGTATTTTTGACTAACAAATACTTTTTTTTGGCGACACACTTATGTATAGCAAAACTAAAAAGTATGAATTCAAACAAACAAACACCGGTATAATATGTTTACACTAAACTAAACTAGGAGAAGATGTTTAATTTATGAATGAAACCAAAATTGGAATTATTCACTAAATGACGATTTCGTAAACTCAGCTTAACATTTATTGACGATAACATCATAAAGAGCTCAAAATGATATTGTACTACATAAAAGAAAATTCTCTTCCATACTAGCTATAAAAGATATTTCAAATGAAACAATAGTATTATTGGTTACAAGTAAATCATAGTGTACCTCTTAACAAGTCAAATAACTTAAAAAGATCAAAATATGCACAATCATTTTATTAACAATCCATATATATAACTGGGAAAATTAAAGTGGCGTAAATTTGATCAATTTATGTAGCTAGCCGGTGATTATAATTGAATATACGATGATGTTCCGAGACAAGTTAGTTGATCAAAATATTAATTCATACATATCCATCCAACATATGTTGCTATTACAATTTACATATGATAATCTTAGGGCAGGCCTCATAATATATACATTAATTGGTAAAATCTGGTCACCAAATTTACGAGCAGTAGTAATCAATATTAGTAGTAGATAACCCAGTTTTTGTTTTTTTGGTCTGAAGTAGATAACCCCATTTCTATCCATAATATCTTTGTATTTAAGATACGTTTTCACGAGGGCCAGCCGTAAAATTGAATTAAAATCCCATTTGTTTATAAGTTTATAGTAAAATATAGTAGCTTCAGACAAGTAGTACTAGGAAAATAAATCAACTTAATAGAAGAACCAGATCTGTGAACGGAGAAAGGGACATATGAGTTTGTCAAAGTCAACGATAGAAACGGTTACAAGAATATCCAATGAAAGAGAGCCACGTGGGAGATGCAGCTGAATTTAAGTAAGAATGATCTCATAATCTTGACCATCCACCAATAAAAAGCTTAATTAATACATCATCATCCAATCCGGTGGAGTAAATGCGTAGATGGATAGAGAACGGTGAAGTTTCCAACAAAATCTCTGACTCTGATTCAGCTTTCTATATTCAATCGTTCCCATTATCTCATTTTGTAGTTTAGTTTTATCCTCAACAACCATCTTCTTCGTTATATTCCTTGAGATAACAACAAAGCATCGTTCTTCACCTTTACCAAAAAGATAAAAAAAAAGAAAAATGGCAAAAGAAAATGGATTTATAGGATCAATCGATCAAGGAACCACCAGCACCAGATTCATCATTTACGACCACGATGCTCGTCCTGTTGCTTCTCATCAAGTCGAGTTCACTCAGTTCTATCCCGAAGCTGGGTAAAACTAATCACCTTTTCTTGTTTAAATTCATGTATTCATTGGTTATGACTAGTAAAGTGAGACTTTTTATAGTGGATGGATCTTGTCTGATTGGACACTATTTCCGTATCTTTGAAGCTCCATCGGACCAAAGTTTTGTTTTTTGTTTTTCTGTCTGTGTGTCTAAGCGATCTGTTCGTTTTTCCGTTGGGTCTTGTCTTCCTATTTGATTTCGAATCTGTGTTCTTGTTCAGTGGATTTTGGATGCATATATATATATATCTCTAGTCTCTTGTTATTGATTTATTTAAAATGTATTTGAAGATGGGTGGAACACGATCCAATGGAGATACTGGAAAGTGTGAAAGTGTGCATTGCAAAGGCTCTCGACAAAGCCACTGCCGATGGACACAACGTCGACGGTGGCTTGAAGGCCATTGGGCTTACAGATCAGAGAGAGACTACTGTTGTTTGGAGCAAATCCACTGGCCTTCCTCTCCACAAGGCTATTGTCTGGATGGATGCTCGTACCAGCTCCATCTGCAGGTACATAACTTTCATTGATCTCTTTCTTTTCTTCTTGTATGGTTTGTCTACTATCATCTTCAGGATTGCTGAGGGATTTGGTTTCTGATGAAAGCTTTCTTTGGTGATCCTTAATTACAGGAGACTAGAGAAAGAACTCTCGGGAGGAAGATCCCATTTTGTGGAGTCTTGCGGCTTGCCAATAAGCACATACTTCTCTGCCATGAAGCTGCTTTGGCTCATGGAGAATGTGGATGATGTCAAAGACGCTATCAAGAAAGGGGATGCCATCTTTGGCACTATCGACACATGGTTGATCTGGAACATGACTGGCGGTATCAATGGCGGCCTTCATGTCACTGATGTCACCAATGCTTCACGGACAATGCTCATGAACCTCAAAACCTTGAGCTGGGACCAGGACACTTTGAAGACACTTGGCATACCGGCTGAAATCTTGCCCAAGATTGTCAGCAATTCAGAAGTGATTGGAGAGATCTGCAAAGGCTGGCCTATTCCCGGTATCAAGATTGCTGGATGTCTTGGTGATCAGCATGCTGCGATGTTGGGGCAAGCTTGCAGAAAAGGCGAGGCGAAGAGTACTTATGGCACAGGTGCTTTCATTCTTCTCAACACCGGAGAAGTGCCAATCAAATCAGGTCATGGTCTTCTGACCACGTTGGCCTACAAGCTCGGTCCTCAAGCACAGACAAACTATGCATTGGAGGGTTCGATTGCCATAGCAGGAGCTGCTGTTCAGTGGCTTAGAGACAGCCTTGGGATAATCAAAAGCGCCTCTGAGATCGAAGATTTGGCAGCAATGGTAGATTCTACAGGAGGAGTGTACTTTGTGCCAGCGTTCAACGGCTTGTTTGCTCCTTGGTGGAGAGAAGACGCACGTGGTGTGTGCATTGGAATCACGAGGTTCACCAACAAGTCTCACATTGCTCGGGCTGTGCTGGAGAGCATGTGTTTCCAGGTGAAAGACGTCCTTGACTCCATGAACAAAGATGCAGGTGAAAAGGGTTCCCTTAATAACGGGAAAGGGGAGTTCTTGCTCAGAGTTGATGGTGGTGCCACAGCTAACAACCTTCTGATGCAGATTCAGGTATGATGATGCTCTCCTCTCTTCTCTGTATGAATCAGATTCTGATGATTGTGTTGTTCGAACATTAATCTCATTCTCTTATCTCCTTGAAAATGTTGCAGGCTGATCTGATGGGAAGTCCGGTGGTGAGGCCAGTGGACATAGAGACAACAGCATTAGGAGCAGCCTATGCAGCTGGATTAGCTGTGGGATTCTGGAAGGAAGCAGACATATTCGAGTCGGGAGAGAAGGCGAAGAACTCCAAAGTTTTCAGACCCGCTATGGAAGAAGGAATCAGGAAGAAGAAAGTGGCGTCTTGGTGCAAAGCGGTGGAAAGAACATTTGATCTCGCTGACCTCTCTATCTAAAACTTGAAGAAGTTGATCTCAGAGATGTCCTCTTTATTTACCACAGTTGGGCTCTGTCTTCCAAGTCACATAATGTTTTAAGGTCTAATATATGTTTGATTAAACCGTCTTTGAATGATTTATACATCAATGCTTAATTCTGTTGGAAGTAAGATTGCATCATAATAAGACATGAGAGACATCTTGTATTCGAATCTCTCGTGACTACTTCAAACACTTAACTTTGCGGGAAACCAGCAAGTACCTGTGTTATCTCATTTATCTAACTGAAGCATGAACTTACACTCATAGTATGATGGAACCACAAGTTCGATAAAACATTGTCTATCACATTAATAAACAATCGAAATAGGCACAAACAATCGAAAATCATTTAACAGAATAAACAAAGTCAGTCTTTTCTCGGTGGAACTGTGATGATAGCTTTTACAAATTTCATTTGCTTTCAGCTTCTTTAGGACAAAGCACTTCTCACTAAGCGGATGCAAGCATCAACAAGGCTGAAACCACCTCTCTATCTCGGACAGAATTAGGGTTTTTCTTCATGAAACCACACTTTGAATTCTCGATTTCTCTACACTGAGACCAAGCGCTCTTCTCCATCTCTAAGCTCGAACGAAACTCTTATTCAAAAGAATCTCCAATTCCGTCCGATTTGTGCTTCAAAATTAAAAAAGAATCATGTTCCCTCGTTTTTCTTCACCTCCAAAACTGGGCCTCTCTGGGCCTTAATTCGTTTAAAGCAGATGGGCTCTTAATGAAACTTCCCTTGACCATAAAATTTGACTCTTACGTTGTTGATTTTCCTTTTCTTCGAGTCAACAGGATCAATCAACATTGTCTTAGTTTGGTTGACCAGGCTCAACATTTGATTCAAAGTGACTTTTTTTCTTATGATTTTTAAGTTTTCAGAATTTAAAATTAGATAACTTCCTAGTAAGGGTGTTAGTTGGATACTTTTTTCATCAGAAATTTCATAGCAATTTTTTCTATCAGTTCCCACTGAAACAGCGAGAATCTAAGAAGAAAAGTGGACAAATGGAAATGAAGAAAGAGTTGTTCTGTATTTTACTCAAGCCTAAAAGGAATACTAATAAAGAAGGTTTCAATGGAAACACAAGAAAAAAAGTTCATAGAGTCAAATGGAAGCAAAGCTAAGGAACAAAGAAAAAACGTGAAGTGTGAAGAAAAAGGAGGGAAAAAATCTTCGCTTTTTGCCTACTTCCTTCACGCAACCTAAAACTAAAAGCCTATTAATTTTGTTCTCTTTTCTTTTTCAGATTGTTTTATATGTTGAACATTTCTATTTATCTTTGTCCTCCACTAATTAAATCGGATGCATGATGTATTCTCTCATATTAACAATATAAAATGTAACGTAAGAAGAAGTACTTTTTTAAAAGTAATCACAATCTCTAACAAACAACACCAAAAACTTTATCGCTTATATTATTATAATTACTCAACAATGTACGGATTTGAAGTCATTTAATTTTTTACTTTTCAAAATTTGAACCTCCATAAATTTTGTAGGGGAAAGTTCTGATGCCCTTCTCGTCACAGCATTTATTTCTTTGGGAAATTCAAAATTCGAAAATTCATAAAATCATGGACGTGTGGTAATTACGCTTATTACATACTATCATATGATCACGGCCAGGGATCAATCATTACGCAGTTGCCTACAAAGGTTATAACATTAGGTTTTCTTTTGTATCACATATCAATTCGTCAACCACGTCTAAAGTATATAACGTTTGTGTACAGAAAAATATATAGTGGGATATTATAGACTAGTGGAATGCTTTGAAAATATCAATTAAGTTGCTTGCGGAGTCAACAATGAACCGACTAAATGTTTCATTATCACGAATTATCTATATATGATGTTCCCAGGTATTGAATTGGCAACACTTCTAATAATGTATGGTTAGCTTGGGCGTTGACTTTGACATTATAATCATCTAGAAACAGTTTTAATCCGTATTCAAATCACAAATATTAGTGAATTATTAGCAACTAAACATATAATTTATTTTTTAGTCAACTTATCAACTAAAGATTCTAGACGTGCAAAGTCAAACAATAATAGCCACTTTGGTTAATTACTAAATTTAATATGTTGGCAAAAAATGTCAATAAAAACACACAAACACACAATAGGGTCTTCTTTAAATATATGTGCAGTAGGCAGACGAATGTCTTTTAGACAAAAACAAAAACAAGCTTCTCTTCTCTCTTCTCTTCTTCTCTTTAGTCATCTCAACCACCATGAGTCACCAGCAGCCGCCGAGCTATGCCACCGAGCCAAACACCATGTTCGTTCAAGCAGACCCCTCTAATTTCCGTAACATCGTCCAAAAGCTCACTGGAGCACCACCCGATATCTCCTCCTCATCCTTCTCCGCCGTCTCAGCCGCACACCAGAAGCTTCCATTAACTCCCAAAAAGCCAGCGTTCAAACTCCACGAACGGCGTCAATCATCAAAGAAAATGGAGCTTAAGGTCAACAACATCACAAACCCTAACGACGCTTTCAGCCATTTCCACCGAGGATTCCTCGTCTCTCCCGTCTCTCACCTAGACCCATTCTGGGCGCGCGTGAGTCCACATTCAGCGCGTGAGGAACACCACGCGCAACCGGACAAGGAAGAGCAAAAAGCCATAGCGGAAAAAGGGTTCTACTTCCTTCCGAGTCCGAGAAGCGGCTCCGAGCCGGCACCGGAGCTTTTGCCCCTGTTTCCTCTTCGTTCTCCTAACGGCACTAATCACCGGATTCATGAAGATAATCATCGAGACTCTTAGTCTTAATTTAGAACGTATAATTTGAGTTTTAGGCTATTTAATCGTAAGTTGGGGACACGTGATATTTGCTGTTGCTTTTTACTATTTTTGTTAGGGCTAGTTAATATCCGTTTTCCATTTAACCTAGACTTTTTTCATCCTTCATTAAACTTTTTCTTCAAGGGTCAACTATTTCGGCGCGTGTACTCCACTTCCTTTTGGAATACAAAAAAATCTTATTCTATACGCGGCAATTACTTACATTAGTCAAGGAAGACATCATTTCACGAGCATATAAATCAATGTCTTTTTAGATCTTTTATCTAACCATTAATACGTGGGATCCAAAACACAAGCTATCTAGTTTCTAAATTTCTTGAAAAAAGATAATATAACCACAATGCTCAATTTTCTTTTGGAAAGTAGTACTTTTTGACAAGTCTACAACGATCAAGCTAGCGTAATCGTCTTCGTATCTTAAATTTTTCCTTACAATAAAGTTGATGATGTGTGTATGGAGATGAATGAAAAGATAGGCTAAATAGGCCGACTTATAATAGATACAAAAATGTGTTGACTTTTTGGTTAAGAAAGAAACTAAAGAAGCTAAATTCTCTGTACAGTTTAACACTGCTCCAATTCAATTGTTTGTGTGTGTCATAAAGCTGCCAGCCGTTGGATTTAATGACAAAGCTGTGACGCAGAACGAAGCGGCGCCTATTTCCTCTGCAGATTCAACGGCTACGATTTAATTCTCCTGCTGAAAATATAATGCACTTTTCTTTTGTATCGATATTAAATAGATGTTACTTGTAACAGAGGGTGTCTCTGCATCTCTCTTTAAAGTCTGTTGTCAGTCTATCTTCGAACTCTGCCCCTCAGGTGTAATCCATATTTCAAACCTCTGCTCTAATCCTAGCCATCCATTTGTCTCAAGTCCCATCCAAAAGCCCATTTAAAGATCAAAAGTTCATCATTCAAAATCTGGTCTATTTGGGCCTCGAGTAAAAAAATTAATAGGACTAGTCTATGAAACCCATTAAAGTTCTTGGATACCAAAATCAAGGCTCCTTTAATAAACTTTAAAAGTTTTGTGTCGACACATGTTTCGAAAGTTTGTTTGCTTGCAATTATATAATTAGATCAGTTTTGTATAGAGAACCTAAAAGTTCAAATCTTCCTTTTGAAGTTTTGTATAGAGAACATAAATATTTGGTAAAGTGACACTGAATAAATACAATATTTCTTTATTTTGTTGTTCATGAAAAGATTTGTAGATTGACACACGAGACTACCCATTGGTTTGTTGCGGTTTAGGTTCAAACTCCAAAGATGAATAGGTTTTCCATTAGACCTCCAAGAAGCAGCCAGCTTGAACATGACCACCGTGTGTTTCCAATTTTACCCATCGTGAGCTACTTAAATCACATATATACCCTACGGTGGCTTCACCGTATCCAGCCAACGCCTTCCCGTTGCCGATCACAATCAGCATCCCGGGCCTCACCGCTACGTAAGTAACATTGTACACATCAGCAGGGATCTGGCCCACCTTTTGCCACTTGTCATTTAGAAACATCATCACATCGCCACCCCAGCACGCGTACAAATCCCCACCGGCGACGCAGGTCGGAGGGCTAACGGTATCGCCGGTGTCGTCGAGGAAGTCCTCCGTAAGTGGACCCCACTCCCACGTAGACACATCGAACGATTCGGCTGTTTTACTAAACTGCCCCTGTTCCTCAGTGGCATATCCACCGATGACGTGGAATCTGCCAGCATGGAATACCGCTTTGCACTCGTCTCGTTCCCGCGCCATATCCGGCAAAAACGTCCACTTGTCTTCTGACACGTCATACACCATAGCTGACGTAAGCGCACATTTCTCTTCGTTGTGTCCACCCGCAACCAGCACCGTCCGATCCGAATCCGAAGCGCATCCGAAGAAGGACCTCCGTACACCTGGCATGGTTGCCCCCACGCGCCATTTGGAAGTGAGAAAACTGAAGACGAATACCGAATCATGGGCCTGCCACGTAATCGGGTCAAGCCCACCCAAGACAATAAGATCGGATCCAACGGAAACCAATCTGCAGAACAGAGGAAGTCCTTTGGTTTGACCAGGAATCGGAGGAAGCTCCGTCCAAAGACCCGACCCGGATTCGAGAACAGAGATCCGGTATTCAGGCGTAGCGATGATCTTTCCGGATCCAGCGGGGTCGACACGAGCCTGAGACAGAATAAGAAGCTCTTGGCTATGGCGTGAAGCTTTTCGCTGATGTAAAAACTGAGAGAGAGAGACTTCACGGTTCCAGGCTCTGCAAACGGAGGCGATGACAGGGAACTGTTGGTAGGAGGAGCGAAGGAGACACTCGCGAGCAACGTCGTCGGGAAGATTGGGGATAAGTTCCATCGAGAAAGTATCAAAGATTGAAGCTTTTTGTTTATCTGTTTGTTGAGAAGTGAAGAAGATTGAAGCTTTACAAGTAGAGTGAGGGATATTGTAATAGTTTTGGTAAAAGATGAAATTTTGGATCGAGACAAGGTTGAAGAAGATGATGATGATGATGGGAAAGAGGAGAGTGTGCCGCTTTATAGATATTTGAAGATAAGTGTTTCTAGAAAACTTGTTGATTCATTCATCGTTTCTTTCTTTTTTTAATATAATTTTTGTGTTGTATATTTTATAGTTTAAATCAAATAAAATGAAGATAACGGAATTTGAGTTAGTATGGGCAAAAACGGTTAATGGTTGTGTCTTGTATTTAAAGATGGAGACTTTGGACCAATTGGGACAAGTTGATGGATGTCATATCCAAGTTCATTTTCTCCTGATATTTTTCTGGTCAGGTTTAGTAATTTAGCATTCGAATTCCAGTCAACAACAGATTATATATCTAAACATAGACGGTAAAATATACTACCGAATATCGAATTAGGCCTTTCGACTAATACTGATTTTAGATTTTGGATGTTGTTTTGACATGTTACTCTGTTTTCTATCTAATGCTATAGAGTATACACTTACTAGTGCGCACAACAAAAAACAGAATAAAATTAATCTATCATTTGTTCGTTTAAGAATAATGAAAAAACTTAAAACCTACACATAAAAGACTGTACTTTTTGAATGGACCTTCTGAATCTATAATTTAGATCACACCCTTTCTTTTTCTCATATACTAAAATATTAATCGGACCACACACACCCTTTTGCTTTGTAAAAATTTAAATCGATCTCCTAATTCCAAACAACAGAACTTGTTTTTTTTTTTTTTGGTTTTATTATAAACAACAGAACTTGTTCTTTTTTTTTGGTTTTNTT
>Ga0041059_1003670_pt1 | contig 10228 bp, 13 predicted proteins | sample AraColnosormetaG_FD_56232 | JGI IMG/M metagenome (GOLD analysis project Ga0041059, IMG submission 56232) | Arabidopsis roots microbial communities from North Carolina, USA - Col MF nosort | ecosystem: Host-associated > Plants > Roots > Unclassified | place: USA: North Carolina | collected... | reverse complement strand
TTTTTTTTTTTTTTTTTTTTTTTCTGATTCGCATCTACAGATCTCATGGCGAAAACAGCTCTTACTCCTCCCGCGTCTGGTTCCGAAGTTCCAAGATCCGGTACACCTGGAGATGCGTCTGGCAACAAACCTCAAACGGATGCCACCGGCGTCTCAGCTACTGATACTGCTTCTCAGAAACGCGGTCGTGGTCGACCGCCAAAGGCTAAATCTGACTCTTCCCAAATCGGTGCCGTTTCTGCGAAGGCGAGTACTAAACCAAGTGGTCGTCCGAAAAGAAACGTAGCTCAGGCTGTTCCTTCTACGTCTGTGGCGGCGGCTGTGAAGAAACGTGGTAGGGCAAAGAGGTCGACTGTAACGGCGGCTGTGGTTACTACTGCTACTGGAGAGGGTTCTAGAAAACGAGGGAGGCCAAAGAAAGATGACGTGGCGGCTGCAACTGTTCCAGCAGAAACTGTGGTGGCTCCAGCTAAGAGACGTGGAAGGAAACCTACTGTCGAAGTAGCTGCACAGCCTGTGCGCAGGACTAGGAAGGTATGTTTCTCTTTAATTTCATTATCTTTATTCACAAAATGTCAAAAGAAATTTAGAAATGGTCTGATACCAATTATATGATTGTTCTTGACTGTTTGTTCTGTATAGTGTGGAAATAATTCAGGGTAATGTCTTATTTGACTCTGGTCTCAAATGTGGTCTACTTTTAGGATTGCAGTATCTGAAATTCCCCGTATTTTTAGAAAAATGTGTATCTTATCTGGATTTTGGTGTATTTTGGGAAAATGTCTTATTTAATATTGTTCTTCTTGACTGTTTCTTCTGCATATAGTAGATAAAGTTCAGAGTAATGTCTTTATTTGTCTCAAATGTGGTCTATTGTGAGTGTGAAGTATCTGATATTATTCGTAATTTCTTTGAAAAGATGTGCATCTTATCTGGATTTTGGTGTATTTCATTAAATCTTTTTTTGTATAATGTGGAAGTGAAAGTGATTGGTCTATTTGGTAAGAAGTTATCATGTAATTTGAGTCCAAATAAATTTCACAAGTGTTTAGTTCATGTTAGACATAACAATGCTTAATGTATAATTTTAACAAAAGGTATATACCAATTATACGGTTGTTCTTGACTGTTTGTTCTGCATATATAGTGGAAAAAGTTTAGAGTTGTATGTTATTTGTCTCTGGTGGTCTCAAATCTGGTTAATTTTAGGTTCTGCAGAATTTGAAATGATTCGTAATATTTTGAAAAGATGTGTATAGTATCTGGATTTGGTGTATTTCTTGAAATCTATTTGGTTAGTCATTATCATTTCATTTGAGTCAATATCTACAAGAGTTCATGTAAGACATAACCATGCTTATACAACTGTGTGTATACTTATGTCAAAGTCGGGTTTTCTATGCATGAACAAAAGAGCACTTCAGTGGCACCGGTAGCTGCAAACGTCGGAGATCTCAAGAAAAGAACCGCACTCTTAGTAAGTGAACTATCCCCACTTAGCTTCTATAATGGTTTTTCGTAAACATTACTGTATCCCTGCATCAATTTGATTTAGACATTATGTTGTGTGGAGCACAAAGGATACTAGCAAGTCAACAGAATTGTTAGATTATGTCGTATAGCCTAGAAGATGGAATTGAATGGTCATTTGATTAGTTAATTAAAATGGATTCATTTCAACTAAAAAGAAAGAATCTGATGATAAGTTACTGAAATGAAAAATGTTGCAGCAAAAGAAAGTGAAGGAAGCTGCAGCTAAGTTGAAACAAGCAGTAACAGCAATTGACGAGGTCCAGAAGTTAGCGGATGGAATGTAAAAGAAAGCTACTGATATGACTGAATCCTACAAGGGATAATGATGATCGAGAAAGAAATCTTCGTATGTGTTTTAGGGAATTTAATTAGGAGAAAACATTCATTTGGAGGAAGACTGATTGGTTGTTAATGTTTGATTTTCACTTTAGGGTTGTTTGTTTGTACGTTTCTAGGATTTTGCTACCAGAAGAGGTTTAAACAGTAGTGTTAAAATGGTCTATGTGTAGCTCGGAGATGGGGGAAACTTTCACTCTTCCTTCTGAATTTGATTTGCTACGTCTTTGTTATCAAGAATTGTAACATTCTTTTCCTTTGAGGTTTATGAATTTGGAGTTATAAGAAGCTTAGTAGAAACCTAAATATCTCTGAAACTGTCAAATATCTTCACTAATTTGAAAATCTTATTCTGAAAACTGACACTAGTCTAATAAACATAATTGATAGTTTTCTATATATTAGAATCTATAATCGTTATGGTGCAAGGGAAACATAGTTGATTGTTAATAAAACAATTTAGGGGGACTTGAGAAACATTAACATTCGTATTTGTGTGACTGGGTCATAGTCTTACTGAACACAAAACCAGAATAAGGTTTTTGGATTGTTTCAGTTTCTTGTTGGGAAGGCCCATTTTTGATTAGTCAACGACCAGATTGACCAGCGATGACGTCGACTTCTCTGTTTTGTTTTCAAACTTAAAGACCCTCGCGGCATTTGATTTCGATTTCCGATTAGGGTTCCTCGCAGATCCTCCTTCCTCGGCTGTAACAAGGTAATGTCTCTAACACAAACTTTTGAATCCATTGATCTCTCGCTTCCTTTCTGATTTGACAAAAGATGATCGTTAAAATCCATGTTCGGATTCTGAATTCCTCTCTGAGAAATGAGAATCTCATAGATTGTTTGTATAAAATTTGATCCTGCTTCTGGATTCAGATAGAGAAGAAGATGAATATGGAAGTGGATACAGTAACAAGGAAGCCTCGTATCTTACTAGCTGCAAGTGGAAGTGTGGCTTCAATTAAGTTCAGTAATCTCTGCCATTGTTTCTCAGAATGGGCTGAAGTCAAAGCCGTCGCTTCAAAATCATCTCTCAATTTCGTTGATAAACCTTCTCTACCTCAGAATGTGACTCTCTATACAGATGAAGATGAATGGTCTAGCTGGAACAAGATTGGTGATCCCGTTCTTCATATCGAGCTCAGACGCTGGGCTGATGTTATGATCATTGCTCCTTTGTCTGCTAACACATTAGCCAAGGTACTAATAATCATAGGAAACGTAGCTTTAGATCTGGATTTTAGCTATTTGGCTTCATATTTGTTTTTTTGTTGTTGCAGATTGCTGGTGGGTTATGTGATAATCTATTGACATGTATAGTAAGAGCATGGGATTATAGCAAACCGTTGTTTGTTGCACCGGCGATGAACACTTTGATGTGGAACAATCCTTTCACAGAACGGCACCTTGTCTTGCTTGATGAACTTGGAATCACCCTAATTCCTCCCATCAAGAAGAAACTGGCCTGTGGAGACTACGGTAATGGCGCAATGGCTGAGCCTTCTCTGATTTATTCCACTGTTAGACTGTTCTGGGAGTCACAAGCTCGTAAACAAAGAGATGGAACCAGTTGAGTTTTACTTAGCCATTTACTGCTCTGTTTGCTCCAGTCATTATCAATTAGCCCATGTCATAAATGTAACTTTGTTCTTGAATACACTAAGAACAAAAAACATCGATTACCCTTGAATGTTATGCAGATATTTAATGGAAAATCAAAGCAATGCAGGTTTTATGTGGCACAACGACTCGAGTAAGAATCGAAACAACACATGAGTTTATCTTTTGATTTGCAGTTCCATGATAGTAAACAAGCAGATATTGTCCTCCAAAGGAACGGTTTTATTGAAGGGAAATGAATCACCAGAGTTTTGGGATAAAAACATGGATTTTACTTCTTGTCGGCTATGAATAATCCCCATTTCTGTTCACCAGATGCAGTCCTTTCAAGCTTTGCCGACCATCCTCCAACAATGTCATTGTAATCCTCCTGTAATAATAAGATTTTGTGATCAATATGAGAACACAACAAACAGGTGTTTTGCTCAAATGAATTAGTTGTGAGAAATGTTTTTACTTCTGAGAAGTCGCTGATGAATTCTTCCTTTTCTTTCTCCACTTTTTCTAATTCACGCCTGAGGACTTGTACAAACTGCGAAATATGGTGATGTTAGAATCAGCATTTAAAGAAATGTGAATAAAATGTATGTGGGAGTCACCTGATCAGTACGGTCCTCAGCGATAACGTCGTCAAAGCCTGCGTCTTTCAGCATCTACAAGAAGAAGGTTTCATGAATCATGATAAATGTGAAATGTCCCTCAATTTGTAAAATGATTAAAGGTTTTGTGAGAAACAAAAAACACAAACCTGTCCGTAAGCTTGAACATCATGTAGATCATATCCTCTTTGTTTTATGTACTCTGCGAATTCAGGAGACGGAGTTTCAGCACTTCTGCAATAGTCAGTGATGAGAACTTTACCCCCTGGTTTAAGCCACTTGAAGAATGTCCTGAATAGAGCTGGCTTGTCCTGAACAGAGATAAAGGGTGCAGAGGATGATTACCAAAAACCATCTTCAAGAGTGAAAGAACAAATATATATATAATATATTGAGTAGCTTTGCTTATACTTGGATGTGCAGAATAGTGTCACGGCTGTAAATGACATCAAAGGAATTATCGGGATATGTTTTGGTGGTGCAATCAGCGACTTCAAACTCGACTGAGCATTTGAGTCCAATGGCCCGCTCCAGTGCGAAAGAGATCATGTTGACCGACAGATCGATTCCAACAACATGAACATCGAAATTCTCAGCCATGTAGAAGTCACCTCCACCGATACCACAACCAACATCTAGGACTTTCTGTCCCGGTTTAAGGTCCATCTTCGCCACAAATTCTTTAGTTGTCTCTGTTAAGGAAAACAAGAACATAAAGATAACACTCAGACAATACAAGTACGTATGTCCATATGAAGATAAAAGAGTAAGAATGGAATTACCAAATCCACCAGTGCTCACATATCCTTCCCCAAAGACACGCTCATAGCGCAAGATCCCACTAGACTTGTATTGAACATTGTCCAAGAAACGCTGGAAATCCTTGTCATTCTCCACGCTGACTTTTTGCCATATCCAGCAAATCTGCCATCATAGAGAATAAAGTTTACCCCTTGTCAGTCAGTGAAATCAAATGAATATGAAAAGTAAACAATCTGATAAAGAAATTTTTTGGTACCTGATTCTGATTCTTCTTGTTCTTCACATAAGCCCCAATGCATTTGCAGCCAACCATAGAGAGCTCAAATGAATTGCCAGAAGCATCACGTGTCTGACATTCCTGGAAAACCTGCATTACATTTACACCATACATTTCTAACTTCAGAAGATTTAGGTTATCTGGATTTCACCCACCCATATTGAAGAGAATGCACTCAACTAATCCCAATACATTAGCTTAGAGTGGATCAAAGTGACTTCAAATCTATAAATTGATGATATACACACTTTTTAAGCCTTATCGAACTTGGATCTAAACCACATTCAAAATGAAATTAATCCAACTGGAGCAGTCTTTTCTAGAAGTCCTCTTAAATTCTTATAAATTACTCCCATGCTATAGCACAAAACAAGAGAATATCCTCATAGTTTTAGATATCCTTCAAACGATATATATACTCGAAAGTTCAGGCATAACCCATGTTTTGCAAGTAGATCATTTCAGAAATATGAAAGTCAAGTCAAAAGATTGAACCTTTGTGTAGAATCTGGGTTCACGGTAGTGAGTGGGGTTTGACTTTCGCTTGCTGTCCCCAGATTGATGGAAGCAAGATTCTCTGAAGAAAATGTATCCCCCTGGCTTGACCCATCCAATCATTCTCTCTGCCATTAGTTCCACCTACCATCACCATCGACTAGATTAAGACTTTCATCTCTAAACATTCGAGAAACTACAAGAATCAAGTAATGAAAAACAGTTTTTACCTCTTTATCAGAGAGATACATGAGCAACCAGTTTGAGAAAATCAAGTCGATAGATCCATCTTTGATTTTCAAGTCTGGAGATGTTACATCAGCACACATAAACTTGATGTTCTTGTAATGCCCATTAACACTTTCATTCTGCAAAGAAAAAAATCATCAAAGAAATCAAAAGAAGCAATGGTAAAATAGAAACTTTTAACACAACAACAGCTAGCTACCTAAGTAGTTTTACCTTCTGAATCGCGCTTTCGATGAAGTCAAGAGCGATAACTTCACCAGCCTTTTGAGCCAATTCACCAGTGAAACGACCAATACCAGCTCCAAGTTCAAGCACAGATTTCCCTTCATATGGTGGGATTAAAGAGAGTACCTATATAGCAAAGCAACACATCAGCTCACATATTCCTAATCTCAATTCATTAGAAACTAAAGAAGCAACCACTGTTTCACAAACCTCAGGACGTTCTTCTTTGTCAAGATCAGAAGCTTTAGAGTCAAGCATCATAGCTTCAACAGTCAAATCACTAGAATGCTCCATCCAGTAGCTTTTCTGGATATCTCTCTCTTCCTCTGTTCCAATTGTATATAACCAAAACAAGAATGAGACACTCTCATACACTTTGGAAACAATGAAGAGACACCTACTTTTTCTACACCACAATATAATTTATTCGAGAATTTTTTTTTTTCTAGCATTCAAAACGTGATTAGTCTACATCAATAATAAATTGATTTCTGAAAGAGGGCCAACAAAAAAGTTTTAAAATTTAGAAATTTTCATGATCATGATTTTGATAAAGTAATGGAGGAGAAAAAGACAAAGAACAAAAGCAAAAAAGATTCGATTTTTGTGCGATTCAGACGAGGATGAATATATATTATAAGGAGAATATTACTGTATGGTGTCGCCATTTTTGGAGAGGTCGTCGGAAAACTCAAAAGGAAGAAGACGATAGAGAAATGTGATGGGAGATTTCAATGGCCTTCAACGGCGAGTCTGGATCTAGAGAAGCTCCTTGATCTACGATTGGTGGATCTTCCTCTTTGATTCATGTCGATCAATTTCACAAATTTGAACTCCTCGAGACTCAATTCCCTCAGATTTCTCCGGGAAGTGATGGTTTTGTGGTTCACAAGGAGACCGTTGAGCGCTTTTCGAGAGAGAGAGAGAGAGAGAGAGAGAGAGAGTGATGGTGGGTTTGGGCCCAAATGGTGTTACTGGCCCTTTGGGCCTTGTTATATTCGGCAGTGTATATTGAACACAGTAAATTACCATAAATTAACTATCAAGAACTCTTTTGCATAACTGATCAAAGTATCAAACAATAACTATTGCAAGAAAAAAAATAGTGAGTAGATAAAATATGAAATTGAAAACGAAATTATGAAAAACTTAACTTAATTTTAAAATTGTAATTTTGTGAGTTTTATACAGAAAAAATAATAATTATGAAATATTTGTAACTATGGTAATCTCTCTAACCTTTTGAGGAACTTAAATGAATAACTTTGAATATAAACAAAGTTTTAGACTTGTATATATACAACTTTCATTTGTGAAATCAACGAAGTTTTAGAAGAAGAAAAAAACATTTTTCATCTAAGCTATGTAGGAAGTATATAAGGTTTTGGGTGAAAAATTGATGTAAGAATTATATAACTCATTAACTCATAAACTTAGAATTATAGAAGTGAGCTTAGAATTATACTATAGTTTTCTCATTAGTCATTTCATACTTCAGATATTTGTTTAGATAACGCACAATCTTCTAACATAAAAGGTTATTATAAGATAAAACGAAAAGTCCAAACTGTTTTCTAAAATCTACATTGATGTAAATTCTGCAGCTATCTTATAAATACAATGCACTTAATAAACTTTAAAGTTAATTGATTAATAACTTATCATTTAACAAAAGGTTAAAAACTGAGATCTACTTAGGTTATTTTTGTGGGAGTGAGAGAACACCTTATTCTCTTCTCTTCTCTTGTTGATTGTGCTGAAGGGGTTGTGGTAGGTTGGTTCCTTCTCTTTATCTTGTTGCTGCAGGTCTCTATCTTCTTTTATGGTTGTAGCGTTCTCATATGTTTCCTTTGTACTTTATCTTATATTAATTCAACAAACAAAATTCACAAATAAAAAGAGTAAAGGTAATTGATAACTTTTGGGTCCCTGATGCGTATACGTTAGAAAAGGCAACAAATAGGGTTTGTGCTGCTCATGCATGTACTCATACTTGTGTCATATATGAAAGAGATCTGCTCATGTGCCTTGGTTCGAGATATTATCACTACCTAAGTAAATTTTGACGTATACACTACGTTACTTAATGAAATTTTTGGCAGCTAGTGATTAATTAAATTTACCAATACTACATAATTCCATTCCATGGTTGAAGTGTGGTAACATTTCAAACGAGTTAAAGTAATGATTCCCATTATACAATATAAGGGCTTGGTTTTGATGACCTCCACGATCGCTAATGTGTGAAACAAAAATTGGAACTTCTTATAACATCCGTAATTTTCTTCAACTTTATGCTTAACCCAATGATTCTAGAAACACGTCATTTACTAAACAAATAATAATTTTTTTTGTACAAAGACATTCCTACTATCGTTTTTTCTTTCTAGTTTGTTTGCTTACATTAATTTGGACTTTTAAATTAAATTCAGGTTTAAAGTCCCATAACCAATACACAGAAAACAAATCATAGACCCTTTCCGGGAAGATCAATCCATTGAAGTTGAGCCTCAACCTCACCACATTCGACATGTCTCAGCCTAAGAACTATATCTTGAACGAGCTTACCATCAGACCATATAACCCGAGACTCCTCGGCTAGGCAGTTGTCGCGGCTAGGCTGGACCGTGGTTACGATGGTCCCAGATGGGAGATCATGTAAGTGCATCTTCAACGCATTAACGAACGGCTTAATCCCGAATTCTGCATCTCCCATCTTGTCGTCTTTGGTGAACGTGTCATAATCATACACCGTCTAGGCAAATTGACACCGTAATCATGTTTTTTTTTTACGTAACATTATGGCGATTTGAAAATAAAAAATGAAAAATATGATCGTAGAATTGGTAGTTCCTTACCAAGAGGACGGTAAGATTGGGGTCTGAAACTGAGAGAGTCAAGTCTTCATTCCACTCAGGATTTACATTTTTGTAAATAACTCGAGTCTTCAATTTCTGCACATTCAATTTTCTCATTCGTTTATCATAACTACTATCTTTGCGTTAAATAATGATTCTCGAAATATATAAAATACTAAGAATTTGTTGTTAGATAAATTCTACGATGCGTAAAGATAGATTACGGTCTCCAGCCACCGGACCTCGAGGCTTCAGATCAATTAGCAAGTATAAATAATATTCAGATACCTTAATTAAAGTACTTCCAAAACACTCGAACAACCAAATTAATTACAAATAGCTAGATTCTTAACTACTAAACTATTACATTCCTAAAATATTCTGAGAGCCGCTTCAATATACCTAAAATTCACAAATTCAACATGTATATTCTTTACGAAAACTGACCGAATCAACCTAGCCATATGTATATTTTGTTTAATGCACATCTAAAGTCTTCAACACTCGTGATCTTTCAAACTGGCGTCTTATTAGTAAATTTAACAATGATCATACAAGAAGCCGAAACGCTTTAATGACCAAGATGTTTAAAAGGTCACTATTATTACGTTGCTATAGTTCCATCCACTAAAAGTAACAAATTATATTCTCCATCATAAAGTTGAAAAAGTATCTAACATCATCAAATAGTGTCTTTGATATTGAGAGGATTAAGAAACCCGACATACTATCTCAAGAAGTAGGGCCATTTTAACAAAGTATGGTTAAGGATGGTTTACCTGTTTTGCCATTTTGACGACAACGTAAGGATCACTACTGTTGAGATCACGGACTGCGAGGTTGACGCCGCGTTTGATGCGAATACGGAGGAGACCTAGTAGACTATCCATTAAAGAAGGTTTCATCCTCCGATCTTTATGCTTCTCCCCTGCAACAAGATTAATTTTTCTCAAGCTAGTAGGAAAAAGTGAAGAAAAATAGAGAAATGAAACGATCATACATGATTCTGCATAAACTTAAATTTAAATTCGACCAATCCAAGATTATTCTACGTTGAAACCAAATGATGAAAATTCTCTCGGTAAAAAAGGTGTGAACATATAATTGCAAAAAAAAAACTTTTATCAGAAACATATCATTGCAAACAAACAATCTTGTAGAAGAGACCCACCATAGCAAATAATTTGTCTTCCTCTAACGTTTTACGTTGTCTTCGTCAAATTTGTTTTTTTTTTTGGTTTTTTTTTTTTTTTTTTTACATTTTNATT
>Ga0041059_1003669_pt1 | contig 10235 bp, 2 predicted proteins | sample AraColnosormetaG_FD_56232 | JGI IMG/M metagenome (GOLD analysis project Ga0041059, IMG submission 56232) | Arabidopsis roots microbial communities from North Carolina, USA - Col MF nosort | ecosystem: Host-associated > Plants > Roots > Unclassified | place: USA: North Carolina | collected 2013-09-02 | reverse complement strand
TTTTTTTTTTTTTTTTTCTGATATTAGCAAAAATCTGGAGTAAGAATACTATTGGGGCTGATATGAGCAAAATCTAGAATAAGAGTTTCATTGTCAGACATACAACCTACCTGACCATGCATATCATTGGTGGTGCTATAACCTACCTTACCATGCATATCATTGCTGGTGCTATTGATGCTTGTGGTTAGATACTACAACATCCGAAGACTGGAGTCTTGACCAACGGAAATCAACCGGCTAGAATTTGCTGCATCAACTGTTGCTTTGTATACTTTTCTCTAAGTGCCCTTGAATGTCCTGGACAGTTGTTGCTAGTTTTTTATCGATATGTTGCAGCATTATTTATGCGAAGAGTTGACGACCCTTCTCATCAGTCTCTTAACCCTCCTTATCACTACTCTCTATTTCTTACTGTCGAAGGGACAAATGAAGGTTCTTCTTATTATTTTTTTTCATATTCCTCTTCTTATTCTTATTCTTTTTCATATTTTTATTCTGTATGGCAAATCTTTTAGCCAACTTCTTAAGATTCCTAACCGCCTATGGGCATTATTAGAGTCACTAATTACATATTTGGGTCATACTAGAGAGTCTTTGAATTATTTGAGTCTTATTAAAAACAAATGTTCTTAGCATTTTGAACATTCGACTATGTGCAAAGACTGAACAAGCCACTAACCATCAAAACTAACCACCACAATTACTGGTGAAATAATTACAGCAATATGGAATTATATATATTCATATGGTTATAACAAAAAATTTTAAAAAAATCCATAACATTGTTGGTAAATCTCAATATGTTAAGTAAGAGATTTTACATTTATCACTAACTATATTGTTAACCTTTCGGTTTATCATCCTAATTAGGAAAAGCTTAACCTAAACTTTTAAAGCTAAAACTTAAATTCTAAAGTATAACCGGCTCGAATTCAATAAATCGGTTGATAAAGTTGTTTGTATGGTATTCTCTGAGTGGTCTTTCATTTCTCATACCGTTCTTTCTATCTTTTTATCTATCTTCTACACCATTGCTGCTAAGCGTTGAAGACCTTTCTTATCACCCTCCTTATCAACACTCTCTATCTCTGTGGGATTCTTCTCTTTTATCTTGTGTTCTCTGGATTTTGTATTTTGACTTGAAGGTTGGGTGTTGGCTTGCTATTTTGCCTGCTGAATGGCCAGTCTTCTAGCCTTCCTCCTCTGGTTCCTCCTCGCAGTTTCCGTTAGTATTGGACTCTTAGCTGCTCAGCAAGAGGGTCATGATGATTTCCATAGGAAACAACAAGAACCGAATGTACCGAACCGAAACAAAAATAACCGAACCGAACCAAAAATTGAAAAATAACCGAATGGATAGTAAATTATATAACCGAAAGAACTGAAACCAAATAGATAATAACTGAAATATTTTGGGTAACCGAAAATATCCGAAATATAAATATATTTTCAAAAATATTAGTTATTTCTATACTAAATAATTAAAAAATAATCGAAATATATATAAAATAGTAAACATATTCAAAAATAACCAAAAATATCCGAAAATATCTAAAAATAATCGAAAATATCTAAAAATAACCGAAAATATTCAAAGCAAAATAACCGAATGGATATTAAATTTTAAAACCGAAAGAACCAAAACCGAACCGAACTTTCGATATAACCGAATGGATACTAAATTTTAGAACCGAAAAAACTGATAACCGAATGAATATAACCGGAACCGAATGGATAACCGAATGCGACTAATTATGGGTACAAAATTTCACTTTCTTTGATCATACAATGAGTGAGGCAAAAGAATTTGGTCAACGAAACAAATCATAGAGGTTTCTACCACTGTAAAGAAGGCTAACAACATTCTTGTTCGTCTTCCCTTTTCCCGAGACTCCTCGAAACTCAGCTAGTCACCTCCGCACTCTTGAATCGTTATAAAACCAACCCATAACCTCCTCCTCTCCCGTGCTGGAAAAACAACACCGCATAACTCAAGATCCGAATACAATTGAGACTTGATCTACTAGAACAAAAGAAACACCAATTCTTGTCTACTTAATGACTCAAAATAACAGGACCTTTACCCATGTAATTCGAGTTCTAGCAAGTTGATGATGATTTTTATATAGTCATGTAATCATGATATATTTTATATAGTTGGGTATTTGTTTTTTTTTTCCACAATATAGTTGGGTATATATATTAATATCACAGACGACAATCATTTGTGGGTTGCCAATTCCAGAAAACCGGAGTGGCACGGGCTAACAATATCCATGACTACTGTTGTAAAGTCTATAACAAAAAATGCTTACAAGGAAATCTTAAGCCAAGAATTGTGATATTTTCTTCATCACAGCAGATAAAAACTACACACTGTTGCTGTCCATCTTTTCATATAATTAGATCTTTTCACGCGCCATTCATTGTGTTATCCGTGTGAACTCCGTTGCTGTCAATCTTCCCGTTCACCTGAGCCCTCGGTCTCTACAACCCGCACCAACAAAAAACATTTTAAGACCAAACTATTGGATTTGTTCAGATTAAGAAGGAGAACAAACACAGATGCAGATGCGTACCCAATCAGCAGGGTCAACACCGTTTCCATTCAACAGCTTGTGGTTCTCTTCTTTTGTTCTGTCTTTTGAGATTACTGGGAGCAACACAGCAGTCCGATCTGGTAATTCTGTGGTATTGACGTTTGAGGAAGATATGAGAAACCATGTCTCCGCAAAAATAAGACAAATAGTGTTAAGCTTCAGTGAAGAAGGTTATGAGATCAAACCTGGTAATTTCTTGTCTAGACAGAACACCACCAAATTCACAGTATACCTAAACAGTGGAAGAATCAACACAACAAGTCAATATATCTCTCTGTATTCAGTGAAAATGTTTATTGGGTCAGTTTTTGTGTGATAGTAAAACATACCATGCAACAACTACATCGACACTGTAATGTTTACGAGAGGCAATGATCAAGAGGCTCTGCACAATTGCAGTGAGCCACCCAAACAGCTTTATGAACCTGAGATATGGGATAAACAAAAGAATGATGCAGAGATGTGATTTACAGAGAAGCCTTTAAGATGTTGCCAAAAGAAGTTTTACCTTTTAGTGCCATATTTCTGGTAAGTACGGACAAAGACTAGAGTGAATATCATGTGCGATGAGAAAATCAGGTCTCCGCATCCATACATCACCCCATGAGCTGATGAGATCAAAGTCATCACATGAGAACATAAACAAACAAAGAAATGCCTGTAAACACAATCTAGGACTGGGGAAAGAGAAATATGTAGTAGACTCACGGTTAATCTCGAGAACCTCAAGAGCGCTTTTGGGCCATGGCAACCTAGAAACTTTAGAGCCCTATAGAAAAAAGTGCGCAAAATTAAGCTTAACCGATTAGACAGATGAGACATTGTGTATGTACGTATCTCAGTTGATTTACCTCACGGCAGTGATAGTTAGGGCCAGGAAGCTGAGTTGAATAGAAAGTTATAACACGGAGAAACTGGCAGGCCTGAAAACAGAAACATCAATAAACTTCAATATTAACAAGACAAAGTAATCTCAACAAGCTTAAATTATAGTTCTAGCGATAACTATTAAGGCAGGAACTTACAACTAAGAATGCTAGAACTCTGCACCATATCAAAACGGTGTATATCTTTTTGGTTTTCAGAATGAATGGATGGAAAGTCCACTGCAAGAGAGAAGCACAAGGAGTGTTAATATCGAAATGTACTAATGTAATGGCTGATCTGATACAAAAACTGTCACAGTAAGATTTAGCTATTACTAAGAACATATAACCAGAAAGAGAGCCAAATCGTACATAAATCTTAGAATACTGAGGAAACTATCAAGAATCGAAAGACTCACCAGGAAAAACGAAAGAAACACACTAGTGAACACGGTTTCACTTATGTAGCTTCTCTCTTGACCAAGCTCCTATACAATGGAAAAACCAAAGCAATAGTAAGACATCAATTCTAATCCGATGAATAGTGAACTCAGGACAGAGCATATAGCTAAGCTGATAATATATCTAAGAGACAAACCGGAAGAAGAAAGAAGCCAAGATCCTGAAGTGTCGGTCCCGGGCGATGAATATAATGAACTCCTTTAGCAGCTAAACCATGAATGTACTGCACATAAGAAACTCAAGATGGGAGATGCTACATTGTTGAACTCAAAACGAAACCCAACACACATGTTTCAGCTGAGAAAGCAAAGGCACAAACTTTCTCATAAAAGTTACTATGTATAACAATTAACAAAACAATCATAATTACAAGTATCCTAAGTTTTCCATTTCAGCCATCATTAAACACTCATCATAAGAAATATCGATCCAATTATTCTGAAATCTACAAAAGCTCTCGAATCTAACATATCAAAGTTCTCAGTAATGAATCAAAGTATAGAGTTTTAAGATGGTGAAACCTGACAGATAAGACCAGCGAGAAGATATTTCCAGTTCTCAGCAAGAAGACCAATCTCCGTCGATATCTCAGAGCAAAATCTCTTCCATAGCTATCAAACAAAAGAGCCCAAATCAGTCAAAAATCTGAAAAACCCAGGATTCGACTTAGGATTAAGAGAAAAAACCAACGAACCTTGGAAGATTCACGACGAATATAAAGTGTCATCTTATTATTCTTGTTTGTTGATGATGTTGTTCTTCTTGTATTGTGACAATCAGTTCCATAAGTATACTTCACACCCCAACAAATTGGGTCAACATCATCAAAACACTCAACCAAAATCGTACGTACCCTTTATTAAATTATATACTCTCTCGAGCTTCTCACCGGAAAAAAAAAGATTGGATTTTTAGCCGAACCCAAATTCGACGGTCAACGATCGAGATGGTCGTGAATCCAAGATCTGAGAATAAGAAATAACGAGAACGAGAGAGACGTAACGAAAGAAAGTTAACAAAGAGAGATCGAAGAAGAAAGTTTAAAGAAGATTATCAAAAGTTTTGAAGTAGAGAGAAAAGCGAAATTTTTCTTTAGAAGAATCTGAGAAATGAAGGCATAGATTAAAAAGGCCTAGAGTTCAACACGGAGAAACGGTTGAATTGAAAATTATTATATATAAAAACAAAAAAAGTATAATTCAAACCACGAAACGAAAATTAGAATTTATACGAGGAAAAAAAAAGTTTCTTTATACGAATAAAATGTTTAGCTAATTAGACTAAATTCTCCAATATTAATTATCAGAATTTATATATTACAGGTTGATAGCTGTTATATAGTGAGCTATATGATTTTTATACCAAAATTAGAGAGTAGTGACTGGTAGAAATTGTAGGAGTAGAATATTTCTGTAAAATTTGGGTGTATTTAGCTGTTAATTATTCATTTTTGCTATTAATTTAAGTATTGATGAAAGCTTAATGGATGTGTAACAATTATCAGTTGTTAAATTAGTATATGAATCAACTTAACAAACTGTAAAATACATGAGTATAAATGAAATCATTCATGGTGGTCTAATGGTAGATACATTCGATTCAATACTATTTCAAATATGGTTAGCCATTCTATATGATTTAAATGGTAAAGAAACAAAAAAGAAACTCAGCTATTAAAGTAAATTTTGTTTTGCCTTTTTAAGAAGTAACTATGTTAGATCAAGTAATGAAAATTGTTGAAGGCAAAATGTGAGCCGTGCAAAACAAATTTGGCTAGAGAGACTAATGAAAGAAAAGTCATAAAAGTCTCCTTAGGAAAATATCAAAAATATTGAAAGTCAAATCTTTCAATGATTCAATCAACCCATTAAATTTTGGTGTTCCAGTTACCATCACTTGTTTTCAAGGATTGCTAGCATTTTGGCCATTTTTGGTCCGACAAGCCTCACAACTTTGGCTTTTATCTTCTTCTCATTATTTTTTCTTACATTTCTTTGCTACTCCAAAAAAAAACTCCCAATAACTGTCGATTGATATGTCCATCACAGTAAGTCTTTCATACGTTTTCTTAACCTTTTTAAAAATTCATTTATCTTAAAATAGCCTTTTGATTAAGCAGACTTGTATTCTAGAATTCTCAAAGAGAACTTTAGAACAAGTGTACTCATTTATTAAATTATTGTCAGAAAATAAGTATGATGTTACTATCAGCATTCAATCCTATTACATGAATTGATTCATATCAAACAAGTTTAATGCACGTTAAAATCATTTTCACTCATTTCGAACCTTTTTTTTTCTTTTACAAAAAGTTCATAGTAAGAAGAAGTTTCTATGTAAGTTTTCTTTTTCAGGAAAGATTCTAGAATATCATATTATCAGTCCCAGCCTGTGTTTTGTTTTAAAAGAGTCTTTTTCATTTTTTAAATGGTATGCAAATTTGGAGAAAAAAAATTTATCTTCTAAGAGAAAAACCTTTACTTTATAATTTTATATGATCAATTTATCCGAAATAGGAAACAAGTGGTATATTCAAAATTCTGATAAAGAGCTTTTTTGTTCAGTAAGTAAAACTAAAAAGTAGTCAGTGGTCACGAGATGAAACCCACCAACCGTTATTGACGCTTTAATTTAAAATTTCGAAGGTAATGTCGGGGTAACCAGAGTTAAGTAAGTGGCCAATTTGCAAATCTTAACAAAACTTAATTAAGGTTTAACTATATCTAATTGAGAAAGAAGAAAAAAACACTACACGTGGAGGAATATGATTTGGAGAAGCATGTGAGTACGTAGGGTAATGCAGCGAAGCATGTCTGTCAAATACGGTTTCTTCCTCACATGCCTCTCTATTCCTTTTATCATCAAATACTAAAATCTAAAATAGTTTTGATTCAACCGAAAAAACGTCTCGAAATGAGTTTTTCTGAAAATAATTTCAGTTCGATTTTTTTCAAAGGACTATAGGAAAAACCATAAGCACTATATTATTCATAAATGCATTTCACTATTTTGTACATTACCCAAATTCTAAACGATTAATTATGCCATGTAATTCTTAATTACAATTATATTAAAGCCCAGCCCAAACCAGATCCAACACTGTCTAAGCCCAACTCTCTCTGCCTCTAGACCCGACCGATTGGAGAAACCGGTGGGTTCGTTGCGTACTTCGCCGGTGTTTCTCTCTTTAACAGACAATCTCCGATCACAACCACTTCTTCTTCTTCTTCCTCCTGACACCAACTCTGATGACTAGTTACTGCTAACGAAATAAAGAACGCTTCCAAGAGAGAGATCGATGAGCCAAACTCAACAGAGTGGAGTTCATCGCCGTGGCTCACCATTTTGAAAGCTGGCTCGTCTCTTTCCTGTGAGAATCAAATCAAATTGTTGAAAAATGACTCAAACCATCGATACCCGAAAGCTGCTTGAAGTGAACAAGTTAGTTTACCTGATCAAACAATTGAAAGCTTGACAAAGTTTGAGTCTTTGTATGATTATAAGACAGGACACGGAGTTTGCAACCGATGTCCCAACCACCGCAGTCACATTCTCCACCGGTTTTCCACCGGTTAATCAACGGGAGAGGAGAATTGTTACCGTCTTTAGGCAATGTGTGAACTCCACTTGGGAGTATTATTGTAGTTGTGTTTCTTGTCTGAACTATTGCTGCAAGCTCTTCATTAGTCGAGTCAACACCGAACAAAACAGTTTCTGATTTGTGGATTGATGAATCTGAAGTAAAAGTAGTAACAGTCTTCATTTCGCCGATGATTGTATGTACAAATGGATGTTCGTTCTTGTGGCGGCTTAACCAGTTTCCGGTCTTGTTCTTTACTTCGTTGACGGTGTACAATGTGTAAGACCGTGTAGAAGAATCTGAACTCTTCATGGTAGCTGCGAGAACATTATTGCTGTTGTCTCCAACAACGAACTGAAACAGATTGATACCTTTTCTCAATGTGAATTGTAAAAGAGCGTGAACTCTTGAGCTGCTTTGCTTCTTTTCCTTGGTTGGTGGTCTTGTGTTGGAAGGTTTTGAAGCCACTTGTAATGATGGTACATTATTTTTTTCGGTCTTGGGTTTCAATATAGGACCTGATCTAGTTCTGTTGTGACCATTAGACTTTGTTCTGGTCGAGTGAGTGGTGTAAACTGAGTTGGTGAATGTCAAAGGACCTGATTTAGCTGAAGCATGAGATGTGCTTGACAATGACGATGAGCTTTCTTTGGAACTGAAACTTCTACTCATCTGACTAAAACTGAAGCTAAACCGCCTGTTAGGTGAAGGATCTCTTTCCTTTTTGGATGACATTGTGGGAATGTTTTGATCCAACAAGCATGGTTTCTCTTGGTTTCTTTCCATCACACTCACCGGACTTGAACACTCGCCTTCTACATCATGCCTTCTGTCTTGACATTCAACTGTTCTAAATTTCTCTGATCCTGGAGAGATACACGAGCTAAGCTCAGAGGCATGACTTAGTTCTTTCTGCTTCATACTCAGAAGTTGATGCTCTCGTTTTCCCTTTTGATCCACTCTCATCACTGTATCAGCATCCGTTGCATCTGAAAATGCTTGTGATCTAACTGAGAAACTCTGATTCCTCATTTGTTGAGACTTCGAATCTACCTCCAATCTTTTGACAACACCGGTCGATAAATCTAGCTCCAACGAACTTGCAGCTGTTTCCGCGTAACTACAACACGCTTCTTTGGTTCCATCTGCATTAGTATCCTTCCATTTCTCAAACTGTTTCCAATCCAAAACCCCAAAACTCAGCGCCTTTCCGCGGAAATCTTCTTTCGTTCTTCGAAGATACCTTGGCGGATCCAACATATCATGCTTCACCAGCTCATCTTTACCTTGACACAAGGGATGTCTATCTTCATGAACCTTAGAGGCTCTTTGTTGCCTCACCATAGTGGTAGAATAATTACCAGCAACCTCAAAGCAATGACTCTATACTGCATTCAGGGACTAAACCAAATCTTAGTTTCTTCATCCACCTTTACACTAACCACTCTGCAATAACAAAGACATAAAGTTTAAGCATAAAAATATCACTAGAGAATTCATTGGAATTACACAATTCAGTACTTCATACTCAATTCTTAGCAAAAGCTAAACAGTCTCTTGAAGAATTGAGGCTCTAGAGGATATCAGTAGATCACAGATCTAACTAAAACTTAGGAGAATCAGAAACCTTTGCAAGGAAATCAGCAAATTTTAGCAATGGGATCACCAAAGAAGAAAGAGAAAGGAAAACGAAATTGTAACTTTCCCTTTTCTTTTTGTCACTCCAAACCAAACCAGAGAGAGGAAAAAGTGGGAATTAGGGACCACTTACGGAGAAACTCAGGCAGATCGGAGAAAGCAGTGAGAGGAAAACGAAAAGGTTGGAGCGTGGTGGCGCGAAATCAAAAGGTAGAAGACGAAGGGAGATGAAGAAACAGTGTTTGAAGGATTCTGACCGAAGCAAAGTACTTAAAACTGCCACTGAAGTCCAAACACTTGAGTTTTCTGTTACTACTGGATTTAATTCTTTATTAATTATTCCACTCTCTCTTCCGTTAAATATCCATTTTTACTCTAATTTAATAAATTAAAATATTTAAAACATTTCTTATAGAAATAATAATTTTAGTGCAAGTTTTCTCTAGTTTACTGAATTTGGTAATTGTATCTTCTTCCTCTTACATTTAGTTAGAGGATTTGAGTACCTTGTCGTGGTGAAATCTATTGGATGTGATTATCAAATCGGGGTGGTCCAAAGGTAGTGCCGCATGAGGTAATGAGTAAGAAAGCTGACAGTGATTTCATAGGAAAATTTGGTCCGGCTAAGATATAACTGTTTCGCTATCTATTTTTTTTTTGTGTGTGTGTTTTGAATCATTATTGAAGTACTGTTTCGGCTGAAGAACAAAAAAATGTATATAGCTACATGCCCTTAATTGCAACTGAATTGATGTTTTCTCTTTATAGGTGCCTTGACATTAAGATCTAGATTCAAAACCAATTATTCAAATATTTATACACTTTACATTAATAAAGTGAAATTTGAAATGCATAAAAAAAGCAAAGTGTAGTTTTGAAATAGTTTTCACTCATCACAAAAGTTTAAAGTGGATTATACTTGAGTTGGAATATCCGTATAAACAAAGGTTAGATGATGGAAAGTGGACTATACCCATTAAAGATCGTTCTCCTCACCTTCAACGTTGCTATGCTTCGTGCATCCAAGTCTTCAAACTCATAATCTTAAGTTTTTTTTTTTTTTTTTTTTTTTTTTTTTTTTTTTTT
>Ga0041059_1003668_pt1 | contig 10237 bp, 11 predicted proteins | sample AraColnosormetaG_FD_56232 | JGI IMG/M metagenome (GOLD analysis project Ga0041059, IMG submission 56232) | Arabidopsis roots microbial communities from North Carolina, USA - Col MF nosort | ecosystem: Host-associated > Plants > Roots > Unclassified | place: USA: North Carolina | collected... | reverse complement strand
CAGGCATTACGAATCAACAAGTTAAAGCCAAAACGCTCCCTGCAACCAATACCTTGGTACAGGGCCACGAATCTCTAGAATTAGTGGTTCAGACATTTCATCGAACACCTTTCGGGTGCGGAAATATCTGGGCTCAAATTCTAGTTGATCAGAAAGCAATAGGCATTAAGAACAACTAATCCAGAAAGGATCTATCAATCAAACTCAACCACCTGGCATATTGAGAATTCTACATTACTCTAACCCATCCTCAGAAACCTATTCACTACTTAGACATCATTGTAGAGAACATAAACGTTGAACAGAATGAAAACATGATAACAACACTGTAATAGCAAGATGATAACCGGATGAACAACAAGAAACGAAAATCAAGAACAAATACTGAATACTGAATAGATAAAGAGAAATCCGGATTACAAAAGGTCTAGAACACAGTGTTTGCGGAATAAAACCTAGATAAAAACTTGTTCTCGAAAATGTAAAGTACATGCTACTTATTACAAAATATTCCAAAACCCTAATACTCAAAATGACGCAGTATTGGGACGGATTAAGAACTGTACTCGACCCAGGTGGTTGAGTGAGAGTTCGAGTGATAAGCTGGAGTCTTCTTTTCTTCCTTGTGCTCGAGTGTCTGGTTAAGTTTGGAATGGAGAAGACTCTGAAGGTCGCCATCGAGTATGTAGTCGAGTGGTGGTGATGGTGATACTCGACTTCCAGGTAGAGTGGCGTGATCGAGTGATGGTCAGGTGGTGGAGGTGAAGACAAGGGGGTCGAGTGGTCTGTTGAGGTCCTGAAGCGTCTACTCGACCTGGGGGTCGAGTGGTTTGACATGATCAGGTCCACTTCTTCCAATTAGCTCGTCACCAGCTCCGAATCACCTGAAAACAACACAAATATGCAACATGCATGCAAAACTATCCTAAACATGCAAAGTGATGTCAAATGATCAGAAATGGTATAAAACAGTGATGATATGATGCTAAAGTGATGACAAATGGATGGTCAAAACATTGAAAATACACACTTATCATACTTCACCCGGGAGTCTATCTGCTGATGACCATGAAGCTGGAAGAAGTAGAAAATACATGGAACGCAGTCCACTTTAAGAGGTACTACTACTAGATTTAGAACAAAAAAATATATATATTTATATATATAGATAGATATGCAGATCGCCCTTCCAATCTCATTTATGTAATACGAACAACGAATGGCTTGATCCCTTCACCGGGTACGTAGGCAGTCATTCTCAAGGATGCAGCTATAATACTTAATAAAATTAAAGTTTGTATTCTCAATACGGAGTTTGCTTTAAGATCTTTAACAAGTCAACTCTCGGCGCCCTGGCCAGGTGTTTGATGTGCGTCTCACATGGATGCAGTGGTGAAATAATCCACACCTTATTAGAAACTTAATTTTCTAATAAGGATAGCCAAGACCAGTTTTCTCGCACTTAAGCTCTGGTTTGGATCGAAAGATAAGCTGAACCTTGTACTTCGCGATCTACCGAACAGATGCTCTACGGGGAGTAAGCCGAGCCCAGCATCTCGCTCCCCATTAATATGCTGAGTCTGCCTCACTTATTCTTAAAACAGAGCCCAGAACTCCCTCTTTAAATTATACATAGGCCTATTGGACATAAGCCGAGAGACGTCTCGTGTCCAGTACACGCTGAATACTTTCATCATTGAAAAAGCCGAGCTAAGTCTCGCACTTAACATCTAGTTCGAACTTAGACAGAAAAAATTGAGTTACTTCAAAACTTAAGTCACTCAAAAGCCGATCTCGAAGATCGCACGCAAAATAATTAAACTTGTGAAGCAAAATCATATGATATTAATAAACGATCAAACAAAATCGGTAATCATTACAAAAACGCTTATTCGAAAAGAATTAAAACGATCAAACAAGATCGGTAGCCATCATAAGGGCGTTTATTCGATAAAAAACAGAAGGAAAAACGATCTGAATGCCACTAAGGATCATCTTCTATCACGACAAAGGCATGATAAGAGAACATTTCACAGCATTCAGGCGAGCTACAGGCCAGATAAAGCATCAGATCGCCCTATTCGAAAACAACGCGGTTGTCCCTGAGAAGGCGATCTGGCATAGGCCACACCAGCTGAAGACCAACTTTCTCCCAATCCTCTGAGCGAATTTCCAGCGCTCTGATCGTCTGTTCGACTTCATCCAGACGAGTGACGATCCTTCTTCGCTTCGCCTTCAGCTTAGTGATCAGAGCTTCAAGCTCCTCGAGGCGGGAATCCACCTTTCGTTTCTTAGTCCGGAAGTACTGCAGCTCGCGGCACTGATCTTGGTGCATAAATCCGACCTGAAGAGCCAAAACAACGAAGTTATAAGAATCACTCCAAAACCAAACGATAAATTAAAACAGTTCTCACCTGGTTAATGAAGTTCTGACACACGGTGGTCTTGGCGTCGGAAGCAGCCAATCCAAGATAGAACAAAGGAGGCGGTCTGGGAATGAAGTCTCCATCAGCAATAATTGTGGGATTCTTCTCTTTCGAGGCGACAACGGCATCCTGGGCACAATCATTGCAGTATGACAATAGGACATCCGGCATGGGAGCCAACCACTGAAAACTATTTTTGATCCAATGGCGTGGGTGCGACTCCAACATGGCCATTTTATGGACGATGTCGGACTTGCGTTCATCATAGTAGCTCACAATCTTGCAATACTCCTTGTACCTAGATTCAACACACGACAGGAACCCTTCCGCTTCACGTCTTGCCTCTGACCTCGCCTGGAACAGAAGGGTCCATGGAACACGAATGTTGTTGAAGAACGGCATCCCTCGTTCTATCGCTTCAGCATTGGAAAAGGTTGGAACATTTTTGCTAACAAGGAAGGAGGATCCAGCACTCTCCATCTTGCAACTAAAGAAGAAGAAAGGCCAATGAGAAAATTGTTGATGCCTAAAGAAGTACTTATAGGGCTGAACACGAAAATGGAATTGGGAATTTGCTTAAAAGTGATCTGGAAATTCTCGCTTTTTCCTTCACAAGAAAAGATGAGAAACTTAAATTTCCCAAAATTGGGAAACCAAGAATTTACTTAATTGCCAATTGGAAGTTCCCGTTTTCCTTTTCCAAGAAATGGGAAATTTCAAAAAGGAAAAACAAAAAATATGACAGTTTTCCTTTTATCAGTTTCGAATGAAGCAAGAAAGACTTTGGAAAACGTAGAAAACAGAAATTAAATTTAAACCGCCCCGAAAATGGATCCACGGTTGAATAAGTATTTTTTAACCGCCCCAAAATGGGTCCGCGGTCAAACCAAAATATCTAGATCGCCCCTAAATCATGTCCACGATCGAATTGTTTTAAAATAAATACAAGTACAAAACGACCTCTTTAGGTCGTTTGATTCTTTTCACCCTCCTCGATGCTAACGTGGCGAATGTCACTTCGGCTGACGAGATCGACGCTGGAACCATGCTGATCTGCCACAGGAGCAACTTGAGAGGATTGTCTTGAAAAACCGAGCTGGTCCGGAGACATGTTCAGGTCGTCATCCCCGAACTCGATGACATTCAAGGCATTGACCTCGTCATTCACCTTCTGAGTTAAAGCATTAAGTCCTTCTAGCTCGGACGTCGCAATCTTCGCACCTCTCTTCATCAGAATGCCAACCACTTCTTCAGCGCCTTAAGCTTGATTGTGGGAATCCACCTTGGGCTTAACGATGTTCTCTTGCTCGTTGAGATAGGCCTTCATCTTGTCGAAACGAGCTTGGGCTTTTCTAGTGGTGCGTGCAACCTTCGCATCTCGATTAGTCTGCAGCCTGTTGCATTCCTTCTCCCCGTGCTCTTTCACCACGACAAATGCGATCTGAAGATCACTGATCTCTTTCAAAAGATCAACCTTGCGACCATTAAGTGTGGCGACCTCGTCATTCAGCGAGCTTATCTCCACCTTGTGGGTCTCCGCAGCATCCTTCAAAGGGGCCATCTCCTTAATGTCCCTCGCATAAATGAGTTTCGCTTTGTCCGTGCATTTCTTCAGGTTGTCGAAGGCATCCCTGTCTGCGAGCTTCAACCTCTGCTTATGATCGTACGTGGCAATAAGGTCGTTCGCCAAAGCAGCGGTCTGGAGAAATAATATTTTTGTTAGAACGTAGTACAGAGTAAAAGTAGAACGCCAGTGGAATCGGCACATACCTCTAATGACGATCTGACAAACTTCTTGTACTCGTCTCTCAGGATCAATTCATCAGGGTTGGGGAATTCTCTCACCCTGGGAAGCATCAGATTGCGCAGGACATGGCTGGCAGCTTCGCGATCTCGTACGAGGAATTTGTCGCCAGTATACTTGAATGTAAACTATTCAGGGTTAAGAGCTTCGCCCCTATAAATACAGAAAGTCTTTGACGCGGGGGCTTCATCATTTAGTCCGGCTTCAGAAGCTGATCTCTTCTTGGACTGATTGTCCACTCCTTTCCCTTTTTCCTCGCGGGATCTTCTCAAAGTCCCGATCTCAGCATCACTGCCATCCTTGTTTGAATCAAGGTTGGTCAGGTCGACATCGACCTTCTCGCCTCCCAAAGTGGCAGTCTGAACTTCAGCAGGCTGTTCGCTTGTGACAACTTGAACCTCAGGCTTGACGGCCTGAGCATGAATAGGTTGATTTAGATCGTCACCGACGATCTCTTGAGCTTGAACACCTCCAGCCTCTTCAAGACATGTCCTATCTTGAGAATCTAGGTCGACTAGGATCTCACGAGAGACCTGATCAACGTCAAAAGAGCCGGAGTTAGCAGGAGGGATCACTAGAACCGCCACATCGTCTGAAGGACGAGCCTCTTCTTTAACGGGAGCAGGAGGAGGCGGCATGTTCAGGAGTCTTGAGGCGAAGCTAATAAAGGACTTCCTGACCTTTCCCATGATGTTGTTGACTCGCGACCTCGTGATGTCTTTCCACGTACGACGTCGAGCTCGGAAGATCGCCTCTCGAACTCCTACAAACTCAACAGAACATTCTGGGCTAGACTTGTACCGAGCTGCAATATACAGAAAAATTATGAGAATGTGATCAAAGTCGAAACTTTTTTAGTCCAATCTATTTAAGAGAAGTCTGCCGGGATCCTGTGCCCCCATCCTGTTCCTTCCCGAGAACGGACGCTCGTGGGATTCAAGATCAACCATAACGTAGAAATAGTACTCCTCCCAGTTCTTGAAATTGCTGACCTTCAGGCCAGGAAGGAAGTTATACTTAGGGCGATTGTTTACCACCCTGTATCTAAGCAACCTAACGGATTTTAACGTCGTCATTTCTTCAAAACAACGAACATTCACCCGATAACCCTCTTCAACACCAAAAGTTAAGGCAGCAACAAAGTTGCAGATCGCCGCCGGAGTGAGCTGGGAGATTGCCATGCGACGGCGAGTTAGGAAAGAAATGATTAAAGATGGGATTGGAAACTAGAGATGGCATTGTCTGAAGTAGGCCTCATATAAACACACATATCCCCGTTGAGGACTCCAAGGACGATCATCTTCACCAGGAATCATGTAAATGATCGGGCGATCTCCAGACCCGCAGAGAGCAAACAGTTCCGCAACAGACTCATCCGTCGAGAGGCTTTTACTCGTAGCGATCTCAGTGTTCCAGTCAACGATCAGATCAAGATCAAAATGAGCGGTCTCCATAGGAAGTAACCTCGCCTCAACTTCAGCCTCTATGTATTGCACGTGAACGTTATAAGCGTCTTCCAGATCGATGAGGGGATCGAATCGATCTAGGTAGTCTACATGTTCTTCAGGAAGAACAGCTGGGTTTTCATCGGGACCCTCCCGATCTGATTCATCTAGCAGCGTTGGAATTTCGATCTGATTAGCTCGACTAGATTGAACCTCATCTCTTCGGTTTTCAGCAAATCGAGAGTTGTGGCGAACTAACATTGTTTCGCTCTCGGAAGAAGAAGAGGACGGAGAAACAAGGATAGCTTTACCCATTATCGGAAAAATCGATAAAAGAACGGAGAACGCAAAATAATTCGCAGAGGGAAGAACGAGAGCTACCTTTGATTCTTCTTGCAAGCGGTGGAAAGTGATATTTCGAGGGTTTAGTCGAGTATAAATAGGAAGGAATGGGCGGCAAACCTACGAGGTCATCATTAAACGTACGAGACGCTTCGGTTCCTGAACTTCACGCGCGCGTACGGACGCGAGGTAGTGACACGTGTCAAAACGCGTCCGGAGATACGAATCGATTCGGAAATCTAATGATTAATTCACATATTCCAAGGTTTGAACCGAATATTCGTTTTCTAAGTTCGGAATTTTGAATTAGGCAACTTCGATTGCCCGAACTGGGGGGACTAATTGTTGGTGCAGGAATTGGCACCTCCGACAATACCGGTTTGAACCGGAGAAAAATGTGAATAAAATCGAGAATTCGATTTAACCAGGATATCCCGGTTGGCCTATTAATGGGCCTAAGTTATGAGTTCGCCAGAAGACCTAATTCGACAGCTGAGATCGTCCAGCCGACTTCTTAAACTTCGGAAAGAGAAGCCTTCCATTTTGAGAGAAGAGGATCTTGTGAAGAATAGAAGTAATGAAGTTTTAGGTCCTACATAATTAGAAGTTTATCATATTTTGATATGATCAGAGCATTGTATAAATAAAGGGGTTTTGTCCTCTATTCGAATCATCTTTTGACCTAATACTAAGCACTACTTTTCTCACAGCAAAACCCTACCTTTTACTCAAGCAACCTTGTTCATCTTCTTTTAATTACTATAGAGCCAAGAGAGAAGTAAATTTATCTAACCCCTTAGTATAAATTCATTGTTTGATTTACAGAATCAACATGTCCCATTTTTGTTTTTTGTGGTGGTGCTATAGGCACATATACCTCACATCAAAAATGTGGAGATGAGATAAATTTGGTACTTGACCATAAGTCATTTGTAAAGGGGAATATACATTATATGCGCTTGGTCTAATCTGAACCAAAGCTGCAGCATGCAATATAGCATGATCCCGTATAGAAATTGGGAGTTTTGTTGTCAATATTATTGGTCTTGCAATGAGTTGCAACCTTTTAATTAATGATTCGGCCATGCCATTTGGTGTATGAACATGAGAGACTGGATGCTCTACATCGATTCTCATCGATACACAATAGTCATTAAAGGCTCGCAAAGTAAATTCTCCACCATTATCAGGCCTGACTTTCTTTATGGCATAATCAGGAAATTGTGCCTTTAACCTGATGAATCTTGCGAAATGAATCTTGCGAAAGCCGTATTTTGTGTAGTCAAAAGATATACATGTGATCATCTATTAGATGCGTAAACTTATACCATAAAATATCGAAACGGCCCGTATGGTGGGGGGATTGGCCCACATATATCACCATGAATTCTCGACAAGAATACAGGTCTTTCATTCCCAACTTTAGTTGGCGATAGTCCTATTATGAGTTTTCCTTGAGAACATGCTTTACATGAAAACTCACCAGATTTAAATATTTTCTGGTTTTTCAATGGATGGCCATTAGAATTTTGCACAATTTTTCGCATCATGACTGATCAAGGATGTCCAAGTCTTTCATGCCATATCTTAAATGTACTAGTAAACTCACACGAGTGATTGTCACTCGAGTTTACTGTAACATCTGATGCGATTATATTTATTTTTGTGCAATATAATCTAGAGGATAGCATTGGCAATTCTTCTAATATATATTGCCTCTCGGATTTTATGCAAAGATATTCAATGCCATCTTTATTCATAGTCTCTATATGATATCCATTACTTCGGATATCTTTGAAACTTATCAAGTTTCTATGAGACTTAGGGGAATATAATGCATCATTTACTTAAAATGAGTTCCCCTTGGCATTGTAAAATTGGCTTCGCCAAAGCCTAATATTATCTTTACATGGCCATATATAGTACTCACGTTTCTAGCGGAATAATTTATTTTGAGAGAGGCAAAGTATTTTTTATCTTTAAAGATTGTATGCGTAGAAGCACTGTCCGCCAGACATATATCTTCATTCTCAATCTCGTATTTTCATATTTTTTCTAAAATAAAATATTTTATTCATTAAAATCTTGACATATGCTATTCGTATGTCATAATATATTACAATAAAAACATTATTCTAGAAAACAAAAACATCTATAATGCTTTTCATACATAACATGATTATATATATAGCTATAATATGTTAATTTTCTCATTGTCATAATCAATCGAGAAAATCTGCCATATCAAGATGAGTATCATCGTCTTTTCATTTAAAGGACGGTCCCGACTCATCACATATGAGGTTAATTTCAACATCCCTTTCTTTTATCTTTTGTGAGGCTTGATACATATCGGCTAAATGTTTTGGTATACGACACGTTTGGTACCAGTGTCTTTTCATGCCGCATATGTGGCAAGTGCTTTCAACATCCCTTTTTTTAAGATGGCCAACGTCATTCACATGAAGATTTTTGTTGGTTTTTACCGTGTTAAAATCATTGGGATGAAAAAACTCTTTCTTTTCCTCGGCCACGACCACGACCTCTCCGCCGACCACGACCACGGCCTCGCCAAAGTCCGGGTCCTTGCCAATTATCATCACCGGATGTAACAACATTCACTTTTAAAAGTGGAGCTGATCGAGGTGGGCGAGATAAATGATTAATCATCATGAGTTCATTATTTTGCTTAGCAACCAAAATGACTTGCATCAACTCGAAATAATGAGTGTATCCTTTGGCCCGGTATTGTTGTTGAAGGAGTACATTTTCAGGATGAAAGGTGGAAAGTGTTTTTTCAATCATATCATAATCGCTCACTTTTTCACCACATAATATCATCTTGGAGGTGATTTTGAATATGGTAGAATTATAATCTCCAACACTTTTGTAATCCAAAAACCAGAGATTTAGCCATTCATGTTTAGATTTTGACAATCACATATTTTTTATGATCAAAACGATCTTAAAGTGATTGCCATACCTTCTCTCGTGATGTATTCATTTTTTAAATTGTTGTGCAGATGGTGGCATAAAAATACCATGGCTTTATCTTTGCTCTCATTTGATGTCGTTTGAGATGCATCTATGGTGATAAGAAGCCCATTTGATTTTATATGCATCTTAACATCAAATGCCCATGTCATATAATTTTTGTCTGATACATCAAATGCAACGACATCGAGCTTAGCTAGATTTGATATGATTATCTATATAAATAAATAATTATTTAAAATTAAGCCATTTATAGTATTTCGAATAGGCATAGCTATTATTCGATTAAGGAGGAGACATAGTCTCATACTCCAAAAATAACATACATATAATTTTATATGAATGAATATAAATAATTTAAAGGTTACCTCAAAAAATGTTTAGATAAATATACAATCGATCAGTTAGACAATCACCCGGAGAGACGATCATGCTGGTAAAGTGTTATAAAATATAACTCCAAATAAATAATATTATTATATTGCGTAAAATAAATATGAGAGGAGAGTAAATAACATAGAAATTATCAATAATATTCTAAATTAATCACTACTTTATGTTGTTATTATTGTCATACAACATTATTTTCATCTTCCTATTATTTATGTCATTTTTGATTATGAATTTAATTTCTATATCTTAACTCATAACATTTTATTTATGTATTTGTAACACCTCGATTTCTTAAATATGATGGTGCATATAGAGAGGTGTAACATAATTGATTTGACCACCTATGTCACCAAAGAACACTTATATTTTTTGGTCAAATGTTCTAAGAGAACTACACAGTTAAGCGTGCTCGGGCTGAAGTAACTGAAGGATGTGTGAACTTCCGAGAAGTGATTGTCAGAACCATGCGAATGCAAACAAAGCATGGAAAAAGATCATGTGGTGATTTCTTGGATCAGTAAAATAAAAATCTTTAAACCTACCCAGATGTAGCAAACCGACCGTCTGATAGGAGTAGACCCACGAACACGAAAGAGAACGTGGAGCCTACTGATAAAGACGGTCGGGACGTTACAATATTTCTTCTCAATCTTTGTCTTACTTTAATTTTTAAATGATATTCATATATAAATTCACTATCATCTCAACAATATTTTATAATCTCCAACCACATCAAACTTTATCTATCTCCGTTAAAAAGAATCCCATAATTAGTCAACACAACAAAATATATATATATATATATATATATATATATATATATATATATATAA
>Ga0041059_1003667_pt1 | contig 10244 bp, 12 predicted proteins | sample AraColnosormetaG_FD_56232 | JGI IMG/M metagenome (GOLD analysis project Ga0041059, IMG submission 56232) | Arabidopsis roots microbial communities from North Carolina, USA - Col MF nosort | ecosystem: Host-associated > Plants > Roots > Unclassified | place: USA: North Carolina | collected... | reverse complement strand
ATCTTGATTGTTAGCATCACACCCATTTGGATTGACAACCTAAAATACTACAACGACATGATTGGTGTTTTAGGATAATTGACTGAAAAACCTATTATCAACAGACCAGTCTAACGTCCTTGGAATGTGGTGAACTTGAAGAAATTTTATGTTTAAAAAAAAAACGCATTTTTTTGTATGAACTACGGTGGGGCTTGATCCCGAAATGGGTACGTAGGCAGCTCGGAAACGAGTTCAGCTATTAATAAAATTTGTTTTATTCATGTTGAAAAAGAGTTCGATTATACGAACGAATGAACACAGGGAGTTCGACTATGCGAACATACAAAGCAGGAAGCAAAGCTAAATTTATTCAAAAAGAAAAACAAGGAAAAGATGCCGAAGTCTTAGACACACTTCGAACTAGGAAATCCTCCTCGTCTTGTAAAACACCTCGACCCCTTGACTGGCGATGTCAAGAATGGGCATCATACAATCCGGGATGCGGGCAAATTCTGCGATCCCGAGTTCGATCCAGTCTCCGGGGTGAGAGTTGAGGGTGTGTAACTCCCTTAATATCACGGTGACTCTCTGCAGCATTTGGTTGATCTTCTTTCGAAGTTTCTTCTTTTCCGTTGATCTTTTTTTTGTTGAGCCGCGAGAGCTTTGATAAAGGACATCGCGATGTCCTGATCTCTGCTCGAAAGGTCCTTGATTAACGCACACGGAGCTCGGATCTGGGATCTGAAGTTGCAAAGTGGGGAGCATCCTCTGTCTGGTACGTTCGGAATGTCCTCCTCGATCATCCCAATCCTCGAAAAGTTTGGCATGGATTCCGAGCATCGGAGGTTGAAGGCCATAAGCGCGAAAGAAAAGAACGGTATTGTTAGTGAGGAATGAAGAAAACCCTAGAGAGGAAATCTATAGGGAGGTTTCTTAGCTTTCAAAGATGCGATTCTATGTAAAGCCGGAGTGATTCGCGGAAGCATTCACGTCGCCTTGTTCGCCCTGCATTCAAAGAGTATCTCCAAAACGAATATTTGATGAATCAAGGAAAGTTGGAAAGTTTCCTTAAATAAAATGGGCCGAAGCCCAATAGGTAAGTCCATGCGAAAATAATAAAAAAGAGTTTTGAGTCTCAGAGAACATTTAGGGAAGGGGCTCGGGAACAGGGTCCTTCATCGCCGGTTCGGGGTTCGAAATGGACACCTCATTTTTAACGTCCACGTCGGGTTCATTCTTCACGCGCTTCCAAGGGTTGCTGTCCTCCTCTTCGTCGTCCCCGTCTTCACTGTTAGACGGGATCACTTTGACCGGAGCTTTTACAGTACCAGGGACTTGGCCTCGAGCACGAAGGTACATCCGGAGCATATGCTGGATCTTCGCCACACAGTCGAAGTTCCTCCACTCCCATTGAAAATGGTCGTTCTCCATAGCCCTTACCTTCCTCTCGATACGGGCAATTCGGGTCTCGAGCGTTTGCCTCTTGAGGCCCAAACGTTGCCTTTCATCGCATAAGCGGCGATACTTGTCGACGACCTAGAATACGAACTGGTTAAAAACGAGTAGAATTTGTCCCGAAAAAGAGAAAGAGAGAGGATTTACCTTATCCATAAAATCGTACGCCTCCTTTTTGTCTTTCGAGGGGAAGTGAAAGCAGGCGTGAGGAAAGAGAACACCGGCAGGTAAAATAACTCGTAAAACAATAATAAATTTTTAGTTTAAGGGACAATCCCTACTAAGTGGACACAACCACTACATGTTCTCGGGCACCTCGGGTTCGGTTTGAGCTGGCTCAGGATCTGCGTCAGTTGTCTCAGTCTCATCCGGCTCGCCAGTAGTAGGCTGCTCGCTAGGAACCCCGGAGTCTGAACCATCGTCGTTCTCGATGACCACTGTCTCCGAGTTCGTGGATGGAGGAATTTGAGGCGGAGTGACTACCGCCTCCGGAATTGACGCCGGCGCGATAGGTATTTTGGGTTCCACGTGATCGCTAACACCAAGGCAATTATCTCGGATTAAGAAAAATACAAGAGTAATTCGCTGTGAATTGGTTTTAAAAAAAAAGAGAGTTGGAATGTACCAGCCCAGTGTAAACCAGATTCGCTCAAAGGAGGCGATTCGGTGAAGAACTCCTCAAACTGTTGAGGGTTGAACGATGAGGAAGGAAGGGCAGCTAAACGATTTCGCTTCTCTTCCAGGACGGTCTTCAACTCGTCCCTCTCTCGTTCCTCGGAGAAGTCATCTTCATGGGTTTTGTCCAAAAGGAGGAGATTGCTCTCGTACTCCTTGATGTCTGATTCCATCTCCATCCTGCGACCTTTCACTTCCTTCGTGGCCTTTGATGTCGACCTCGCTAACTCAGCATCCCGATAGTTGGCCACCGCTTTGTACTTGAGCTGCAATTCGGACAGCTAGTTGGACAATTCGTAGGCACTGGATTCAGATTCCGAAAGTTTGTCCTAAGAAGTTGAGAGTTCTTCTTGGATCTTGTCATACCTCTGGTACTGCTCCTACAGCTCACCATTGGACTTCATGAGTTCGGAGGAGAGATTGTCCAGTTGATCCTCCAGTTTCTGCCTAGCGTCATTTGAAGAGCGGAGATCAGACTCGAGGGACGATGACTTATCTTTCCACGTCATCACCTCCTTTTCCCTGTCTAGCAGCAGCCTTTCGTAGTACTCAATCATGTCGTTGAGTTCGCTATTCACTTGAACCAGGTAATACCGAGAAGGGATTAACGTCTAAGTGAAGGATCAAAGATTAAAAGATCCATTGTGGGTAAAGGGAACTAACCCGAGATGAGTGGTTGGCATGGAGTAGGAATCGCTCGCGAATTGCAGAACGTCATCTATCGAAGGCTGGCAGGATGGTGTCTTTTCGGGTTTTTAAACATCGATAAACGTTTCCCACTGTTTCCATCGCTGTTAGAGAACGTTGAACCAGTCGAGGAGCGCTAACTCAATAAGTAGAAATGATAAAAAAATGTAATAATATAAAATAGAAGGTAATTTCTAACCCGTGAGCGACTTGGTGTGAGGAACTAAAACAGCCTTAGTTCCAGCATCTCGGACCTCAGCTTCTTCCCGCCGGGGGTTAGCACTCCGCTCGGCCTTTTCACCTCTTGATCCGGATGAAGGGATACGGTGACTGGAGGAGGAGGACCCATATAGCGGGGTGGCGGCGATGGCCGAGGAAAGCGATCAGTTGGGCTCTCGTCTTGTCTTGTTTGGGGGAGGAGCTGCTGCGGGTTGATCTGTCTCTCTTCTTCTGAATCAGGTCAGCAAGTGGTTCGCTGCTTAGTCCAGTTCGAGAGGTGGGCCGAGGTGAGTCACGGCGAGGTGATCGTTCCTTGTGAGACGACCGACCGCTATGGCCTTCACGGTGAGGAGTGGGTCTATAAGCACCGGCGGATCTTGTCCCATCGGCACTGCCACCGTCGACTAGCAAGGTTCTGCTATATTCCTTCTTGTCGACCGTGGATTGGAGGAATGATTTGTTCACTTCGCAAGCCTCCACAATCGACTTGGACAGGGTCTTGCGTCGAGCTGCGATGGCCCGAGCAGATTCCCTTTAGGTAAGGGAGGGGGCAGTAGCAGCTGGAGGAGATGTCCAGGGGGGCTCATCCTAAGTTTGTGGTTGGCCTCTATGAACCGGTCGAGAGTAAAGGAGTTCCAAAGGGTTTCTCCTTCAATGACAATCTTGAAGAATTCGCTGAATTCGACGGTCGAAAGGGTTGGTGCGATGAAAGCTGCGAATTAAAAAATAGAAGTTGGTCAGATAAGATAAGAAATAAAATGAAGTTCATATGCATGACCTAACAACTACCGGGCTTAGTATTCCACTTCGAGGAGAGCAAGTCCGGGAGGTTTCCGATCGAGGCAGGGCTCTTTTTGACTAAAAACCACGGGTGATGCCAATTCTCATCCTTGTTCGGGAGATGCGAGCCAGTGATGATGACGGAACCGCCTTGGAAGTCGTGGAAGAGTTTCCCTGCTTTAATTGTAAATAAATAATATACGGTCATAATTGCGACAAGTGTCACGCGAGTAATTGAAGGAGATTCTGAAATCAACTCGATTACGTAATTTAGGCGGGAAATCGGAGAGTCATTTGGCACAATCTTTGTCCTTAGAACATTAAAGCCTTCTGAACTGGAGTAACAATTCGAAAGACTTGGGGGGCTAATTGTTGGTGTCGGATCCCGCATCATGAGTTCGGATCCAGCCAAAGATTGCGGCACAAGTAGAAGAAGCTCATAAGAGGGAGGGCCCATAAGCATCCTCGAGGTGAGAGTATGGGCGAGATGTTGGTTTGCGAGATGAAGGCAGCATCGAAGTCAGGATTACTCAAATTGGAGAAACCGAATGGGGCGAGAGCTGAGGTCCAGAAGGCTCGGAGTGGACTCGGTTTAAACGTTCAAATAGTTAATTCAAAGACTAAAAACAGATATATTTAAAGTAGAATGATTGTGAGTAAATAGGTATTAAATGTATTCTTTGGGTATAAATTGTGGGTCTAAGACCATGTAAAGACACACGCATTTCTTGGTGTAAATTAGCTATACACATTCTTTTACAATACTCATAGTTTTTTCTATAATCATTTATCTATTTTATAGTATATTTGTCCTCAAGAATAATCCTTCCCACTAAATAAATAAATACTTGAGTGTCTGAATCCGACATCCACAATTAATGCTAATTGATCCCTTTAAAAGAAATGTTGGGGTCCACAACCTATATTTTTATCAAAAGATTGAATTTTTGTTGTTAAGATGATCTATAGTTATATGCTATTGTTTTTTTATGTGTGATACACCTTGGGATGATTTTTATAACTATAAATTTTGAAATTTTAAGTTATATTTGTTTTGTTAATATTGTTAGTTTTGTTTAATTTTTAAAATTATATTTTAATTGTTAATTCTAGGATTTGACCCATAGTATGCCATCTCATATGAATATCGATCCAAACTCGTTCCACTATATAACACCGTCCCGTGAAATTATACATCATTTTGTCATTTTTTTATAAATTTTAAATAATTTGTAATTTTTGAAATTTCAAAAAAAATAATTTCTATCCAAACGTTATAATTGTGATTGTTATCTCTAGGATTTCACATGTAGTATACCGTCTTGTATTAATATATTTATATATATATTTATAATATTAACTTCATAAAAGTTTTAAGTTATAAATAATTAAACGTTTTATAAAGTTTAAATTTTGAAAGTTTTAAAACTTGTAATATTTAACTTTTAATAAAGTTTAAATATTAATAAAAATTTGACCTTTTTTAAAGATTCAAGTTTTTCTAAAATAAAGAATCAGAGTATGCCGGATAATACTTTTAATTTTGGATGCCTAATAAATCATGCTTCTAGTTCATTCATATTCAAAATCATTTTGGTTCTTTTTATAGTAAGAGTCTGAACCATTTTCGCAATATCTTAAGCAATGTGGGACCTTTTTCACTTATTTTTTTTTCTTCATCGATTGAGTAATATAAGTCTGTTTTAAATTTTTTTAATTACATCATATGCTGGAAAAAATCTAATATTTTATTAACTATATTTCTTTTTATAAAATTTAAGAAATTAGATATAAGAACAAATAAAAGTGAAAGAAAAGTCATATATTTGTATTTAATGTAGATAAACAGATTTAAAGAAATTAGTAATTAATTGAATGTAGTTTAATAAAGATAAGATTTAATTAAAGATATAAATTTAGACAAAAATCTTTTTTAGATAGATTTTGTAGGGACTAATATGTAATAAAGGAAATAGTTAATTAAATTATGTAATGCAAACTAACGAATTGTAAGTTCTTAGGAATAAAATATTTGGTTGAGATAGGATTTGTGAGGACTTGTATGTTATTAGTAAATAGTATTAGGATTTTTGACCAAAAAATCTACCACAAATGTACATGTAGATAAAATATAATACTTAATCACTCTTTATGTTTGACAAAAAAAATCACTTTTATAAAACGAAAACAATCATTTAACCATATTTAATTGTAAAATATAAAGACTAACCACTTTTTATTAAACCTAAATAAATATATAATCTCGGTTAATTGTAAAATCTAAAGCTTAATCCTCCTTTATAAACTCAATCTGAAATATTACTTTGTTTAATTGTAAAATCTAAACCCTAGTCATGTGACATATAACCTTGTTTAATTGGAAAATCTAAATTATTCCTTAATACCAGAAACCAACATTTAACCTCATTTAATTGTAAAAATCTAAACTCTAACATTTGCTTATTAACATTAAATTGTTTATAATTGTAACATTAAATCGTAACCTCGTTTTAATAAACTCAAACCGACATATAAACACTAATAATATATTATCATAAATTTTATTTTAATAATCACTTTAACGTTTTTTTCATAGATAATATTAGTATTTTATTTTTATTAGGTACATATTCTTTAAGGTTTAACCTTAAACCGACATTTAATCTCGTTTAATTGTAAAAACGAAACTAATAAGGCCCAATACGAGCCCAACCATTTGCATCGCTTAAGAAAAAGATTGGATCGAAATAAAAGATCTCAAGACACGACATCGATAACGCGTGGAAAATGAGGAGACAAAAGATTTTCGTCATCCTCTTTCGCCGTTGAAGCCATCGATTCCACCGGAGCTTGAAACTAACATCGAATGAATCGAGTATAAATTCTTCTGTAATTCTCCGATAACTACAAAACAGAAGTAAAGATCTAATATGGAACCATTAATCTCAATCACTTGCTTGAATCATCATTTTTTTTTTTTTGAGATTCATCGCAAAACAACGTAAAAGAGATAAGATATCCAACTATTCTACTTCTGTTAACTAAATCAATCGAAGCTTTAATAAAACGAAACAGCTAAAAGCAATAGTAATAAGTTGAGAAATTGCATTGAATCTTCAACTAAATTGCAAATCGCCTAATTATTTTCCATAAACCGTAAACCCAAGGATAGGTAAGACCCTTTTGAGTGGAGAATTGCCACAAACACCACCACTACTACGCATATCCGATGAGGTTTAACCGCAACTTTTATTCAAAAAAAACTAATTTATAAAAAAACAAAAAGCAGCAAAGAAGTGCCGACAGCAAAACCAGATATCATCGCTATGAAAGTCGAATGATGCCAGACAAGAGCTGGCCAACACCGGAAAGAGCTGGTAGTTGCCAGATGATAATCCCTATTGGCAGGCAAAGCCAGAAAAAATCTGGACGGCCATAAAAGTCTTTAGCTTTTTCTCTTTGAAAATTTTGAGAGAGAGAAGAGAGAGAAAGCTTTTCCGTATTTATTTATTTCCTATAACCAACTCCAACAAGGGATTCTTATCTAAAATTCTAAACATTTTTGATATACAAAAGAATAATTGAATATGAAAGGGTTCTTAAAAAATGAAAGAATATATCTAAAAGTTTTTATCTAAGAACTATTTTCTTCTTTTAAGAGCTCTTTTTGTTTTGTTTTTTTTAATTCTTATTTTGTTTTAAGAGATTTTTCAATATTCTTAAGAACCCATGGATGGAAATGCTCTAAAACTTTTGACCTTGGCTCTGTCCAAACGTTACATGTGTTACTAATTTATGAAAAACAAAACTTTGACTTAATGCCTTACATTTTTTTTGCCAGTTGCTTCATTACAACTTTACTAACTCATCTCTTGTAAGGCTCAAAAGGATATCTCTGAAACTCAGACCCGAAGGTTATAGATTCCTCGTCGAGTTTCTTCTTCAACCTCCTCCAAGTCCTCATCTTATTAGACTGTATTAATCCTTTATACAAAGTCTCAAAAGTTAGCTTTTGTGGTAAGAAACCTCTCTCTATCATCTCCACAAAGTATCCACAAGCCTCCTTCCATTTCTCCTTACTACACAACCCATGAACCAACGATGTGTACGAGTCCAAATCCGGACCCGTTTCACTTGCTTTAAGATCATCCCATATCTCTTTCACAGTCTCCATCTTCCCCAAATTGATAAACGTACCTAACAAAACATTATACGTCTGCGTACTTGGCTTACACAATCCATTCTTCATCTTCCTATACAGATTCATCGCTCCATTAGCATCTTTCCTTCCTTTGTACTCTTTAAAAAAACAATTGTACGTCGCGGAAGACGGGCTAATCCCGCTCTCCACCATTGTTTCAAGCAACTCCTCCGCTTCCTCTAACCTCCCACAAGAACACAAACATTTAACAACCGATGTATACGTTTCAATCGTCGGGCTAATCCCTTTCGCTTTCATCAATTTCATCTTATCCAACGTCAACTCAGCTTTATGAGCTCGGCTATACATATGAAGCACGATAGAAAAACTCGTAACATCGGGCTCAATCCCTCTCTGACGCATTTCATCGAACACCTTCTCTGCATTTCTCACATTCCTCTCAAATCTCTCTTCCGGATGCAAACTCGCCGTCCTACAAATCCCGTTAAGCAATACATTATACGTAACAACATTAGGCTCAATCCCAGACTCAATCATCTCTACCAAAAACTTCTCCGCCATATCAATCCTCCTAAGCTTACACCAACCAGCGATCAAAATAGTGTAAACCTTCTCATCAGAACCAAACTCTTCCTTCCTTTCATTAAAAACACCAACGGCCATTTTCGTGTAACCGTATTTACAAAGCGTATCGAGTAAAAACCCGAATTCGACTAAACGGAAACGACGATTCTCGAGAAAACAAGGCGCATCGTCGAAAGCACGAACCGCTTGTCGAGTAAGCCCGGCGGCGATTAACCGTTTAACGAGGATTAAGAAGGTCTCAGGAGAAGTTTGATCCATTTCGACTATAAGTTGTCTAACGACGTCGAATTGACGAACACGGCCGAGGATATCGATGATGAGATTGAAAGAGGTTGGTGTTGTTGAAGGAGAGGGTAAGGAGCGTAGATATTGGAAGAAGGAGAGGGCAATTTTGGAATTGTGACGGAGACGGAGGAGGGTTTGGTGGATGAGGTTGGGAGTGAGGGAGATGCCGTTGAGTTGGAGAGATGATTCCATGAAGTGGAATGGGTTGTGATTTGTTATTAACATTTGGGAGATTAGTTCGGCGTCGGAGGAAGGTTCGAGTTTTGGGAGGTTGAGAGTGAATCCGGCGGAGATGATGGTGGAGATACGGCGGCGGAGTTGGTGGAGATGGAACGGTGGTGAGATTTGCTTCAGTAGCAGCATTTTGCCGTTTCTCTTGCAGCCACAATCTCAATATAACTAGAAAAGAGAAAAGAAGAGAAATGAGTTATAGAGAAGACGGAGAAGGTCGGCGAGGTAAAGGAAAGACGATCACCGGAGAGCGAGTTTTGGTTTTGGATGGGATCGTTGGCTGCGAGAGAAGGCGAGAGGTCTCGGGGAGATTTTGAAGTGAGAGAAAAAAAAAGCGTTTGGAGAAAAGATAGATGGGTTTTGGTGAATTAGGTGTATAACCAAAATTAAAAGTTTAATTAAGAATATAATATTATGTATGTATAAATTAATAAAGTAGTATGTAAGGGTTGAGAAAAGATAATTTTGGGGTGGAGTAGTCTGCGAGATGATTTAGTATCACTTCATTTAGTTTTTACTCATTTGTATATTTTTGTTATATATCTTTTCTAAAAAATAGATTCTAATTCTGAGATTTATTAAATAGAAAATTATGTTTTTTTCTACATACAACATAGTTTGAAATTTTAAAATCGGAATTGTATTTATAAAATAGTAAATAGTTTGTAAGTAAATTTATATTGTACTATTTATGATGCATAGAAATAAAATGTTGTACTATACTATTTTCAGATCCCCATTGAAAAACTATATCCTGAGAGATACAATATTGGGAACCCAAGCAAGCGAGGTAAACTATTGTGGTGACGTTGACGATAGCGATAATGGTGGGGTTGACGGTAGTAATGGTGATGATGATAACGATTGTAGTGGTGGTACTAATGGTAAAAATGATGGTGGTAGTGGCGGCAATACGGTTATAGCAGTGAACTAGTGATATGGATAATGGTGAATTGTTAATGGAGGTGATTGTTTAATAAATAGGTGATAGTTGTATTATAAATTTTATTATGTGTAATATTTTTTTTGGTTAGAATAGAATAGAAGTAAAAAACATTAAGAAAAAAGTATAATAAGAGAGAAGAAAAATACGTTATGAGAGAAGGAGGAGAGAGAGATGGAGAGAGAGAGGGGAAAGAGAGGGGAAAGAGAGGAGAGAGAGAGGGGGAGAGAGAGGAGAGAG
>Ga0041059_1003666_pt1 | contig 10250 bp, 5 predicted proteins | sample AraColnosormetaG_FD_56232 | JGI IMG/M metagenome (GOLD analysis project Ga0041059, IMG submission 56232) | Arabidopsis roots microbial communities from North Carolina, USA - Col MF nosort | ecosystem: Host-associated > Plants > Roots > Unclassified | place: USA: North Carolina | collected 2013-09-02 | reverse complement strand
TTGGCGAGTGGAGCCAANATTAAAAAAAAAAAAAGCATGTTATTTAAAAATATGGTAGACATAACATACAAAAAAATATAGTAAAATAAACAGAACTGATTGAACAAAAGAGAGTGATCAAAGTTGAAAAATAATTTAACTATAAAAACTAAAAAGAAAATTATCAGAGGATGGAGATATTAAACTAATAAAAATGTAATTAAATAAGTAAACTATAAATTAAATAAGTAAAAAATTAAACGTAATTAGAAGGAACAAAAAAAACTAGAAAAGTAAAAACATAAGAGAGGAAGGAGGGAAGCAAAAGTGAAAACCAATGCAGTCAACAGTCAAAAACCATGATACAGTCCATGCGTAGAACATAATTAACTTAAGCAATAAATTTAATAAGTAAAAAATTAAACGTAATTAGAAGGAACAAAAAAAAAGTATATAAAAAATTAGAAGGAACAAAAAAAAAAACTAGAAAATAGGATCTTGGACACGATGCTTACAGATTGTTTTTTGTCTGGGAAGTAAATGCCCATATCTGTTTCTCGACATTTTGAAGTCTCTCTAACAAAATAATTAGAGGAATTAAGAACTTGATTGTGTAACTTTTTTTTTAATCTTAAATTAAGATAATACTATTTCATTACAACTATTATTTTCTTGCACATGTTGCAAGAACGTGAGAGTGTACGCAGACAAATAATTAAAACGAAAATAAAATTATAATGATTATATACAATCTCGGCTATCAATTGATTAATAGAGAAAATTGACTAACCACTCTGAATTGGCTCAAAATGTAGTTATTAATTCAAACCGAGTTTCACTTCATTTATATTATTTTCATTTTTTAACTTTAAAATATATATATTTAATAAACCAAATATGATCTAAACTAAATCTAAAAGGCTCCATCCAAAGTAGATTTGATTTTACTATATATTTAAAACATGTATGGTAGGAAAATTTAACCGAAACCAAATTAAACACATTTTAGGGTGAAGAAAATCACCCAAAAAAAAAAGGTGACTTTTTTTTGTAACAAAACAAAAGACCTAAAGTTTAGAGACAAAATAAAATGTTAGGGTGATTCAATGCATCACATAATACAGTATTGTTAATAATTAATGGCTAATAATAATGTGTGTTTGGAAGTTTTTACTAATCTCTTCTTTACAACAACAAGTGGAGTGGAAGAGAGAGATACACACAAGGTTTAATGGGTCCCACATTCTTTTACTTCTCAAAATTTAATTACTAATTTTATCTAATTTTGGTGCTCTTTTTCCTCATCTACATAATTGCCTTTAATTATCTCACACCATTTAACTAATCACTGATTCTCTTCTTCCTTACGCGTTTGTACTTAACCCCCTTTTATCATCATTTCGCAGGCTTGCGTCTGTCTCTCTCTCTCTCTCCACCATTGACTCTCTCTCTCTCTCTCGCTCTGGAATCATCCTTTATTTCTGTGACTGTGTGCACTTTCAGAGAGGAGAGAGAGGCCCAAAACCAAAAGAAAAGAAAAGGTTGTGGCTTGCAGCTGAATCAATACCATCTCCATATATACAATACACCTTCACTATTCCCCCTTTTGTATTTTTATTATATTTTTCCCATCAAAGTCTGTTTTTTTAGACTCCGGTTTGCCGCTTTGTGTGTGTGTGAGAGAGAGAAAGAGAGCTATCTATCCTCTGATTTATGGTCTCTGGATCTCTGACAATCGAGTTGAGTTAATTACAACACATTCCTCTCTTTCTCAATCGATCTGTGAAATCCAAGATTGTTAGCTGTGTCTGTTTTCAGACAAATATGAACACCGGTGGTCGGTTAATCGCCGGTTCTCACAACAGGAATGAGTTTGTCCTCATTAATGCCGATGAGAATGCCCGAGTATGTTTCTCCTCTTCTTTTGTTTCCAATTCTCTGTCTTTTGATCTGTGTTTCTCTATCTCTGTTCAAAAGTCTCTGACTTTTTTTACTTTTCTTGTGGATCTGGCTCTTACCACTGCAAATCAATTAAGATTTAGGGTTTTTAGTACTAGTATTAAGATTACGTACCCTTGTAGCTAATTTTATCAAGAATTGATTGTGTCGGTGGGATGGATTTTTCCGGATTTGACTTGTCTTAATTCTCCAATTTAAGAGATTTCTTCAATTGCAATTATGAATCTATCAATGTGAAGAGTAATAATTATGTTATTGGGTTACTTTGATCTGGTGTGAGATCCAGTCTGATAGTGTCACTACTATGATCTGATGTATTTAACTCTACTGTTTTGTGCAGATAAGATCAGTCCAAGAGCTGAGTGGACAGACATGTCAAATCTGCAGAGATGAGATCGAATTGACTGTTGATGGAGAACCGTTTGTGGCATGTAACGAATGTGCATTCCCTGTGTGTAGACCTTGCTATGAGTACGAAAGACGAGAAGGCAATCAAGCTTGTCCACAGTGCAAAACCCGTTTCAAACGTCTTAAAGGTTCGTTGTTTGTTAGACCAAATTTCTTTGGTTTTTTGTGAATGTAGAAGATTTTCTGATTTGTTCGGCCTATGTTGTTGTTTGTTAGGAAGTCCAAGAGTTGAAGGTGATGAAGAGGAAGATGACATTGATGATTTAGACAATGAGTTTGAGTATGGAAATAATGGGATTGGATTTGATCAGGTTTCTGAAGGTATGTCAATCTCTCGTCGCAACTCCGGTTTCCCACAATCTGATTTGGATTCAGCTCCACCTGGCTCTCAGATTCCATTGCTGACTTACGGCGACGAGGTAAAAATCTCAGAATGTATCCACATTGTATAACCCATCTTCAGTAATTGGCTCACTCAGATTTCTCTTTTGTTTTATTACAGGACGTTGAGATTTCTTCTGATAGACATGCTCTTATTGTTCCTCCTTCACTTGGTGGTCATGGCAATAGAGTTCATCCTGTTTCTCTTTCTGACCCGACCGTGGCTGCACATCCAAGGCCTATGGTACCTCAGAAAGATCTTGCGGTTTATGGTTATGGAAGTGTCGCTTGGAAAGATCGGATGGAGGAATGGAAGAGAAAGCAGAATGAGAAACTTCAGGTTGTTAGGCATGAAGGAGATCCTGATTTTGAAGATGGTGATGATGCTGATTTTCCAATGTAAGGCAAAGAATATAATTTTTTTTGTTGATGTCTTGTTCCGTTGCAGTGATATTTATCAAGCCTTTTTTTTCCATTTTAGGATGGATGAGGGAAGGCAGCCATTGTCTAGGAAGATACCAATCAAATCGAGCAAGATAAATCCTTACCGGATGTTAATTGTGCTACGTCTTGTGATTCTTGGTCTCTTCTTTCACTACCGTATTCTTCACCCCGTCAAAGATGCATATGCTTTGTGGCTTATTTCTGTTATATGTGAGATATGGTTTGCTGTTTCATGGGTTCTTGATCAGTTCCCTAAATGGTACCCTATCGAGCGAGAAACGTACTTGGACCGACTCTCATTAAGGTACTTACATCTTGTGGGTTATTACACTTGGAAATGTTAAAACTTTGTTTTGGGGATATAATCCTTATTTTTTTTGTTTGCAGATATGAGAAAGAAGGGAAACCGTCGGGACTATCCCCTGTGGATGTATTTGTTAGTACAGTGGATCCATTGAAAGAGCCTCCGCTTATTACTGCAAATACTGTCTTGTCTATTCTTGCTGTTGATTATCCTGTCGATAAGGTTGCTTGTTACGTATCTGATGATGGTGCTGCTATGCTTACTTTCGAAGCTCTTTCTGAGACCGCTGAATTCGCAAGGAAATGGGTTCCTTTCTGCAAGAAATATTGTATTGAGCCTCGTGCTCCCGAATGGTATTTCTGCCATAAAATGGACTACTTGAAGAATAAAGTTCATCCCGCATTTGTTAGGGAGCGGCGAGCCATGAAGGTTACTAGTTCTTACTTTTTTATAAATTTGATTTGATGAGAAAAGTTTTGGTCTAATTGATTCTTGCTTTAGAAAAAAAAAATTCATGAGAAAAGTTATCAATCTTTTGTTATATGGGCTCTTATGAAAGAAGATGGTGGCTTTGAAAATTGATTTGAAAGATTGTGTGTTTTACTGGTTTTGACAGAGAGATTATGAAGAATTCAAAGTAAAGATCAATGCTTTAGTAGCAACAGCACAGAAAGTGCCTGAGGATGGTTGGACTATGCAAGACGGTACACCTTGGCCCGGTAATAGTGTGCGAGATCATCCTGGCATGATTCAGGTGAGTTTCAAATGCTTCTTATTTCTGAAAAGCCTTCTTATGTGTTGTCCTTCAAAATTTAATTATACTTTGTTTTCTTGTTAAAGGTCTTCCTTGGAAGTGACGGTGTTCGTGATGTCGAAAACAACGAGTTGCCTCGATTAGTTTACGTTTCTCGTGAGAAGAGACCCGGATTTGATCACCATAAGAAGGCTGGAGCTATGAATTCCCTGGTAAATGATATACTTTTTAAAGCTCTAAACCTTCTTCTTTGTAAATTACGTCTTGCCATTTATTGAAATGGTTCCTGACTCTTGATTTCATCTACAAAACTTTTGTTGAAGATACGAGTCTCTGGGGTTCTATCAAATGCTCCTTACCTTCTGAATGTCGATTGTGATCACTACATCAACAATAGCAAAGCTCTTAGAGAAGCAATGTGTTTCATGATGGATCCTCAGTCAGGAAAGAAAATCTGTTATGTTCAGTTCCCTCAAAGGTTCGATGGGATTGATAGGCACGATCGATACTCAAATCGCAATGTTGTGTTCTTTGATGTAAGTACAGCCACCACTTTCCTATTGTATCCCTTTTTCTTGAGATTTCTGTAGAATACCAACTAATGAATCTTTATTTACAGATCAATATGAAAGGTTTGGATGGGCTACAAGGGCCTATATACGTCGGTACAGGTTGTGTTTTCAGGAGGCAAGCGCTTTACGGATTTGATGCACCGAAGAAGAAGAAGGGCCCACGTAAGACATGCAATTGCTGGCCAAAATGGTGTCTCCTATGTTTTGGTTCAAGAAAGAATCGTAAAGCAAAGACAGTGGCTGCGGATAAGAAGAAGAAGAATAGGGAAGCGTCAAAGCAGATCCACGCATTAGAAAATATCGAAGAGGGCCGCGTCACTAAAGGTATCATACAAATCCTGTTTGTTGTTAAACTCTTTCGTTAGTCGGTGCATTTTACTAAAAAAATAAAATTTAAAAAACATTCTAGGTTCTAACGTAGAACAGTCAACCGAGGCAATGCAAATGAAGTTGGAGAAGAAATTTGGGCAGTCTCCTGTATTTGTTGCATCTGCGCGTATGGAGAATGGTGGGATGGCTAGAAACGCAAGCCCGGCTTGTCTGCTTAAAGAAGCCATCCAAGTCATTAGTTGCGGATATGAAGATAAAACTGAATGGGGAAAAGAGGTAAGCAGCCGGTTTTAAACCTTTGTTGTGTTTATTCAATCAATTCTTGATTTTGATGATGACCTTGTGAAAAAAATCTCAGATTGGGTGGATCTATGGTTCTGTTACCGAAGATATTCTTACGGGTTTTAAGATGCATTCTCATGGTTGGAGATCTGTTTATTGTACACCAAAGTTAGCGGCTTTCAAAGGATCAGCTCCAATCAATCTTTCGGATCGTCTCCATCAAGTTCTTCGATGGGCGCTTGGGTCGGTTGAGATTTTCTTGAGTAGGCATTGTCCTATTTGGTATGGTTATGGAGGTGGGTTGAAATGGCTTGAGCGGTTGTCCTACATTAACTCTGTGGTTTACCCGTGGACCTCTCTACCGCTCATCGTTTACTGTTCTCTCCCTGCCATCTGTCTTCTCACTGGAAAATTCATCGTTCCCGAGGTAAAACAATCATCTTGAGTTCTCAAAATATGAATCTTTATTTCACGTTTTGTGCTTATTCATTTTCCTTGCCACTGGGGGTTAAAAGTATCATATGAATCTTTATTCCAAGTTGTGTGTTTTAAGACCGGAAAACGATTCTTGTTCCTTCTTTTTCCAGATTAGCAACTATGCGAGTATCCTCTTCATGGCGCTCTTCTCGTCGATTGCAATAACGGGTATTCTCGAGATGCAATGGGGCAAAGTTGGGATCGATGATTGGTGGAGAAACGAACAGTTTTGGGTCATTGGAGGTGTTTCTGCGCATCTGTTTGCTCTCTTCCAAGGTCTCCTCAAGGTTCTTGCTGGTGTCGACACTAACTTCACAGTCACATCAAAAGCAGCTGATGATGGAGAGTTCTCTGACCTTTACCTCTTCAAATGGACTTCACTTCTCATCCCTCCAATGACTCTACTCATCATAAACGTCATTGGAGTCATAGTCGGAGTCTCTGATGCCATCAGCAATGGATACGACTCGTGGGGACCGCTTTTCGGAAGACTGTTCTTTGCACTTTGGGTCATCATTCATCTTTACCCGTTCCTTAAAGGTTTGCTTGGGAAACAAGATAGAATGCCAACCATTATTGTCGTCTGGTCCATCCTCCTGGCCTCGATTCTTACACTTCTTTGGGTCCGGGTTAATCCGTTTGTGGCGAAAGGCGGTCCTATTCTCGAGATCTGTGGTTTAGACTGCTTGTGATTCGATTGACCGGTGGATGGGTTGGTGAAAAAGGTTTAATTCCCACGGATCAAAGAGAGGTAAGAGAGATATTGTTTTACCTCTAAAAGACTCCTTCATTGTGTTCATTAGATGATGAAAAATGAAAAGAAAAAGAAGATTTAATTTTGTTACGAGAATTGTTATTTTTGCAAGAATGTGTTGTAGATATAGAGATGAAGAAGAAAGTTGTTGTCTATTTGTTTTGTTCTTTGGTGGTGAGAGAAAAAAGATTTGTCAAATTATTCTTTAATTGAATATTTCTGATCTCTTTTGAATATTACAGAAGAGCATTTTCAATCTGTAATCTTTTATGATTAAAGAACTTTGATTTATTTTCACTAATTTCCCTATCTTATTTCTTGTTTGAAAAATTAATTTACTCGAGGTTTGATTGGTTTTGATTTTCAATCCGCATGCTTGGAGACGTTTTAAAGCATCCATTAAAAATGTTACCAAACCTTAGAAAATTACGAACTTGATCAGAGTGGCCCAAAACAAATTATACAGGCCCAATACAGGCCCGAATCTACACAGCCTTTTACACTTTTATTGGTTCTGTTTTGACAAGTGACATGGTGCTTTCATCATATCTGCAGAGGGCAGCACTCAGATTGGTTAGTCTTTTTGGTTAGAGAATTTTGAAAACTTTTTTGTTTCTCATTTGTAAGTGTCACTACGCAAAGTAATTTAATATTTTTGTATCGTTCTAGTTTTATTAAAATGTCTACACATAGATACCAGAAAGAGGACTTTAATTTCGAGTCATTTTTGAAATAAAAGTTTCTAATTTTGTCACATTTCAGCAAAAATACTCGTGTGTATATGTAATGTCTACTGTTCCTTTGGCGGCTGAAATAAAAATGTGGGTAGTACGTAAGTGACACGGAAGCATAAGGATTTTATGGAATGTTACTAAGAATCTTAATACTAGTACTTATTATTAATTATGATGTGATATATTTTAGTTTGACTATTGACTATTTTGGGATTTTGTTTGACCAAATAAAAATAGTGGTTGACTTGTCGGTGTTGAGAGTTGTCTATTTTTAGGCAAAGTCAGCCATATTGTGCCACGTCTTAGACACGATCTTAGTTTTCTGTCTTTTAAGTCGGATTGCGAAATACAAATTGGACAAGAAGATGATAATGTAACTAACTATTTCTGCCTATATATGAAACTATAAACTACTTCTGTCCTTTCTATGTCTTTAATTTTCTAAAGCATTATTTGCCGACCAAAAGCAATTCATAGCATTTATATTCATACATTTTTTTTAAATGAGTATTTTGTATGACACGTATATATATCTCTTTGGGTGGTTATTAAGAATTTATATGATCATAACGTAAACTTTGCATTTCAATGATAAAAATTTTGTTTAAACATTAAAAGTCATGATTTAAACATATACTATTATAACATGTAAATATAAGCAAACTGCAAATACTAATACATAAAAATATTTTTAGAAAAAAATAATATATTTAAGATGTGGATCACAACGTTTAAGAAGCAATACATTACTGTGTTATTATTTATTTTTATTTTGATACTGATACTATTTTATTTTTCATTCGTAACAATTTCTTTAATTGAAGATTTAGTCAAGTAATATAGTGGAAGATTAAGTTTTCCTTCCTGTAAAGACTTGGTCTATAAAAGACCACTAGACGAGAAGATCTAGAAAATGATAACTTTCAAAAACCTTGGGTTTTCTTTTAGATATGCATGCGGTCTTCTAAATTGAAAATATATCTGGCTTAATACTACAGTACTACACGTTGTTTGAATATCCTAGTTTTACGTTAAAAAATACAAGTTCATAATGCCGTATATATATGGTTAGAACTTAGAATGTCAACATAATTCATTGATTTAAAAGAGCATAATTATATGTCGTATATATACCACGAGTTATAGAACTACATAGTAGACTTTGATTTTTCGGTGCTTCTGTGAAGGCTTAATAAGACTGAGCCTTTGCATGTATATACAAGTGGTTTCTTACCATCAATGATCAGGTTTTAATTTGTTAAATATAACATTTAAAATGTTGTCTAATAATAAGTATTAAAGTTTATTGGTTTCCCACTCAAAACCAATCGATAATGAATGGTTTGCTTCACTTTTTTGAGATGATGGTTCTTCTCAGTCTATCTCAAATCGAATTCCACATTAAAACCGATAATAAAGCTTTTTTAGACCATTCTATTCCGGTTAACAAACGAAGCTCTGATTTTCAACTAAAATTAATTGATAATAAATTATGACCCATACTATAATATATTTTAGTGTTGGTCTCTCTATACAACTAATGTGAGATCCTAACAATAAGAATCCAAATCGGTGTTCTTTTTCGGTCATATATCAAAAATATAAAACACCGTGGTAGATACAATGAATCGAGTAATCAACATAAAGTTTATAATATAGATAGAATAATCAAAGATGCAACGCTTATGTCGTTTCTCTTTACACCGTAGGTAGATACATAATGTTTTATATTAGTACTGTATTCGTTTCGGCTTAGTTCATATATAGTAGCTAGCACTAAAAAGAAGAAAAGAACATAGTAGAATCCGATTTCATGTCGACACCACCTTTTCAACGGAAGTAACCATTTCTTAAATGTGTTTGCGTCATCACGTGTTATTTGCGACTAAGCGGGTGATTAAAGCTGTGTTAATTATATCATTTACTTATCCGTACAGATAAGCTCTGATAATTAACGAGATATTAATTAATAAGTAACGCATTACTAATTTTATTTATATCAATATTTCTAATTGTTTTGTCGTACATCATTTCGATAGACAACTATCAAGTGGCGATACGAAATTGTCAATCGTTGAGATATTTATATATACAAGTGGCCACAGTTTCCAGAATTTATTCCATTAACTCATAATCTCATATAAAACATAAGTACATGATTAAAAACACAACTACTCTAAATCATTAAAATACTTTAAAAGTCACAATTTATGTGAATTTACTTCTTTTTTTCATTTTAAATGGATACGATTTTTGGTACCTTTTGTACATAGATTCTTCATTATTACACATCGCACTTGTGATATCAGTTTTGGGTACCTAGTTTGATAAGAAATTCTTCTTATTTCTTTTCTTGAAAAAGGACAAGTTGATGAAAAAGACATTATCGTACGCCTTAACTTAAATTAAACTGATCACGCCTCGTTCTCCGGTTTTGCCATGTTAAACAAGTTTAATATTTACAAGTTGGATGCATATTCGTATAATAATACGTAACTAATCCGAATTGAATGCTTAATTGACGCGTTGATGCGAACTTAAATAGGGATTAGGTTAGGCGATAGGCACACACAAGCATGGTGAAAACATAAATTTATTTAATAATCACTATGTTTCCGTATTTGGATTGATCTTTGAAGACTCGATCTCTAAATTTGTTTTATTTTACTACTAATTTTTATTTGATAGACATATTTAGGTATTTTTATCGCCTAAGTGATTAAAAGCTACTGTATGTTTTAGTGGAATATAATTAAACTGGATTAGTATAAAACAGGGCATCTTAGTTTCTAAAAAGGGAAATGACCGGTGAAAAGGTTTATCCAGTTTTTTTTTTTTTTTTTTCGTGGTTTATCCAGATTAATTATACTGT
>Ga0041059_1003665_pt1 | contig 10253 bp, 12 predicted proteins | sample AraColnosormetaG_FD_56232 | JGI IMG/M metagenome (GOLD analysis project Ga0041059, IMG submission 56232) | Arabidopsis roots microbial communities from North Carolina, USA - Col MF nosort | ecosystem: Host-associated > Plants > Roots > Unclassified | place: USA: North Carolina | collected... | reverse complement strand
CCCCCACCCCCACCCCATCATCATACATAACAGACAACACAAAAACTCAGTTTCAATCTTATTTCTCTGTTTGAAAGATATGTGTCATCATGCGTAACTGAGAGGTGAAACTGACCTATTGATCGATACAAATCTAGCCAATGCGTGCGTTATAACATACATCTCCCCATAAGCATGCCGGAAGTATCTATAAGATAAATGAAACAAAGAACAGGTGGTTCTTAGTCACATGGAAGAAATGAATCTAGTCAATGCGTGGTTCTGATTATTTATAAAACTTACGCTTTCTTGTCACCGAATTTCCACCACTCTGGTTCATACCATTTGTGGTTCCTGCCAGAAAATCAAAACTTGGTTAAGATTATATCAGACTGACAATATCCTGACAACCCCAATGGTCCTAGTGGTTTTGGGTTTTTAAGCTTAAAACTCACGGTTCTGAGAAGACTTCGCCTGATTTCATGCAACCGATGTAAGCCCGTGGGTTTTCCAGATGTGCTGCAAGCGTAGTTCCCAGAGCATCTGCATAGGATCAATTACATTAATACCACATAATCATGTCAGCAAAATGCATACATGGAAACTCGTTGACCTCAGACCTTTTTTTTTTTTAGTACTAACTTACCTATATTTACGTAGATATTGTCGATGGCTTTTGCATAAAACTGTGCATCCCACCTATCTGCAGCGTAGGCAAAGAACAGTTTTACCTTCTTAGAAGCTTCCTCGGGTGCCTCAACTACATCATCCTGAAAACCAGTAAATGGCCAAGCTCTCAAACTAACATAGGTGAGCTTATAACTGAATGATTCAAGGTAATAACTTAAGAGGGGAGAAGCAGAAAACACATACGAGAATAATGAAGTCATCGGTTTGACTATTTTCAGTATCAATGCTCTTGTCCATGCTGTCCCCTTTATTTGCACTACATATCACAAAAACAACGTTTCAAAACAAGATTCCAGTACCGTATAATCATCTTTAAACACATAGAGAAATCAAAGAGTGATAAACAGAATCCAAACCTTCTTCCAATAACAAATCTTGCAATCACACCCTTTTCACTTTCAAGTTTTTTAAGTGATGCACCTGCAATAAAAGGAAGTGCTAAGCTCATAACACATTGCAAATAACAGACTGGTGTCTTACTAAAACACGTATAAAGAGAAACCCTACCAGTCCCCATCCATGCTTGACGAACTGCATCCCTCTTCTTCTTGTTACCCAAACTTGTCATTATCCCGATAACCACTAACGGTCTTTTCTTGGTTTCAGTTCCATCAGCAAGTTTGGGACTTTTTGAAACAAAGCCTTCTTGCCTAGCTGAACTTAATTCCATCTCAAGAGCTGCTAGTGTCTTCTTCTGTTCCCTAGAAAGAAAAGTCTGTTTTCAACAGTCCATGAAGACCAAACAAATTAAACGAAAACCAAAATCAAACAAAGTACCAATCTTTTACCTGCAAGCTATGATCTTCAAAGTATCATCCACTGATATAGCAGATTTCCCCTAAACCCCAATAAAAGAACATCATAAACATTCAAGTACACTAAACCAAAGTAAGACAGTAATTGCAAATGTAATAACTTTCTGACATGACATTACTCTCTGCTGTAATGAAAGTGACAGTACTCAAATACTAACCTGTCCGGTTACTCTATCGAGCTCATTGATTAGATGAACCCTAGTTTGAGATTCTTGCCATAAACTATCTCAAAAAAATGTAGAGACGAGACCAATTAACAAACAAAACAAATAAGTAATTGTTAGATATGGATAAATGTAGATTTAAGAACTAACCGGCCTGCTACATAGAAGGAAGCAAAAGTTGCAAACATAAAGAGCAAAAGGGTTGATATTCTCGAGCTCGATAATCTTATACTCGACCCTTTCCTCGCCATTGAAATAGATCCAAAATCAGATCTCTTAGTCAAAGCAATCAGACGCAAATGCCTCTTCACTGTCGAAATTCGATCAAATTTCACTAATTCAAATCTCCAGAAATCGGATTTTCTGGATCCAATGATTCGTCGTCACTCAAAATAAAACCGATTAGGAATGTATCATTGGATCTGCAATTCTCCGGTGATGATTCACCAGCGGAACACAAACGGCGAGATCACTCACTTCGCTGAGAAAAATTGGAATCTGGATTGAGAAATAAGGAGAGACAAGAGAAGAGAGTGCCGTTGAGATTTATGATTTTTATCGGATTAGTTTTTGGGATGTCAATTTTGTGTGATCTTCTTAATTACTTTCTGATCAATTACCAAACCTAGTCTCTCTGATTCTTTTGATTATAGGTTAACTCTACAATTTAATTCTCATTTATTTCTACTGATTTGTAAACTTTTTCGAAACTGTCAAATATTACCCACCGTGAAAAAAAGGGATCAGGTGTTCTTTACTAAACAACATTTGTTTTTTTTGTTACCCGGCGGTTGAAAAGGAGGAGGAGGTCAAGACGACGACGTTTAAAAAACCATGGGCCGTCAAATACTCTCGTCAAACTCTTACCAGATGATTATTGATTAGATATTCTCTCTTCCATTTTTCCCCTTTCGAATTTTTGCATTTCATCATCCTTTTCGTGTGCTTCACAACTTCATCTCTCTCTCGAGAGAATTTGCGTCATCAATTCAAATCCTTTACGCAAAGTTTCAGTTTTTATTCACTTTCTTACATAACCCATCAAACCAAATCCTCGATCGGATTATGTTAATCAATTGCTAAGAGCTTTTTCTTCTACTTCTTCGCAATCCGCCATGGCCGCAGCTTTAAGGTCGAATACGTCAAGAGAAACCGCTTCTCTTACACTTTCTCATTTTAGATACTTTATCTTCAACCGTATCCACACCGCTCGAACCGCCACAAGTCCTCCTCACTGTAATCACCGTTCTAAATCCGATGAGAAATTCCCCTATAAAATTTCCTCTCTTGGAACGAGTTTCTTGGATAATCGAGGAGGAGGAGAGAGACGTAATTCGACTAAGTGTTATGCTGCTCAGAAGAAGCTCAGCGGTGTTGGTTCTTCTGTTGTTATTCTGAGCTCACAAGGAGACCCACCGGATCTATGGCAGCCTCCTGGTGATGGAGTTTCCGTTAGGGTTAATGGGTCCAGTGTTAATCTCGGTCGTGGTGGTGGTGGTGGTGGAAGTAGTCCTGGTGGTCCTGGTAACGGAACAGGGTCGAATTCGAAAGAAGATTGTTGGGGTGGATCCAATCTTGGGTCTGATTTTCCGACACCAAAGGAGATATGTAAGGGTTTGAACAAGTTCGTGATTGGTCAGGAAAGAGCCAAAAAGGTGAAATGATTATACTTTGATGTTGTTACTACTTAGTTGAATGCTAAATTTCATCTCTGAATATTCGTGAATTATACATGCTTCTAATTTGGTTTAGACATGGGAAATATATTTAGCTTTTAACACATTCTTGTGTCATTTTGTGGTTGCAGGTACTTTCAGTGGCAGTTTACAATCACTACAAGAGGATATATCACGAATCATCACAGAAACGGTTAGTTCACTTCTTATTTATTTTGCTTGCACATGCATTTGCATCTGTTTGTTTCTTTGTAATTTCATGTATCCGGTAAGAGATTGTTAGTTATGATGCTGGTACTTTTTGGGAAGCTAGGTCTGCGGGAGAAACAGATAGCACTGCAGCGAAACCAGCAGATGATGATATGGTAGAACTAGAGAAGAGTAACATTCTCCTGATGGGACCAACTGGGTCAGGTAATATTCTGACGCCAATCTGCATAAATGCGCAAGCCTGATATGCTGCTATAATACAGTTATTAGTTCAATCTAGTGTAGTTTCAGCTGTCTCACCTCATCTGTTTTGGTGGTTTTATTCAAACACAGGGAAGACACTACTTGCGAAAACCTTGGCACGATTTGTAAATGTTCCTTTTGTCATTGCGGATGCAACCACCCTGACTCAGGCAATTCTCGTCTTTCTTCTAGTCTTTTTTGGCGCATGTCCTTTTCATGATGACCAATCTGTGACATTCATTTTTTGTTCGGAAATGAAATGATTTGTCAGGCTGGTTATGTGGGAGAGGACGTCGAGTCTATATTATACAAACTTCTCACAGTAAGCTTCTAAAACACAAACATTTATATTTGTATACAACTATAATTATTTCTATATATTGTTAGTAATGTGGGGATTTGATATCTCTGGACAGGTTGCAGATTATAATGTTGCAGCTGCACAGCAAGGGATTGTTTACATTGATGAAGTCGACAAGATAACAAAGAAGGTTAGAACTTTATTAAAAAGTTTTTCCTCGTGCTTGTTTGGAAAACTTGAACATCATATCCCGTACTTCTTAGATGAATTTTGTTCTTTGGACCTTTTGGTTACCAGGCAGAAAGCCTTAACATCAGCAGAGATGTATCAGGAGAAGGTGTTCAACAAGCATTGCTAAAAATGCTGGAAGGAACAGTAAGTTTACAGTTTAAATAGCCGCAAAAGTCTTCACTAAATTGTAAACTTACCAAAGGAAGCCATGTAGTATTTGCTTTAAGATCTCTGCTATTTAAGATATCAAGACTTCTTTTGTGTTTGATGCCCAATTTCCAACTCTCTCTTTCTGGATATAGATTGTAAATGTACCTGAGAAAGGCGCTAGGAAACACCCTAGAGGTGACAATATCCAGGTTTGTCGTGCTTCACTCTACTCTGTATGTTCTGGCTTGCACCTTGCACAAACAACAAAGGCTATGCATATGTATTTGTTCTATCGTGAAATGTCAATATTTTTATCATACTCTAATATTATTGATTATGTAGACAAAAGAGATTTCCAATTTAATGTTCTTTGCATGGTGATTGGAGTGTTAGGGTTTAAAATTTGTAATCGACATGGTTTCTTGTTTTCTTGTTTAAGTTTGATTAGTAGTCTCCCCTGTAAATCATCTGTTTTTTACATGCGGTCTTGTTGACTATCTACAGATAGACACAAAGGACATACTCTTCATATGTGGTGGTGCTTTTGTAGACATTGAAAAGACTATCTCAGAGAGGTCTGACTGATGAACATATTTCAAATTCCTCCGTTTTTTGTTTCTATCCTCTAAACTGAATTGCGTTATAAGCATATGAGTGTGTTTTTTTTGGTTCCAGGCGCCATGATTCTTCAATAGGGTTTGGTGCTCCTGTACGTGCCAACATGAGGGCTGGTGGTGTTACAAACGCCGCTGTTGCATCAAACCTAATGGAAACTGTAGGTCTTTTCATCTCTTCACTCACCAAATGTTGGGTGTTCTTCTACTTGTTTTGGTTTGTATCGAAGTTTGAAATGAGATGTTTGCTGTTGCAGGTGGAAAGCAGTGACCTGATTGCTTATGGTTTGATTCCTGAATTTGTTGGACGATTTCCAGTTCTCGTCAGTTTGTCTGCTTTGACTGAGAACCAGCTTATGCAGGTACTAGGAATGACATAAATATGTGACATTGTGATTTTTGCATTACTAGACCATGTTCATAGAATATGCAGTAATATCATTGGATTGCAGGTGTTGACAGAACCCAAGAACGCTCTTGGAAAGCAATACAAAAAGATGTACCAGATGAATAGTGTAACTACTAATCTCTCTATCTCTATCTCTCTCCTTCTGCTCCAAAGCTTGAGACAAGTCTCCATCTTCTCTTTCTTCAGGTAAAGCTGCATTTCACAGAAAGCGCACTGCGGCTTATAGCTAGAAAAGCAATAACGAAAAACACGGGTGCTCGTGGCTTAAGAGCTCTTCTAGAAAGCATCCTCATGGACTCTATGTACGAGGTAAATACACCTCTTATTACTTTCAAATCCGTTTTGCTAAAAATCCGTATTCAAACTCTTTTCACATTTCTGCAAAACATTTGTTTTTCTCAGATTCCGGACGAGGGTACAGGCAGCGATATGATAGAAGCGGTTGTGGTGGATGAAGAAGCAGTTGAAGGAGAAGGGCGTCGAGGCTCTGGAGCTAAGATTCTCCGTGGTAAAGGAGCATTGGCTCGGTATCTCTCTGAAACCAATTCCAAAGATTCCCCACAGGTAAAAACCGAGCTTTTACTTAACCGATAACAACTGTCTGGTTTGTTTGATAACCTCATTATCTGAATTGCTTGGCTTAATTGTTGCAGACGACAAAGGAGGGATCGGATGGAGAAACTGAAGTGGAGGCAGAGATTCCATCTGTTGTAGCAAGTATGTAATGATCACCACCATCATCATCATCATCATCAGAAAATGTGGTGAATGTATCTTTGTATGCGTAATATTTACCGTTCTTTGTACATAAATGAAGGAAAGAAAAACAAAGTTGGATAAGAAAACACAAGGATGCACAACTTGCACATTGATAAATGATGATGTAACAAACTTTTTATCGTATGCAATGTCCATCTTTTCATTGATGTATCTTATAATTCAAAGTATTCAACAAGAAAACGCTCTTGTAACAAATAATCTTATTAGGAAAATTCAAACACCCATGTGTCAGATTCTAATAACCGTCGGATTAAAATCCAACCAAAAAGCTTTAAATCTGGACGGGTATAATTAATTCCTCAAACTTCTTCTCTGGAAGAACAAAAAAAGATGAAACAAAGCCAACGAAGAAAAGCACAATTTTGGCGAAACCCAGTGAGAGAGAGACAGAGAGAAAGGAGGGAAATTCCAGCTTCCCTTTTCTCTCTCGTTCTTGCTCTTTTGATCTGCGTGAAAAGAAAGAATTTTTATTTTCCCGACAGAGAAAAGTCCCAATTTTTAAAATTAGGACTTTTTGATTTTCGAAAATTTTGGTGTTAATGGAAACAGATAGTATCGATTCCGTGATCGATGACGATGAGATCCATCAAAAACACCAATTCTCATCAACCAAGTCTCAGGGAGGAGCCACCGTGGTAATCTCTCCGGCTACAAGCGTTTACGAGCTCCTTGAATGCCCTGTCTGCACCAATTCAATGTACCCACCAATCCATCAGGTTCGTATCTCATCATCTCCTAACATTGGAGGGTTGAGAAAGATCTTATTGCTTCTTACGAATATAAAGTTCCAATTTTTATGATCGTTATCTTCAAATGATCTGATTTGTTTATCATTGCTATGGTATGTTACTATTGAGTTTCTTGAGGGTTTATGGATGTTTTGATATATGTATGAGTGAAAAAGTTTCTTCTTTTGTAGTGTCATAATGGACATACTTTATGTTCAACCTGTAAATCAAGAGTGCATAATCGCTCTTGAGAAAGTAGCTGAGTCGCTTGAGTTACCGTGCAAGTATTACAATCTTGGATGCCTTGGGATTTTCCCTTATTACAGTAAACTAAAGCATGAGTCTCAATGTAACTTTAGACCTTATAGTTGTCCATATGCTGGCTCGGAGTGTGCTGCTGTAGGTGACATTACTTTCCTTGTTGCTCATTTAAGAGATGATCATAAAGTCGATATGCATACTGGATGTACGTTTAATCATCGTTATGTTAAATCTAATCCACGCGAAGTAGAGAACGCTACTTGGATGCTAACGGTTAGCATTGTTCTTGTTTATGATTTACGAGTTCTTCAGTTGTCTGAGATTCTGAGGGGGTTCTTTGTTATATTGTTTTGTAGGTGTTTCAATGTTTTGGTCAATACTTTTGTCTTCATTTTGAAGCGTTTCAGCTCGGTATGGCTCCAGTTTACATGGCGTTTCTGAGATTCATGGGCGATGAAGATGACGCACGAAACTATACATACAGTTTAGAAGTTGGAGGCAGTGGGAGAAAACAGACATGGGAAGGGACACCAAGAAGTGTCAGAGATAGTCACAGGAAAGTCAGAGACAGTCATGACGGTCTTATAATCCAAAGAAACATGGCACTCTTCTTTTCCGGTGGAGACAAGAAAGAACTGAAACTTAGAGTCACTGGAAGAATCTGGAAAGAGCAACAGAATCCAGATTCTGGTGTTTGCATAACCTCTATGTGTAGTAGCTGAATCAAAATCAGCCAACCCTTCAAACCTATCTTAAGGTGTTCGTTCGATTTCTTCAATTCGATTTTGTTTCGGGTTTGTGTGTTGTTTTGGTCCAGAATCCAGATAGCTTCTTTACATTCAAAAGTGTATTTAGAGAAGTAAAAAGAGTTGTTCCATTTGCCAGAAATGTGCAGAAGGTCACAAAAGTTGCAATAACTTCCAAAGATTGAATATTTCCATAAATGTATATATTCACATGGTAAGATCTGAGCAAAGATCTAATACAGTAACATATTCAAATCATATCTTTATTTCATTCAAGAAGATGTCCTGTCATATAATAAGTACACTTAAAATGGCTTATGGACTATATTACAGATCTTGAGTTTGTACATAAAATCATTCGTATACGTAACATACAAGGCTGAGACAATCTATTGTGACAACCCGGAGAAGAAGGACACACCGGTGGATGGCAACCACGAAGAACCAGAAATGAACTGAGCCACCGTAAACTTACTAGCCTCTACCGTTGAGGTAATAACATGATAACCAGGCCATTTGACTCGTTGACCAATTCCTGAACCCAACCCTTTGTTCATATACTCACCATAGTACAACGAGTCCAATGCAAACGGACCATTCCACTCCAACCATCCTCGCGGGTCAATATGGTCACCCATATCCGACATCATGTACACAACTCTAGAATACAACTTCCACGGACGGCCGAGATACGTCGGATAACTACCCTTAGAGGCTTCAAGATCCGGTGTTGCTAGTAGCTTACAAGCATGAATCGAAATCCCCGTATTCTGATTCGGATCTTTTCGGTTCTGAGCCGTAATAGTAATCTTCTGCTGAGCCATTGGTTTACGCGCATAAATGTTACAACTCTGTAAGATCACAGCCGCATTCCCGAATATAAAATCGACCGTTCCATAAATTTCGCATTCGCGGAAAAACTGTCGGTTAGAATGTACGTAAAGCGCGTCTTGGTAACCGATAATGTTGCAACGGTAAACCACCGCGTGGTCTCCACCAACACGGAGTGCCACGGCCTGATGCTTAGCCGGTCCGGCGTAATTCTCAAACGTCATGTCCCTCACTATAAATCCAGCACCAGTCGCAGCTACAATAAAACAAATATACATAAATAACTCAATAATGAAGAATCTTTAAAAGAAAAACAGAACAAAAAGATCAATTTTGATACCGAAAGTGGCGGTGTGAAAAGTAGTTAGATCATCGGCGATACTTTTCCCACCGGTTATGACCGTTTTACCCTTGCCGTCCCCGATGAACATCAAGTTTGTCTTCTTCCTACCAACTTTCAGATTCTCTTCTTCGTATCTTCCTGCTTTAACGTAGATGACGAATCGTCGGCTACTATGCTCCGGGGCTTTCTTGATCGCCTCCGCGATCGTCTTAAACGTTCCGCTACCGTCTTTCGACACCGTGATATCAGCTTGAATCGCCGACGTTGGAGTACCAAGAAGCTCTCTGTCTTCTCTCTTCAACCAATTAGGTAATTCCTCTGTTTCTTCAGTCCCAAGTAACTTCCTATTATTCACCACCGGAACTCCAGATAAATCCTTAACTTTTCCGGCGAATATAGCCAAACAATTACTCACCATCTCCGACAAATCTTTAACCGCTCCGATCACTTGATCCTTCACTTCTCCTCCTTGACCTTCAATTTCATCGAATCCGTCAGTGCAAGTGTCGTGGTTAGTCATCGCAGAGCTAAGCCACGTCATCACATCGGAATGAGACTCATCTCCGGAGACGACAACGACGGAGGAAAGAGCGCGTGTGAGCGCGTCCACTGAATCATCAAGTAACTCAAGGCAAGAATCGTAAGCTGACCGTACACGTGGGGGCATCTGAGTGTATGTGATCGTCGAAGAAGTATAAAGAGCTTTGCTGAATTTTTGAAGCGTTGCGTTGAATGATATGTGAATGAGCTCGTTCTCGTCGGCGGTTAAAGATCCCGGAAAGTCAAGAAGTGTGTCGATGCATAGGTTCGGGTATAAGGATTTGCTACAGGTTCGGGAGATTGCTTGGGTCGGTTTACGGGTTAGTTTCGGCTCGGTTTTACCCGAGTCTACGGCTCGGATGCCGGCAAAGATACCGAAGCAGACTACTCCAACTACCAAAACGGCCAAAGTGAAGAGAATCAGCTTCGTTTTAGTTTTCTTCTGTAGTTCCGGGAGTGACGTGGCAGGGTCCTTCTGGTTCGGGTTTGATGGTCCGGATGGACCGAGCCTGTCGTAACCCATAGTTTTTTTTTTTTTTTTT
>Ga0041059_1003664_pt1 | contig 10253 bp, 8 predicted proteins | sample AraColnosormetaG_FD_56232 | JGI IMG/M metagenome (GOLD analysis project Ga0041059, IMG submission 56232) | Arabidopsis roots microbial communities from North Carolina, USA - Col MF nosort | ecosystem: Host-associated > Plants > Roots > Unclassified | place: USA: North Carolina | collected 2013-09-02 | reverse complement strand
CGTCGGAATTGTTCTTCGTCTTCGACAAACAGTTTTTGATTTCCTTTGGTTGTCAGAAAGTTAATAACGTGTTTTTGATTTAATTTTAAATTTAAATTTTGTAACCAGAAAAATAAAGAAACGAAACTGAACCGCCTCCTTTCATTTCTCGTTCCAGGGCAAATTTGTCCATTTTTGGCTGAATGGCTAAAATCTGGTTGGGCGAACCCACTTTGTCATTTTGTGAAAGAAAAAGTCAGAAAAGTGTCGAAGGGTGAAAATTTCTTTATGTTTTATTAATTAGTACTAATGCATGCAGATACACAGCACTTGTAGAAAACAATATCGTCCAAGCAGCAAAAGACATGCAAAGAGTCATGTCAAGATCTCATATCTCCGACGAAGCCACGACGGATCCACCTCCTCCTCCGCCGCCACCTTCCTACAAACTCTTCTCCCGCTGCTTCTTCCGCCTCCATGGTCGCGACCTCTTCGCAGCCTCCTTTAATTGGTTCCTAGTAGACATTGTCTTCTACACAAGCAACCTCCTCCTGTCCCATATCTTCAGTCATTACTCCAAGAAACCTTCCACTGCAGAAAACGTCTACGACGCAGCCTTTGAAGTGGCGGAATTAGGAGCCATCATCGCTGCTTGCTCCACCATTCCCGGTTATTGGTTCACAGTTTACTTCATCGACAAGATAGGTCGTGTCAAAATCCAGATTATGGGGTTTTTCTTCATGGCCGTTATTTATTTAGTCGCTGGTATTCCGTACAGTTGGTATTGGTCAAAGCACGAGCATAATAATAAAGGCTTCATGGTTCTCTACGGTTTGGTTTTCTTCTTTTGCAATTTTGGTCCCAACACTACAACTTTTATTATTCCCGCAGAGCATTTCCCGGCTAGGTTTAGGTCTACTTGTCACGGGATCTCTGGTGCCGCGGGTAAGCTTGGGGCTATTGTGGGCACTGTTGGGTTCTTGTGGGCTACCAAGAAGATGGAAAGCGATGATAAAAACCAGATTTATCCCGAAGTAAACCGTATGAGAATTGCTTTCTTGATTCTTGGTGGCGTTTGCATTGCTGGAATCTTGGTGACGTATTTCTTCACCAAGGAAACTATGGGAAGATCGTTAGAGGAGAACGAGCATGACCAAGATAACAATGCTGAGTCTGAAGATGAGCCACAGATTGTTGACGGGCAATCCTCCGTGAGCACTTTGCTTCAGACACGATGATGATCTCGACATATTGAACACATGATCAGTTCAAGTTCATACAATTGTATATTTCTGCTAATCTTTTCTAGATTTTGTTTACATTTTGCTTTGAGGTATTTTTTTCCAATTGCTTCTTACCCAAGAAGCTGTTTAATCTACATTTCCTCTGTTTTTTTCAGTTGCTTATTAACCTGTAAACTGTTCAATCTAAAGATTGCTCTGTTTTTTTCAATTATTTCTTCCCCAAGAAACTTTTTGTTTTTCTTCAATTAATACTCTGTTCTTTTCTTCAATAATCATTATTTTTAATATTCTCTGCTTTAATTTCTTCATGGTTGGTACTAGAAATTTGTCAATTCTCTGCTTCTTATATATAGGTATTATTGCACATAGTTGTTACAAGACTTCCGTTGATAAATCAAAAGAGAAAAAACGAAGACACTGTAAGATGCTGATCAAATGCAGATAAGAGAGAATGATCTGATGATCACTTAGTTTTGGTGGGGAAAGAAGCCATCTTGTTGATTCCACAGAGACCCTCTGGTTTCCCAGTGTTCCTCTTCAGCCTGATGTAACCTTTTTCTCCCCATTTTGGTCCCCAAGAATTCTTCACAATGATGTAATCTGAACCCTTGCTTGATCCATACCCAACCGCAGCCACACCGTGGTCAAGATCAACCCCGCACCGCCCATCAAACACGCCCTTCATATACCAAATACAAAATGATTCAACATCAACAAGAGCAATTAACTAACAACCATTTTCTTTATTTATAGGTTTATAATGTACTTACGCCGCTATAGAACTGGAACTCTCTACCAGATGCATCAATGGCGACACTGAGAGGCTGATGAGCCAATGCCTTCAAGAGACTCTTCTCATCATTAGTAGGTACGTCTTGGTGTCCATTAATGGTTACTGTTTCAGATTCATCCTGTTTTCAAAACAGAGATAATTAGAATGGGACCACCTTTCATTAACACATCAGAGACCAAGAGTTGATATTAGAATGGGACCTTTTGCATCTCGCAAGTTCCTTCTTCCATAGAGTAAGGATAATCTTCTTCCTTGCGTAGACCTCCGTTCTTAACAATGTACTCAAAGGCATAGTCCATGAGACCACCGTTGCAGCCATTGTTGTAGGTCGTGTCACAGTCTATGAGTTCTTGTTCTGACAATGTTGTCAAGTTTCCTGTCACAATCTTGTTTATACCTTCGACAGCTGCTACTGTCGAAAACGCCCAACAACTTCCTGCGAAACAAGTTTTTTAAAGTTAAATGGTTTAGTTAAGAGTCAAAACTTCCATTAACAGATCAGAGACCAAGATTTGATATTACCACAAGAGCCCTGGTTCTTAACTTCCGCCACAGCTCCTTTCTTTCTCCAGTCAACAGACTTAGGAACAGCTTCGACGTCCCTGTAAGCGAACTCTGCGTAAGATCTTTCTTCATCGCGTCTCACTATATCAGTCTTGAGCCCTAAATACATTTTCTTGAACTCCTCATGGCTCAAATCCGCAAACTCGTTGAGCCCGAGCCAGTAGCTTTTCCCTTTCTTGTTAGTCTCATCGATGTGCTTTAGATTATCCTTGAAAACTTCGAACCTAAGAAACTTCTCTTCAACGGTTTCATAAGCTTTCTCAAAATTTGAGATCCAGTTTTCGAAGAGTTCTATGAGTTTGTCATGAGATTCCAAATCCTCGGGGGAGTATCCAACGATGGAGTAATCGTGGGAAGAAGCGAAAGAGAGGGAGAGAGAAGCAGCGGATAAGGCAAGAGCAAAACAGAGGATTCTTGAAGGTGAAGAAAGAGCCATTTGAGTACGTTTGTTTTTCTTTTGTCACTTGATAAGAGGAAATGGAAGAGAAGAGCCTGTTTATATAGGCTGGAGACTCGATAGAGGTCGCTCTTTTTGCTTTAGAGTAAAGTAGTCTGAATCTGTAACTTGTGTAAAGTCTGTGTCTTTAAGCTTAGTTTTGTCTTTCCATGAGGTTACTTTGACTCCAAGTACTAATCGTATATGCAGGCCGGCTTTACACATGTGCTGGAGGAGCTGAGGCACAGGGTCTACCCAAAATTTCTTTTTTTTTAAAAGTAAATCTATTATAGTTAGGGTCCAAAAATTTTGATATATAACAAAACACAAAAATGAGAACTAATTTTTTTTTCCAGCTCTAGGTCCTTTATTATTCTGAGCCGGCCCTGCGGTATATGGTTTGTTTAATTATGTGCAGAACTAGAAACCTCTGTCTCGGTCAGAGGTAATCATTTAAGGAAGGCCTCAATGATAAAATGCCAACCTCAACAATAAGAAAGCCCAAAAGTGGGCCAACTATGTAATTAACTGATGAAAAATGTTTTGATCACCAATCTTAATTGAACAATATACAAATCATGGATTTGCGGCCCATAATCACTAACCTTTTATGGTATGAATGAATGTTGAAGTTTAGTTGATTATAATTAGCTCTTCTTTTGTTCACTGTTCTAAATTGTTTAAACATAATTCTTAATGAGACAATATAAAATTCACAAAACATGAGATTACGGTGAAGTATATTTCTGTTTTTTTTTATAAGATATTTATTCTGTAAAGAACAAAGTTTGACCTGTCAATCCACCAAGATTTCTGATAACAATGTCAGGAGGATAAGGATCTTCGTTTTACTTAGTTTTTAATCAGCTAATTGTTGAATAAGATATATAAAATTTAAGAACCTAATACGTAAAAACTTGATTTTTATAATGATGACCCACCAACCACTACGAAGTATGATCTAAATTAACACCATATTTTTCATAAAGTGGATTCATTTAAAACATGAATCATGTTAAAGTTACAGTTGAAAACTCACTGGTTCTAACTTTACAGGACATCTACTTGACTGCTTGTACAAAAAGAAATAAATGATTGTTATTTCTTATGCAGGGAAAAAATCAACAAAATATATAAGAATGAAAATAAAATGATAATAAAACATATCATAAGATCCGTTTGAGGTGGAGCCACGTGGTCGGAAATGCTCAAATGATTTGGGAGCACGAACTCTATCAAGAAAAAGACCATTGTCATATTTTTCTAGGTCGTACTCGTACATATGTAATATCTATCCAAAGTTTTCTTTTTTCACATAAAATCTCATTCCAGCGTTAATAAATATGAAGAGGACGTTAGATATTTTTATATATTCTCAAATAGCCTTGTGCTGAGAAAAGAAAATCATCAACTTGTCACAGAATTAGAAAACTATACGTATATGCTATCAATGTTGCATTTTTCTAAAATTGATTGTGTTGTAATTAATATAAAAAATACTAGTAGAGGAGAAGTAATTGGTAGGGCATAAAAAGGTACGTGAGAAAGTGACAAAGCACTAATATTATAAATCACATGCCCTCTCATTGACGCCATGTTCGTCTCCTATTGCATCAAACCCCATCTGTCTCTTAATTTTTAATTTTTGTTTTAAATAGTAGTTTTATTGTTATTATTGTATAGTAATCTTTGTAATTTCCTTCCAAAATCTATAATATTTTTTAGCCGCAAATTTATAGTAGATCCACTATTGTGTGTGTGTGTGTTTTATGTTTATAGCTGAGGTTATTAAGCCACATGATTACATGTGAATTCCTGTAAGATATTCGCACGATATTTTTATCCCCACCAATCACCAATCTATGATTCAAAGTGTGTGACATATACTGACTTTCGAAAAATGAAATGAGTAAGCAAATAAGATTACGGAAAAATAACAATGAACACGTTATTAACCTGCGACGACGGTGATTTATAACGTGGATCCTCTGTATTTGCATGTTCCACACTAATCCGGTCCTAATGTTTTTCACCTTCATTGCTGTTTCTTTTTGGTCCCTTCTGCTAATTGAGATATCATAAGATATTATATCCTCATTTTCAATATATAGGATATTTGAGTTAAAAGCAGATAGTTTAAGATTTTTTTTCTAAAACAATAATTCAATATTAAATTTTTAAAAATTCAACCAATCACAAAAAAACTACATAATCTAAAAAGTCGTAAAAAATCAAATACATTAATTTGTAAAACATCTTATATAATGAAAAAAAATTAAACTCTAAAACATCCAGTATAGTGAAAAAGAGGGAGTAGTACTCAACAACTACTAATTTCATAAGGTTTCCAACTCGCGATATAGAAAAAAAAAACTAAAAAAGAATTTGATTAGTGATCAGATTTTAAACAGTGTTATAAATACTGTTTTTAACGTTATACAAAAAAGCTGGATATTTACGCTGGTTAAAAAAGATAACAATATAATCTTGAAACAAAATATTTTTTGAGATAAATTTAGCATATTTATGTATTAGTTGCTAAAAATGATTTATTTAAATATAAATTAAATGTGACAAATATTAGGTTAGTTTTTATGAATGAAAAAACTCATTTTTACATATTTGTACTTTTTAGTATTTTAGTGAGTTTAACATCAAGACAATCAATTTAACTATTTTTTTAACGACGCATCTTGGCGGGTTCTACCAACTTAAATAATATTGTTCGTTGTTCTTTATTCCATGCAAGTTAAATTTTCAAGCAACGATAAATTATGATATTTAGTTTTGTCGTTTATGAATATTTATTTTTTAGTGTCGGCGATTAAACTCTCGTTTTAACTAAAATTAAAAATTGTTAGTTAATTTAACATCAATAACATCAGATTAATTTGTCCATCTTCTTGGCCAATTCTTCCATCTTAAATGAACATTAACTAGTTTGATATTTCAATGATAATCGCAAGAATAATAATAGAAAGGTATTTAAAAATAATTTCTTAGTATTTGGGGAGTAAAACATAAATACTATTTTTTTTTTGTCAACACATTAATACTAGTATTAAATTTGCCAAATTTTATGACACATATTGGAGTGTTCTTCCATTTTAAATGATTTTTTGTTCTCTCACGTAAATTGTTTATTAAAGAAACCACAAAATATGATATCGATTCTTCATTTTCTGGTTTTAACTATTGCACCCTCATTTTTAAGTAAAAGAAATTGCTAATATAACTTTTTTTTTTGGTAATAGTTTAGTTTATAAAGAAAATCTACCCTTTCAATTATCTATCAATGTTGCTTTTTAATCAATTTTTGGAAGGTGTATCTCTGCAAAATATAAATAAACTTTGTTTTTCTAGTAAATTTAGAGAAAACAATGACTAAAAAGGTCCAACTTTTACACGAAAGTGATAGACATCCGGACCACTCTTAACTCTTAATATAAATTTGAAAAATCTGACTTTCATATTATTTTTTATCTAAACGAAAAAACCAAAATGTTAGTCGTAATCCATGTTGCAATGAACGGACCCCATAAATAATTATCCTCCCAAAAATCTACTCATAAACGAGTCATGACAATGATTTTTTAATTAATATTCAGATATTGTTTCCTCAGATCTCTAATTTTTCCCCAGATACTTCCATCCGAAAAAAATTGATAAAATAAAAAAGCTAGATTTTATTAATTTATTTTAACTAGTCAATTTTTTTTCTTTTATGAGTTTCTAACTTTCTATATAAAGTTTCGAAAACATTACCAATAATCGTCGTAAATCACTCCCCACCTCATTCATATTTTTAGCCGCCAGAAGAACTGATTGGTGTAAAATCCAATTTTCTTGCTGTTGTGAGTTTTCACTTCTCCGAGGTAAAAAAACTAATCCCGGCGGTGAGAATCTCTTGGGAACTTGCTCTGAACGAAACTTTTTGTTGCAATAATTGTAACCAAAAAATAAAGAAGACAAAATCTTTTTGTCCTTATTGTAGATTCCATCGCCGGAGCCTGTCCGAAAATAAAATTTAACTAAACTTGGCAAAATTCATTCAAAACGAGTCCAAATCAAATCAACCCCTATTTCAACGCCTCTTTTTCTCCCTGATTTATATATCGGAGAGATTTCAAGGCAAAGCTTTCTCATTTCCTCGTAATTGCCGGCGAATTCTACTAAAGGTGAGACCTTTTTCATTTTCCCAGAAAGTGAAGCAATCTTTTTGGGGTTTTATTCTCTTTAGCTTTCTTAACTGATCAAACTAAAAAAGCAATTCTGTTTTTTCTTTCTTCCCTCCTATAGGTTAGTTACTCTGCATTTTTGATTACTGTTTGATGATTTTTATGTTTAGGGTTTTTAATTGAGCAAATTCTTCTGGGTTTATCAGATTTTATATTTTTGTGAATTGGTTAAGATTTAGATCTGGATTTAGATTTTTCTTTGTTTCATGGTTGACTGAAAGTTTGAAACTTCAAATGGAGAATCACTGAATCTGACTGATTTGAATTTTGGTGGTGTTTCTAGAGTTTGTTGAGCAATGAAGGGAGCGACTCTCGTTGCTCTCGCCGCCACAATCGGCAATTTCTTACAAGGATGGGACAATGCCACCATTGCTGGTTTGTTTCTTTTTTCACTCTTGTTGGTGCAATTGTGTTTTGTTTTGATCAATTATCATCTGAGATTTGAAAAATGTTACAATGATGTTGTATTGGATTTGATTGCAGGAGCTATGGTTTATATCAACAAAGACTTGAATCTACCAACCTCTGTTCAAGGTCTTGTCGTTGCTATGTCATTGATCGGTGCAACGGTCATCACGACTTGCTCAGGACCGATATCTGATTGGCTCGGCAGACGCCCCATGCTCATTTTATCATCAGTTATGTATTTCGTCTGCGGTTTGATAATGTTGTGGTCTCCCAATGTCTATGTTCTGTGCTTTGCTAGGCTTCTTAATGGGTTTGGTGCCGGGCTCGCGGTTACACTTGTCCCTGTTTACATTTCTGAAACCGCTCCTCCGGAGATCAGAGGACAGTTAAATACTCTCCCTCAGTTTCTTGGCTCTGGTGGAATGTTTTTGTCATACTGTATGGTTTTCACTATGTCCCTGAGTGACTCCCCTAGCTGGAGAGCCATGCTCGGTGTCCTCTCGATCCCTTCTCTTCTTTATTTGTTTCTCACGGTGTTTTATTTGCCCGAGTCTCCTCGTTGGCTGGTTAGTAAAGGAAGAATGGACGAGGCTAAGCGAGTTCTTCAACAGTTATGTGGCAGAGAAGATGTTACCGGTAAGGTTTCTTCTCGCTATCTTTTTTGGTTATATCACCTGAATCCACTTTTGACGGTTCTTTTTATATTAAATGCAGATGAGATGGCTTTACTAGTTGAAGGACTAGATATAGGAGGAGAAAAAACAATGGAAGATCTCTTAGTAACTTTGGAGGATCATGAAGGTGATGATACACTTGAAACCGTTGATGAGGATGGACAAATGCGGCTTTATGGAACCCACGAGAATCAATCGTACCTTGCTAGACCTGTCCCAGAACAAAATAGCTCACTTGGGCTACGCTCTCGCCACGGAAGCTTAGCAAACCAAAGCATGATCCTTAAAGATCCGCTCGTCAATCTTTTTGGCAGTCTCCACGAGAAGATGCCAGAAGCAGGCGGAAACACTCGGAGTGGGATTTTCCCTCATTTCGGAAGCATGTTCAGTACTACTGCCGATGCGCCTCACGGTAAACCGGCTCATTGGGAAAAGGACATAGAGAGCCATTACAACAAAGACAATGATGACTATGCGACTGATGATGGTGCGGGTGATGATGATGACTCGGACAACGATTTGCGTAGCCCCTTAATGTCGCGCCAGACCACAAGCATGGACAAGGATATGATCCCACATCCTACAAGTGGAAGCACTTTAAGCATGAGACGACACAGTACGCTTATGCAAGGCAACGGCGAAAGTAGCATGGGAATTGGTGGTGGTTGGCATATGGGATATAGATACGAAAACGATGAATACAAGAGGTATTATCTTAAAGAAGATGGAGCTGAATCTCGCCGTGGCTCGATCATCTCTATTCCCGGAGGTCCGGATGGTGGAGGCAGCTACATTCACGCTTCTGCCCTTGTAAGCAGATCTGTTCTTGGTCCTAAATCAGTTCATGGATCCGCCATGGTTCCCCCGGAGAAAATTGCTGCCTCTGGACCACTCTGGTCTGCTCTTCTTGAACCTGGTGTTAAGCGTGCCTTGGTTGTTGGTGTCGGCATTCAAATACTGCAGCAGGTAAGATAAAACTTTTGATTGTTCAGACACGAGTACTCTTGGATCTATCATTTGATCACTTCTCTGATTATCTCGAGTTTTATTTTGTATGCAGTTTTCAGGTATCAATGGAGTTCTCTACTACACTCCTCAGATTCTCGAACGGGCTGGCGTAGATATTCTTCTTTCGAGCCTCGGACTAAGTTCCATCTCTGCGTCATTCCTCATCAGCGGTTTAACAACATTACTCATGCTCCCAGCCATTGTCGTTGCCATGAGACTCATGGATGTATCCGGAAGAAGGTAAATATCAAAACCTATAAGATATTTTAACATGTTTCCTTGTTTTCTCATGATACTAAAGTTATCTCTGTTTCATTTTGCAGGTCATTACTTCTCTGGACAATCCCAGTTCTCATTGTCTCACTTGTCGTCCTTGTCATCAGCGAGCTCATCCACATCAGCAAAGTCGTGAACGCAGCACTCTCCACAGGTTGTGTCGTGCTCTACTTCTGCTTCTTCGTGATGGGTTACGGTCCCATTCCAAACATCCTCTGTTCTGAAATCTTCCCAACAAGAGTCCGTGGTCTCTGCATCGCCATATGTGCTATGGTCTTTTGGATTGGAGACATTATTGTCACGTACTCACTTCCCGTTCTCCTCAGCTCGATCGGACTAGTTGGTGTTTTCAGCATTTACGCTGCGGTTTGCGTTATCTCATGGATCTTCGTTTACATGAAAGTCCCGGAGACTAAAGGCATGCCTTTGGAAGTTATCACAGACTACTTTGCCTTTGGAGCTCAAGCTCAAGCTTCTGCTCCTTCTAAGGATATATAACTTGTAACTTTCTTCTTCGTCAATTGCTCTGTGTACCTAAAGATTCTCTTCATCCCCTTTTTGTTTTGTTTTTCAGATACCTTCATATCGTTTTTGTTTCTTTTTTTTTTTTTTTTTTTTTTTTTTTTTTTTTTT
>Ga0041059_1003663_pt1 | contig 10254 bp, 7 predicted proteins | sample AraColnosormetaG_FD_56232 | JGI IMG/M metagenome (GOLD analysis project Ga0041059, IMG submission 56232) | Arabidopsis roots microbial communities from North Carolina, USA - Col MF nosort | ecosystem: Host-associated > Plants > Roots > Unclassified | place: USA: North Carolina | collected 2013-09-02 | reverse complement strand
CCAAGTTGGCTAAGGCGTGGGCTCTAATTCGGCTTGCATGGCTCGGGACGAAACTTGGTCACCAAGTTGGCTTCGCCCAAATGGATTCGGCTCCAAGTTTTAAGACTTGGGCTCTACTCTGGCTTCTGCGTATTATAAATACTCGGCCCTTGCCTTCTTTTCTCGCACCATTCTCTCTTCTTCTTCTCTCGCCCTTCTTTCTTGTCCGGATCAACGCACGGGATACTACAATGGCTCTCTTACCTTTTGCAATTTCAGCTCTTCTTCTATCACGAGCTAGGACTTGTTGACTGAACCGCCTGAACCGCCTGTACTATTCCATCTCCCTCTCAGGCCTAGTTGACCAAGATTCAGCTTCATCTACGTTGAAATCGGCATCCATTGAAGATTCGTTGCTGTTTGAACTCACGGTGTTACTGAACTCTTAGAAACCAAAACCGAAGATTAATAGGTGAGTCAAAAACAAGAAGAAAAATCTTGTGGGTTTGGTCGAGTGAAATGGGGATGAGTGATTCTTGAAGAAAACTGAAGATTGAAATTTTGGGAATGATTTTGCTAAAGGAATCGAGTGAGAGAGATGATGGTTAGGTGCCCCCAAAACAGAAAAAGAAAAGAGGGTGAAAGCCTTATCTTTGATGTCAATTTGAATAAGTGGAGGAGGATGGTCTCCCATGCTTTCTTGTTGGGACAAAGGGGGTTGACCAAATAGTTTTGAGCACAATGGGTTAATGCATTATCCGACGAGTAATAAAGTGATGGGAAAACAAGTGGGCCACTCGATCACCATGCTTGGTCGTCTAGTCACTATACTCGACCAGTTGATAGAGTAAATTGATGATGCAAATTTACTCGACCAATTGATAGAGCAGATATTTCTTGATGACAGACTCCATAGCTCTACAAATCCTGATTTATTTCTTGAACACCAAAAACACTAAAAAGCATGGGATTTACTCCCAAGTGAGCTAGTCTAAAGTCTTAAGCTAGACTTCTTACTATTTTCGGCACAGATGGGCTCCTGGAGGTGAACTGTAGTTCCTTCAGGAATAGGGCAATCTGCCATGTAACGCTTGACCAACCCTCTACCCATTCACAGTAAATTCATAACTTCCCTTCCCGATAATAGTAATTGCCCCATATGGCAATACTTCTTTTATGGTGTAAGGTCCAGACCACCTAGATTTTAGCTTTCTTGGAAACAACTTGAGCCTGGAGTTGAATAGCATAACTTGGTCTCCAATGTTGAAATCTTTTGGTGAGATTTTTTTTTCATGAAAGGCTTTTGTTCTTTCTTTGTAGATTTTCGAACTCTCATATGCTTCCAGTCTAATCTCTTCCAATCCATGCAAGTCGACTGCTCTTTTTCTTGACCTCCCTTGATTTCCAAGTTCAAAAGTTTTGTTGCCCAAATGGCTTTATATTCCACTTCGACTGGTAGATGACAAGATTTTCCATATAGCATCTAGAATGGGGTTCTTCCAATAGGCGTTTTGTATGCGATTCTATAGGCCCATAAAGTCTCATCAAGTTTAGCTGACCAATCCCTTCTTAAGATACCAACAACCTTTGTGAGAATAGCTTTGATCTATCTGTTCGATACTTCCACTTGGCCACTGGTCTGAGGATGATAGGGAGTGGCAACCTTATGCTTAACCCCATGTTTTCTCAATAGACTTTCAAAGACCTTGTTTATAAAATGTGAGCCTCCATCACTTATCACCTTCGGGATACCATATCTGGGAAAAATAATGGACTTAAACATTTTCAGGACTACTTTGTGATCGTTGGTTGGTGCTGCTATTGCTTTCACCTACTTGGAGATGTAATCCACTTCTACCAGGATATAATCATTTCCATATGAGGGAGGGTTGAATGGACCCATGAAGTCTATTTCCTACACATAAAAAACTTCTACCGCAAAAAATGGGATTTTGTGGCATCTCATTCCTCCTGGATATGTTCCCGACTCTTTGGCATGGATCGCATTTTGCTATAAACTCCTAAGTATCTTTGAACATTGTGGGCCACCAAAGACCTGCCGGCAACACTTTCTGGGCAGTCTTGAAGGTGGCGAAATGCCCTCCATAGGTGGAGCCATGGCAATGTTCCAGTATACCTTGAACTTCTTCTTCAGAGACACACCTCCTGAATAGTCCATCACTCCCCTTTTCATACAGGTACGGTCCATCCCAATAGTAACTAAGGGCCGGAAAACTTATCGACTTCTGAATCAGATCTTTTTGCGGGTTTTCCTCGGCTATGCTAACTTAGAGCAAATTTTTGGGTGAAGGTTTCTTATGAGGGTCGACAGTATTTATAGGGTCTCTGTGGGTTCTGAAATCCACACTAGAGATTTGTAATTGAGATTATGAGAAAGGAGGGCTAGATCTTCACAAGAACCTTGAGAGTTATATTGCTAAGAACAAATAGACTTTTTGTATTGATTATGACCAAGCTTTTACAATGTGAAAGGAGATTACAAGTGTAAAAGTATAAGTGTGAATGTAAAGATGAGTTGAATGTGTTTTCCAAGTCGTCCTTGCTCCCTTAAATAGGTCTACGCACGTGGTAGCTCCGTCCGGGATCTGTGGAGATTCTCCTGGATATTCGGCAGGTCAGTTCCGAGATATCAGGTCCTCTCCGCGAATATCCCCCTGTTAGTTCCTAGGTTGTTATTCGCTTATCTTCCTTCATCAGGTGAACAGGCTTATTAGGCCCAAGTACCCATTCGCGTATGTGGACTCATCAGTTGCATAGGTCCTCTACTTGGTGGGCTTTGTGGGCTGGCTTGGTATTTTTGCAGGTGGATTCCTGGAGGGGAATCCAGCTCCAACATTTGCCCCCCAACCCATTGAGTGAGTAGGCGAACTCGATGAAGGTAAGATTGCGAAAATATTCTAGATGAGATGATAGATATGATAAGATCAGTCAGTTTTGAGGATAAAGTCAATAAAACGATTTAATTTCAGGTTCCTGAACTGAAAGATATTGAGTAGATACGCGAGATAAGTTGCGGTTGACGTGGATGACTGAGATCGAGCGTCTCTTCAGCGCCCCGCATCTGACGGTCCAGATCAGGCGCGGGGAAGAGATCTCTGTAATCTCGAAAATCGTGATGATGATTGCTACTTTAAATAACTTCCCACCTCTCCACTTGATTTTATGTCAACTCACACGACTCTCAAGGTAACTTCTCTCCATCTTAACTATTTACTGCGTTTATTTTTCGTTTTTAGAGATAGAAACTTTCATCTTTTCTCTGCTATCTCTATCGTTTTCTTTCTCTGCTGCTCCCTTCTTTCTCGATCTGCCCTCTCTGTTCTTTCCTTCATCTCTCCCATCTTTTTCCTTCGAAATCAAGAGATGAGCGACCTAGAAGATTCTCTGAACAAGAGCAACCATAGTTACGGTGATGACGAGAGTTCGTCAAAGATGAGGTCAGCGGCGTCACCGCAGCAAGGATACAGGCGCGTTATAACCCTAGGCAGAATGGGTCCAATACGTCGGCCGTCGACTAGAGCCGACAAGCCGAAGAAGAAGAAAGCTCCCAAGCAAAAGGGAGGCGCACCGATTACAAACAACGACCTGGTCGACCTTCGGAGGAGATGCCAGGTTCTGGCAGAGGTGACTTTGATACTCCCAAGGCCGTCGCTGTCACCTAAGAACGTGCCGGCCAGGTGGTGCTGTGCTTACGCGAATTTCTTTGAGAAATGTGGCCTATTTTTCCCGATTCCGGCGTGCATCCTCGATGCTATATTGCCTTTGCTTCGCCTTTCCTCAGATGTGCCCGAATTTCGTCTGCCATGTACTGGCGTTATTTACCCGGGCCCGGGAAATAAACAGAAAAATCGGCTGCCATGACCTCCTTCAGCTTTGCCATGTCAAGACGAATGCAAGGAGCGACCAGGGGACGTACTACAGCAGCGCTTGTCTCGGATCTCTGATCCTAGGCGGTTTGAAGGCCTTTCGAGACACCAATTGGCGATCCAAGTACTTATTCTTCAGAGTGGACCGTCATTCAATCGCCAGTTTTGACTTGGCAAGAATTATGAGGACCTAGTCCACTAACCTAGGTCTGATGGAGACCAAAGTTTTGACCTTTATTGTTTTTGTCGAATCCTTGATTACTTATGTTGAATACTAGTACTGCTACTAATATTGCTTGTCTTTTGATGGTTTTGCAGCAAGAACCAAAGAGGTTACCTTGTCAGAGACGGAACTCGAGCTGTTAACCCTTCTCCGACGTGGTCAGACCGACTGGGCCACATTCAGCAAGGATCGCATAGTAGCTGCTCTCCCCGTAGCTCTAGTAGTTCCAGCAATTGCCCTTCCGGCAGCGCAGCGAGGTCCGATCGAAGAGGTCGCGCAGGTTGAACCGAACCCCGAGGCAGATCTGCCTATAGGTACGAGTTTCATCATTTTTTTTGTTTTTATGCACGAGTCATTGTGCTAGCTGCGCGATCGAGCTGCTAAATAACAAATGTCGTGCTTTATTTGTCCAGTTCCTCCCGATTCCAGCTCTACTTCAGACCTCCCGCTCATTTCCAGAAGAAGAATGAGGCGACCAAGTCTTCGTGTTCAACGACCCAACGCCGGGGCTCCTACTCGTGCTGGTGATTTTCGGCCGCTGCTCGAAACAGTCTAGCTGTCTCCAGCACATCTGTCTCGGCTTCTCATCCTTCGCTTCCTGAGATCAATACCAGGACCTCTGCTGCAGCAGGTCAGGCAGATAACAATCAGGTCGCTCAGGTCTCTAAGCCATCTCGGGCTGTTCGTTCTGATGGTGCACCATCTTCTCCGAAGAAAGCTCAGACCCAGCCGGAGGTGCGCCCGATGGCTGAGCTGGTCATGATTGATCAGGAGGTCGCCCCTCCTAGAGAAGAGAGGGTGGAACATGCGGCTGCTAACCAGGAGGCAGCAATGTCTGCAGACAGGCGGTCATCAGGTAGGTCCCAAGGTGGAGGTCGAGGATCAATAGGTGGGGGCAGGTCTTCTTCCGAAGGTCCAAACCGGTCTCAAGAAGTGAGGTAGACGTCTAATTCTGGTGGAGGGTCTGCGGGAAGCAGGCCCTTCCATTGGTCTTACACTCACGACCGTGATCTTCCGATCGTTGAGGACGAGGCCGAATTGGCGAATCTGCTTTGCCACATCAAAGGGAGGAACTGGCAGGTTCCCGGTGTGAAGAACATGGCCGAGGCGGCGGCTTATGCCGACATGATGGCGAAGGAGGGCTAGGGAATAATCGACAATTGGCTCGTTCTAATTTCATTCTTATGCCAGTTCTAATCTCCGTTTTGCCTTTGGCAGACGATAGCTGCTACGAACAAGCTGGTTGCTCTCTAGGACCCTCATTCTGGAGCTGACAGCGAGTGGGAAGGCTGGTCAGGAACGCGAGGTCTCGTTCCAGGTATGCTTCGATTATGATTTGTTTGTATATATTTTATCGATGATGTGATGGTTCTTACCTGGCTGTGATTTCAGGCGGAGATCGAGAAGTTGAAAATGGAGCTGTCCACTTCGAAGGATCTCGAGAAAGGTTATGTGGAGAAGATCGGGGCCATGGAAATTGAGATCGGGGGATTGGAGGCAGATAAGCAGACAGCGAGGAACCAGATTCATCACCTGACCGAGAAGAAGGATGAGCTTTCTAAAAGAGTGTTGGGTCTTACTTCAATCGCGCAGGGAACGAAGAAGGCGGTTCACGATGCTAAGGTTGATCTAGCTGCTGCGTATTCGAAGTTGCTAGCTGGGATCAAGGAGAAGTGGATTGCCAAGAAGGAGTTCACCGTACCGGAAGGTCAAGCAGCCGAGGTGGAATCGAACTTGGCTTTGATCGACCAGATCACGAAGGCTGCTATCAATCTGCCAGATTTTGGGAGCTGGGTTTGTGGTATCGCCAGATCGCGAATGAAACCTTTCTTTCTTCCTTGTTTTGTATGTTGCGTTTTGATGGCGAAAGAAGGAGTTAGATATGGCTGTCGTAGGTGAGCTCCGATGAAGTCGAAGTGATGTGTTTTTATAGGTAAGGTTCACTGTCGACTTTTTGGAAGCGAGATCACAAAGTGGATCCGCCAACATTCGGGTGTTGAGCTTTAGGTATCGTAAGATTACGAATGAGTTTTAAATCGTAGTGGAAACGATTGTTTTGCAAAACATGATATTAAGTATCAAAATTTTCTTTTATTCTAATCTCGAAATTGTTAAGTACAAATGAGGTAAAGCAAACGACGAACTGGTGTCTGGTCACCTGGAAGGGACCTGCTTGATATCGAGGGATAGTTGAACTGTTAGGTGAGCAGCTAACCTTCTTTGATGGAAGATGTGATGTCTGTTTACCTTGTTGAAGAAAAATGTTTCAAACGGAAGAGTTAAGATGGTGGATGCGTTCGAGGGGGGAACTGCCTACGTACCCGGTTAGGGGATCAAGCCTTATCGTAGTTCGATTGAAGTGGTGGCTGCGCTCTTAGGGGGAGCTGCCTAAGTACCCTGCCAGGGGATCAAGCCTTATCGTAGTTTGATTATTTTTGAGTACCTATTCGTGGTATATCTTGAGATACATGGCATTTCAAGGCCGTAACTCAGGTACTTTTGTTGATAACTTTTTCGAGCTTATAGACGCTGTCACGTACAACCTCGGTGATTCGATAGGGACCTTCCCAGTTAGTTCTCAGCTTTCCGGCGTTTAGCTCTCTCGTGTTGCTGAACACTTTTCGTAGAACGAGCTCTGCCACTTCGAATCTCCGAATTTTGATATTCGAGTTATAGTAGCGGGCGGAAGCTTGTTGATAGTTTTGAACTCGGATCATTGCCTGATCTCTGCGTTCATCGATGAAGTCCATGTTGTCCTGTAACATTTGCGTGTTCAGGTCCGAGTTAACAGGATTGGTGGTCCTTCTCACGCTTGGTACTATGGTTTCGACATGGATTACTGCTTCTAAACCATAGGCGAGAGAGAAAGGTGTTTCTTGCGTTGATTTGCGAGGTGCAGTTTGGTAGACCCAGAGAACTCCGTGGAGTACGTCGGACCACATTGATTTTTTGGAATCATGTCTTTTCTTGATGTTGCTAAGTATAGCTTTGTTGGCGGCTTCTGCCTGTCCGTTACCTTGTGGGTAACAGGGGGTGGATGTGGTAAGACGGATCTTCCACTTGTCGCAGAATGCTTTGATTTTTCCCGAGGTGAGGTTAGTCTTATTATCGGTGACGATCTCATATGGTATGCCATGTCGGCATACGATATTTTCCCACAGGAAGTCCTCAACTTGTTTCTCGGTTATCTCTTGGAAGGCTTTAGCCTCAATCCATTTGGTAGAGTAGTCGGTGAGGACCAGCAGGTTTTTTAGTCTTTTCTTCCCACCGGAGGCTTCCATGGGACCTACAACGTCCATGGACCACTTCATGAACGGGTAAGGAGAAGATATCGAGGACATTTCCTTGGGAGGTTGGTGCAGAGTAGGTGCGTGTTGTTGGCACTTATCGCACCTGAGTGAATGAGCTATGCAATCGGCTAGCATGGTTGGCCACAAGTAGCCTTGCTTTTTGATTCTGAGGGCGAGGGTACGTCCACTGCAGTGGCTACCACATTGTCCTTCGTGCATGCTTTTCATGAGGTCTTTTGTTTGTGGCCCGTAGGTACACACCATGTAGGGACCTTCGATGCTGCGTTTCATGAGCCTCCCTTCCATGATGCAGTACCTTGCCCTCTGGGCTTTGAGTTTTCTGGTCTCCCACTTGTCGGGAGGTGTGATCCCTCGTTCGATGTAATCGATGATTGGGATTCTCCAGACGTTGTATGTTTCAGGTTCATACAGGGCAGGTTGTTCGGGGATTTCAAGCTCAGGCTCCTCCTCTATTGCACTTGCCTCCGCGGCTGCTGCGAGAGCTCTAGCTGCGGCGGTGGTGCTTCGGGTTACTCTCGTGAAGTTGCAAGTTGCGGAGGTTTCCGGCCCAGCATGTTTAACCGTTAGGTCGATGCTTGGGTGTTCTATTCCTTCGACCGGGATAATTCTTTTGACGAAAGGATCTGACGTAGAAGCGAGAACTGCCAAGGCGTCTGCAGAGGTGTTTTCTCCTCTGGGGATCCTGGTTAATTCAAACAATTCGAACTGTTGGTTCAACGTTTTGACTAGTTCGAGGTACGCTTCCATGCGCTCATCTTTAGCTTCGTATTCCCGGTGGAACTGGCAGGTGACGAGTTGGGAGTCGCTATGGACGTGTATTTCGCGGATCCCCATTCCTTGAGCTAGCTTAATGCCAGCAATGAGGGCTTCGTACTCAGACTCGTTGTTTGATGCGTTGAATCCAAGTCGAAACGATTGTTCGATGACTTCCCCGGTGGGGGAGGTGAGTTGTATTCTTACTCCAGATCCTTGTCAGTTGGAGGAGCCGTGGACATGGAGGAGCCATTTCTTATTAGAGTTGGTTCCATCCAGGTCCGCTAACGGGGCTTGATTATAAAGTCGGCTAGGACCTGTGCTTCCAAGCTGGTTCTGGTGCGATTTAGAATGTAGAATGGGTCGGACTATGTAGAATGGTTCTGATTGGTTGGGACGTCATCATATGATGGGGAGTGATTGGAAATATGGTCTCAGTTTTCGAGTTGACATGACTACGGCCAGTGCAAGTTTTTCCATTGCTGGATAACGGGTTTCAGCTTCTATCAACGTTTTCCTAACGTAATAGATCGGTTTTTGTCCTTCGTGATCGTCTCTCACCAGGACACCTGTTATCGCGGTTCGTGAGAATATCGTGTACAGGTACAACGGTTCTCCTTCTTCGGGTTTTGCGAAATGGGTGGTTCAGACAGGTATGCTTTTAATTGCTTGAAGGCTTGTTCGCAGTCCTCATTCAAGTTGAACTTTTTCTCCTTTCGGAGGAGGTGATAGAAAGGGACGCATTTGTCGCTGGACCTGATATGAACCTGTTGAGGGCGGCGATATGGCCAGGTAGTCGTTGGACCTCCCGTGCCGTTTTTGGTGATGACATTTCGATGAAGGCAGCGATCTACTAAGGATTGGCCTTGATGCCTCTTTCGGTTACTAGGTATCCGAGGAATTCTCCTGATGGAACTCCGAAAGAGCATTTCTCGGGGTTTAGCTTCATTTTGAATTTGTTTAGGATTTTGAAGCATTCTCTTAATTGTGGGACGTTGTCTTTTTCGTGAGCTGATTTGACCAGCATGTCGTCGATGTAGACCTCCATCGTTTTACCTAGCTTGTCAGCGAACATTCTGTTCACCAATCGTTGGTAGGTAGCTCCAGCATTTTTTAAACCAAAGGGCATTACTTTATAACAGTAGGTGCCTTGGTCGGTAATGAAAGCTGTTTTTTCTTGGTCATCTCGGCGCATAAGTATTTGGTTGTACCCGGAGAATGCGTCCATGAAGGACAATAGTTCTTGTCCTGCACTAGCTTCGACCAGTCGGTCGATATGCGGGAGTGGGAAGCTGCCTTTAGGACATGCTTTAATCAGGCCGTAAAGTCGATGCATACTCTACACTTCCCATTTTTTTTTTAACGACGACTAGGTTGGCGAGCTAGTCAGGGTATTTTACTTCCCTTATCGATCTGATCTTGAGCAACCGGTCAACCTCATTGTTCACAGCTTTAGCCCTTTCGGGACCTAGCTTGCGATGTTTCTGCTTTATAGGTCGGTAGGTTGGATCGACGTTGAGTTCGTGTGAGGTTACCTCGAGGCTTATTCCTCGGAGGTTCGCGCTCGACCAGGCGAAGCTGTCTTTGTTTTCTTGGTGAAAGGTTATGAGATCCTCTCGTAATTCTGGGTCAAGGTCGTGACCTATCCCAACGCATCGTTTGGGATCTGATTCATCTATGCAGACCTGCGTTATCCACGATTTTCGAGGTCCACGTTGAGAAGGGTCAGAGGATCTGACTGTTTTCATTTCTGCGAGTTTGTCCTTTATCATTAGTACTATGGGGTCGGCTTTTTTGATATACTTGTAGCCACCCATATAGTATTTTGGGGAGCTCCGTTGGCTGCCGTATACGACTGCTATCCCCTTGTCGGAAGGGAATTTAATGCATTGGTGGTAGGTTGATGGGACGGCTTTCATGACGTGTAGCCATGGTCTTCCCACTATTGCGTTGAAAGGAGCTTTCTTATCGACCACGAGAAAGTTTGTGAGTTGTCTTACTCCTCGTGCGACGGTTGGGAGCTGGATGGTTCCTAGGGAAAAGGTCGTATCTCCAGCAAACCCGGTAAGTGGCGTTTTACTGCCTTGCAACTCGGAATCGA
>Ga0041059_1003662_pt1 | contig 10255 bp, 7 predicted proteins | sample AraColnosormetaG_FD_56232 | JGI IMG/M metagenome (GOLD analysis project Ga0041059, IMG submission 56232) | Arabidopsis roots microbial communities from North Carolina, USA - Col MF nosort | ecosystem: Host-associated > Plants > Roots > Unclassified | place: USA: North Carolina | collected 2013-09-02 | reverse complement strand
AAGACGTAAAACACCACAAAAAAAAAAAAAATTAGACTTAAAATGCAAAAATAAACTCCACAACTCACGATCAAGTAAATTACACAAAATCACGATAACATAAATTCGAGAAATTCACGATCACGTAGATTAATCATAAACAAAAAAATATTAATCAAACACAAAAATACAATAAAAATACTTAAAATAAACTCCATAACTTCACGATCACATAAACTAATCATAAACAAACAAAAAAAACATTATTTTAAACCACACGCAACAAGTAAAAAAAAATATAGAATAAAAATGCAAAAATAAATTCCACAACTTTGTAAATTCCACAAATTACGATAACATAAATTCGACAAATTCATGATCAAGTAAATCAATCATAAACAAAAAAACATTAATTTTAAACACACTCAAAGATACAAGAAAATGCTAAAATAAACTCCACATCTTCATGATCACATAAATTAATTATAAACAAACAAAAAACATTATCTTTAAAACACACGCAACAAGTAAACATAAAAATACAATAAAAATGCAAAAATAAATTCCACAACTTCATGATCACGTAACCATATTTTGGTCTGTAACCATATCAAGCGGTTAAAAACCTTAACCATTAACCGTAAAAATATATAGGTATGGTTAACCATACGGTTAAAACCTTAACTGTTAATTAACCATATGGTTAAAACCTTACAAATATATTGTAAGTGTGTATAATGCAAAAGACAAGGATCGAATGTTCAGATAATTTTTTTGTTTTAATGATAGTGCATATGAAAAAATCTATGTTAAAAAAAAACAACTATGTTGTAATTAAGAAAAGTTGATCTACAATATATATTTTTATCTTATTAAAAACAGTATAAACGGTCGGATAATTTGTTAAATTTTGCCTCTGATATTACTCGTATCGTAATCATCAATTAAACATAACTTATTTTTTTATTTTTTTTTGGTCATGCCTAAGTTTGCTTTCTCTCAAACACATTTTCAATTTAGATTCTTTTTGAGCAGCACTAATTTTAACTCAATCCTTGTTTCAATATTCTCTTGCTAATATAATTTTGAGTGTCACAGTGAACCTGTAAAATATCGTGTGATCAATTTTTACATTGTTTTTACGTCTGCATATTATTTTTTGGTTTGTAAAGGTTTTTTTGAATTCAGATATTTCATTTACATATCAATTAGAATAAAGAGTCAAGTCATTATTTTTTCTCGTCATTAGAGAGATGAATTATTCATGTTCAATCTTTTCGTAATATGGTAATATCGCCATCGCATGTCTGCGCTTGTCTCTCTACATCCTTGACCACCATAATCTGAGCTTTTGAACGCGATTATTTTTATACCGTACCGAACGCTGCAACCATTTGATGAGTCTCTAACTGAAATATGGAGTGTGAATCAAACTTACTTTTTAACTGAAATTGTGGTATTGATTCCTACAAACCAAATTGGTTCTTAAATAAAGATATACAACTAAAAGCTAGTGACTGCAATTGTTCTCGTTTTTTCTCTCCTATCAACGAGAATGACATTGTTAAACTCGGAGACTTAGTAGCCATTAGCCACCGTAGACTGCGGCATACACTATATAGCAATCTTCATTTGTATCACCCATTTCTTCAACTAGAACGCCGCTTGAGCAAATCAGTCCTCCATCCACTACCTCCACATTCACAATCTCCACTTCAAACAAAGAAGGAAGTAATGATTGTGATAACATGGTAGATAAAGCTGACTCCAAGACTAAGTAACACAATGAGAGATGTTTTCGCACAAACAATACTGGATCAAATAAGTAAATGGTAATGCTCGTTTCTGTCTACTTTTCACAACACCAATCTTAATCCAATTTCACAGTAACTTATATCTAGTACAAAGCCAAAATTTCGAACTCAAATTTTCCACAATAATACTTGAAACAAAGAACTCAAGTTTCTTCTGGGAAGACAACAACTTTGTTTAGAAATTCTATGATCGAGGAGGTTACCTGTGGAACTTACTATGGGAAGATGGACTTAACATTCTCCAAATCCAGCTGCTGGTAAAGAGAATGAGGCACTCCAAGCTTAATCTGAAACTTTATTTCTCCAAATGAAACTCCAGGAATCGAACCTTCGACACATTCAACGCCACCAAGTCAAGTTAAAAGTCAACAGTTTTCAAAGATTTAAATCTAGATCCGTGAAAGAGTCTCTCATTACGTAAAAGAAGTTTATAAAAAGAGGACGACGTGACCATTTTAAAATATTTTTGATTTTCTTCTAATTTTTATATTAAATTTTAAAATTAAATAGTTATAGTAAAACTGAAATTTTAAATTTTTAGACACAATAAAATAAATGTTAATAAAATTAATTTCATATCATCTAAAACTTAATAGTTAATTGAGATGATAAAGAGAAAATTGGAATTTTATTTTAGTTGTGAGATCGTAAGTATGAAAATAATAATATTTAATTGTTTAGATATTAAATTACATTATTTCGTGTATTTTTCTTCCAACCAAAAACAATTGGGTATGAAACGTCTAAATAAAAATTAATTGATGTTTTTTATAAAAAATTTCACCATAATATTTACCATACCATATCTATTTAATATTTATCATTAAACCGGTTATACTATATGTTCCGCTAACACTTCCGCACAAATTAAATAACAATTTATGAAAATTTGCATCCAATCGGTTTTGAACTTTAGACTCGTAATTACTTCATACAAAACTCTTTTAATTTATTTTCTTATTGCAATAGTAAATATTAATACTGTTCATTTTTTACATAACATGAACTATTATTTTTGTGTTGCTATTTTTAATATTTTCTAATTATTTCGCAATTAGTAAAAATCGAGAATACTTGCATCGTTTTATTATGTCACCAGAAATAGATTTTATTTTAAAACAATTTAGAGGTTGCATCAATTAGATAGGCAAAAAAAAATTGAGTGCTAGAGAAATCTTTTACCTTTTTCGTAAATTTAGATGCTTCTTCATCACTACAATTTCTCTCCTGTCACTCTCTTCTTCTACGCTCTTGTCTTTATATCCGATCTACCTCGTTCCCTCTCAAATCCCTAAATCGTCTCCTATATCCTTTCGCAAATGGACAAACCCAAGATCTGAAAAAGTTTTTGTCTTTTCTCTCCCAATCGCCTGATTCAAGCCTAAAGCTCGGTTTTTTTCTTCTGGGTATTTAGGGGTTAAGTGTATTGTAGAAAAGCATGGCGAGTTTGAGTGGGAGTTGGAGAGATGCGTATAAAGGAATGTCATCGGATAATATAAAGGGTTTAGTATTGGCTTTATCTTCAAGCTTATTCATTGGTGCTAGTTTCATTGTTAAGAAGAAAGGTCTCAAGAGAGCTGGTGCTTCTGGTCTCAGAGCAGGTTATTTCCATTCTCTTTACTGATTTGGAGGAGATTTGTGTTTGTTTCACTATGCAAAGATTGGAAATTTATTCTGCCAGTTTTAGATTTCTGCTTCAGGGTAGTTTCAAATTCTAGTTGATCATTTGTTGTGTTTTTGTGAGAGTGAAGTGAAGCAGCGCCAATGGCTAATTAAGTGTTATGTTAATGATTACAGATGTAGTAAAAGTATATCACAAATCAGATAGATGTTGCTCTTTTGATTCTCGTTGATGATTCTGGTGATGGTGTTGTGTAGGTTCTGGAGGTTATTCTTACCTGCTTGAGCCTCTCTGGTGGGTAGGCATGATAACGAGTGAGTTCCCTTCATATTTAAAGGTTTGCTCCTTTTTTGGGGTCTTGGTTTACTTGTTGTTAGTACTGCAGATTGGTTTTGTTTGTTGTTATTGGAAGATGGTGAGGGTATAAGTAGTTATTGGCGTTTCAGTGATGTTGATGGGATAGACAATGTTTCATTGTTTTGCAGTGATTGTAGGGGAAATTGCCAATTTTGCTGCTTATGCCTTTGCGCCTGCCATTTTAGTAACTCCTCTTGGTGCTCTCAGCATAATTATCAGGTTTGGATAGTATTAAGTCAGATTTATTATGTATTGATCTAGCTGTGGAATCACAATCAACTTTTAGTGTTGTCTATATAAGGAATATACAATGTGGCCTAGTCTAAATTTTTTGATTCACAATGATAGTATTGTTGAACCATTAGGAGTTGTGCACTGGAGTAATTGAAATAGAACATTTCGGATGTGAATTTTGCAGTGCTGCTCTTGCTCATGTCATCCTACACGAAAAGTTGCATACTTTCGGGCTTCTTGGTTGTGTCTTATGTGTTGTTGGTTCGATAACTATTGTCTTACATGCTCCTCAAGAACAAGAGATTGATTCTGTGTTACAAGTATGGAATCTTGCGACAGAACCTGGTACCATTTGATCTCTTTTCAAATCTTGTTTTATCCCGTCTAATTGATGTTTGATTAATCTGTCTAAGACATGGTGATATGTCCTGTGCAGCTTTTCTTCTCTACGCTGCAGCAGTAGTAGGAGCAGCCATTATACTCATAGTTCAGTTTGTACCACAGTACGGTCAGTCACATGTCATGGTATATATCGGGGTTTGTTCTCTTGTTGGATCATTGTCGGTAAGTACCCAAAACTTATGATTTAACATTTTTATTCATTAGCTTTGTTTTGAGTCCTAATAACTTGAACGATTTGAGCAGGTCATGAGCGTCAAAGCGCTCGGGATAGCATTAAAGCTTACGTTTTCAGGAATGAATCAGTTAATTTACCCTCAGACATGGGTCTTCACGCTGATAGTTCTCACCTGCGTGATAACCCAAATGAACTATCTAAACAAGGTATAGAGGTAGCATCAGTTTCATGTTGATATCTGTTAACATATCATGAAATTTCATTCGGCTTCTCTTTTTGTTTTCTTGATTACAGGCGCTTGACACTTTCAACACGGCTGTAGTTTCACCTATATACTATGTTATGTTCACATCATTGACCATCCTAGCTAGTGTCATCATGTTTAAGGTGAAAGTATAATATAATAACTCTTGGTGTTTTCTCTAATTTGTTTTGGTAACTAGAGATAACAACAATTGTTAATTTATGTGGAACAGGACTGGGATCGACAGGACGGAACTCAGATAGTGACGGAGTTGTGTGGGTTTGTGACAATCCTTTCAGGAACCTTTTTGCTTCACAAAACAAAGGATATGGTTGATGGTGGGTGAGCTCTTTCTTTAGGAATGTGTATAAAATGAAAAATGAGAGAATGTTTCTGCAATTAACAAGGGTCCGATTGTAGGTTCTTCGTCCTTGGGAAATTTGGCTCTTCGCCTTCCTAAACAATTGGAAGATAGTAATGGGTTTGAGCAAGAAGGGATCCCACTCACTCTCAGACGCCACGAGTGTACCAAGTCGCCAAGGCCAATGCGTCAATTCATTCTACCGCAAGACGGTCCTGAAGCTGTGTAAGGAGATACAAAGTAGATTCAATATATGTAAACCACGCGGCTTCAGAGACAGCATGAAGAAAAAGAGAAGATAGATTATTGGTACAAATTGCATAGGGAATTTTTCACATATTCATTTGTTATGCTTTCTCTAGAGATGTGAAAATGTGTCTGACAGATTGATTTAACTGTTATATAAACACATATAAGTATAGTAATTGGTTTCCGTCGTCACGTTTTAGCAAAGCATGTTTCATTTATCATAACATTAGTCTAAGAATCTTTGGTTAGCATCTGAATCTTCCCTTTTAGGTAGTGATACTTTTCGTGAGAATGTATAGTTTGGTTGCTTCGGGTAAAGTTGTTAACAGAATCAGTACTTTACTTGAGTAGTAGGTTATAAAAAATTGCATTACAACAATTAAAAAATCGTATACATTCATAACCACGCCTATATATTATGTTATATGTAGCCTGTAGGCTTTAACCTAGCAATATTCACTCTCAAATCATCATAACCGTCCTCTCTCGTATCAACTATGGATCCTCTGAAAATTGAAAATGCTGCTAATATTACTGTTTGTCGTCTAAGACATGATTTTGATCAAAAAGAAGACTTTCGTTCCGAACATTTCAAAGATTCACCTGTCCTAGTTTTATATCCTCTCGATGAAAGAAAAGTTCTTCGGTCTACACATACAAGCAGTTCACATCCCCTTGTCTGGTGCAACAACGGAGAAAACAAAGATAAATACTGCAAACGGGAGTCCAGGTGCAGAGTTTGCTCTTATCTGTTAGATGACGACATTGGCTATTATTTCCTACGCGAAGACTTGGGTCAGAAGGAGCGTATCTTTTTTCATAAAGAGTGTATCGAACCGATAACAAATAATCCTTATCATCGTAAACATCCGCTCCAAGTTCTCGTATCTGATTATTTAAAGCTAAACACAATATGCTATTGTTGTTGTCGTCGTAAAGAATTGAATTTCTATTGCTCTATATGCAATTTTTGCATTTGTGCTAACTGTGAAGCAAAACCACCACTCCTTACGATAGACCACAAAAAAAGGCACGAACATATGTTGTCTTATTTTCCTAGAGAAGCTTCCATTACTTGCAATGTTTGTGCTTTGGACGAGCGAAGGTATTTTCTATATATTTGCCATCAATGTGATTTTGTAGTCCATAAAGAATGTATATATTCGCCGTGCATCATAAAAATATCTCGGCATCAACACCGCCTATCATTTGCTTCATCGTTTCTTCCTCGGAAATGGTTTTGCGGGGTTTGTCGCAAAAAGGTTGATGAGAACTATGGAGGATATTCTTGCGTGAAAGGTTGTTATTATGTTTCTCATTCTCGATGTGCTTTACATAAAGATGTATGGGATGGAAAAGAACTCGAGGAAGAACCAGATGAAATATATAAAGATATTTTGCCATTTAAAGAGATAGCTGGTGGGATTATACAACATTTTAGTCATAAACATCAAATGAGACTCCACAAATATATTGATAAAAAGATTGAGGATAACAAACATTGTCAAGCATGTGCACTTCCGGTTTATAATTGTGATATTTTTAGTTGCATGGAATGTGAGTTCATCCTCCATACAGTATGTGCAAATCTTTCACTGCAAAAAGAACATGTAATACATCCTCACGCCCTCTTCTTACAAGTGGGACATATGTTCAGTTGTTCAGCTTGCCAGCGTCAAAGCAATAGTTTCACATACATGTGTCTAATGACCAATTGTAATTTCCGTTTAGACGTAATTTGTGCATCCACGTCTGAGCCACTTAACCATCATTTTCATCCACATCTTTTGTTTCTACCGTCTGATTTTGGATCTACAAGAATCTGTTCGATTTGCAAAGTACGCTCACAAACCCGTTTCGATTGTGGAAAATGTGACTTTGTTTTGTGTTTTTACTGCGCTACTATACCAATGAAATTTAGGTACAAGCATGACGAACATCTTCTCACTTTTTCGTATGAACAAGATGCGAGTAGTGAGCACTGGTGTGATGTCTGTGAAAGAAAAATATATCTCAAGAATGGAATTTATATGTGCAGTGAATGCGACATCACACTCCATATTCAATGCTTACTTGGGAAGGAGATGTATATGTTACCAGGTAAAGAGATGATTATATATGGTGGAGAAGAAAAAGATATTCTTCGCAGTAATCGTCTCACGCGATACATATGCAAGAAGTGTAATAAACGTTGTCAAAACGGAATAGTATACAAAAATTCCGACGAGACAATATGTTGTTCTATGGAATGTCTATATCAAATGTTTAGTTCTTATATTTTTAATAAACGATCAATTACTTTATGAATCTAATCAAATATGTATGAATATAATCTAATTATAAATATATGATGTAATTATTACAACGATTAAATGTTATTCCCTCTGGAATCAACTCTATGAGGTCTTGAATTCCATTTTAAACATTTAGCTATTTGTTCCAAGGTCATAGATAGTGTGCACTGATCAAACGAGACAGAGTACGAATAACATAAGAGCCAGCACTTAGAGAAACAAATCAGAAGCAAACTCAGAAATCAGAAGACAGATCACGTAGAAGCAAACCTTTGTTGACCTGTGAACCATGTTCCTAGTTTTCTCTTCAATTAGATTACTTTTTTAACACGCCAAACAACCAAGTTTAAAACTTAACTACCTAAGGTTACTGCAAAAACTGAGCAAAGCAAAAGAAAATAACACAAAAATGGAGGAAGAACTCAAGAGCTTCGTCAAAGTATGGGGTTCTGCAATAATCTCTGTCTCTTACTGTTACTATATACCATCGAAGATCAAAAGAGGTGTTCATCGATTACTCTCGGTTCTTCCTGTCTGTGTTCTGTTTCTTGTTCTTCCTTTGTTTTTCGTCTTTACGATTTTCTCTTCCACCACTGCGTTTTGCCTCTCTATACTTGCCAATTTTAAGCTCATCCTATTTGCCTTCGACAAAGGTCCTCTTTTACCACTTCCCACTAATCTCTTCCGATTCATATGCTTTACTTGCTTGCCCATCAAGCTTCAAACAAAACCTAACTCTCAAAATCATCTACCCAAATGGGTTTTACCTAGTAAAGTTGCAATTTTTGTGCTGTTGTTAAACATTCGTAGCTATAAAATTTTGTTGCCTCCAATTCTTCTACTAGGTCTCTATCCATTGCATCTATACATTGTGCTTGACGTTCTTTTAACCATTGTCAACGCTTTGCTAACCATCATTCTTAGGTGCGACCTTGAGCCACATTTCAACGAACCATACTTAGCCACGTCTCTTCAAGACTTCTGGGGTCACCGTTGGAACCTCATGGTCTCGGCTATTTACCGGCCAGGGGTCTACTCTCCGGTGCGTTCGGTATGCCAGCACCAAATGAGGTCTGATTGGGCAAGGTTCATGGGGTGTATGACGACATTTTTCGTTTCTGGTTTGATTCACGAGCTGGTATACTTCTACATAAACCGTGAGAAGCCTACTTTGGAAGTTACTTGGTTCTTTGTATTACATGGGGTTTGCACGGCGATGGAAATAGCCGTCAAGAGGAAGATGCAATGGTCGTTGAGTCCGATGTTGTTACGGTTGATCACCGTGGGTTTTTTGGTTGTCACAGGTGATTTGCTGTTTTTCGGACAGATTGAAAGGAGCAACATGTTGGAGAGACGCGCCAATGAAGCCTCGCTGTTCATTGATTTCGTAAAACGCAAGGTTTTCAATTACACTGTTTCGTAAAACCAAGTTATTTATTATATAAGAAAAAATATTGTTGTCAATTACACTGCATAATTTAAATCAGAATAAACAACAACATATATTCCATGTCAATCGCATGTTATATAATTGTTTGGTAATCAGATTATAATTATCAGAAATAATTTTGTATACAATATTTAGATCAAATTACTGTAAAAGACAACAAATTCTTTGTAACCCAATATATATCAACTCCACTAACAATTGTATTTTGATTTGTATTTTTGGTTACAAAAAGCTTTACATTAAAAAAATAACACAACAAATACAAATGGGGAAAAATGTCTGAAAAAAGCGCTAACTTTCAAATTTGGGACGAAAAAAACATGAACTTTCGAAATGTCATTTAATTCATAAAGTTTTCTTTGAATTTTTGATAACATTGTCAAGTTTTGTTGACTGTGTCATTTCCAGCATGCCGTAAAATTTTCGTAAACGGGGGCATTTCGGACATGCCGTAAAATTTTCGTAAACGGATTTAACTTTCCGTTAGAATTTTTTGTTAAATCAAAACGACGTCGTTTTATGAGCCATAATACGATGTCGTTTTGTTAGAAAATAATTTGGAAAAAATACATCCATCCGGTATTGAACTGATGACCTCATGCACGCTGGGTAGTGGGAAATGGTTATGAGTGGATTGGCCTATCTATCTTATATATTAGTCAAGATATCTTGGCTTTTCCATGTATATATGGTGTTGTTATACCTAATACACTCTCTCAAGATGATGACTCTAGCCATTGATCTCTGTAATGTTCTGGCGTGGAGTGCTATGTTACCATATTAGAACATGGACTTACAATTCAAAATCAATTAGCAATAAGTGGATTAACCCATCTATCATAAAAGAATGTGAGATATTATTATCTCTAATACCAAGTTGCCGATCTTCTAAATTAATTTCGAGTTAGCATGTTTCATTATTGCTTTCAAATTCAATGAAGTGAGAAGCAGAAATTCCACAATTTTGAAATAGGAAGAACGTAGAAACCAAAGTTGTTTCGTTGTTCGAATCTTTTTCACCGTATAGCTGTAAGAAGCACATGCCTTAGTTTACTCTCATTTTTTTTTATTTAAA
>Ga0041059_1003661_pt1 | contig 10255 bp, 8 predicted proteins | sample AraColnosormetaG_FD_56232 | JGI IMG/M metagenome (GOLD analysis project Ga0041059, IMG submission 56232) | Arabidopsis roots microbial communities from North Carolina, USA - Col MF nosort | ecosystem: Host-associated > Plants > Roots > Unclassified | place: USA: North Carolina | collected 2013-09-02 | reverse complement strand
TTTTTTTTTTTTTTTTCCTAACTTAAAATCTATGCTATGCAATAATTATAGAAATATAGACTGCATACAAGAAGGCCACGCCAAACAGTCCCTAACAACGGAAACTCTCAAACGCAACATTTCGTAGTCGTCGGTGGTTTATGGGTACCACAATCGGACTACTCTACGGGCAAGACTACCGGAGGAGCCACCACCAGCAGTACCACCACAACCACCGGCATCTATGGAACCATGGCCGCACCGCCACCTCCACAATGGCCTAGCCATTCCAATTATAGACCGTCGATTATTGTGGACGAAGGATCGGGAAGTCATAGTGAAGGGGTCGTGGTCCGGTGTAGCTCGCCGGCGATGTCTTCTTCTACCCGTAATCATTACGTCAAGAATAATTAATTTGTTTTTACTGTACTCTAATGTTTTGTGGTCATTTAATACTATTATTTTGTTTATTCTCTCTATACTGTATTAGAATTTGATGCCGGGATTAAAGAGTGTATAGAGTTTTGCACCAAATCAATCTTTCTATTTTACTTATAATGTATTTCATATTTATTTTGGAGTTAGTTAATTTCCATCTTCTTTTTTTGGGTAAAATGTACAAGTAGTAATCATCTTACCGTTGTTTTTTTTCGTTTCATTTTTCAACATTGTTGACTTGTCATATTCTTGACTAAGTACGCAAGTGGAAGAAAAAGAAGAGCGTTTGGTCGTTTATACATATATAAATATGTATTAAGAGAGGTTATGATATTATATAAACTAACTGATCAATTAACAAACAACGGATCTAACTATCTCAACAACAGTAAATTGATATTATTGTGGCTGCTGTTTTTGCACTAATAATTATTATATATATATATATGCTGATATTATATCGCATTTTATATGCCTATATATTATATATACATATGTATAATAATTAATAATGTATACAGCTTGTATATATGAACATGGCGGCCAGAGTTGAGCAAATGGATCAGTATATACTAAATATTTGTCGACCAAATTATATAAAGATAATTATATACACAATTCACATGATAACAAAAATGATTTGATTATATTACAATAAGACTCGGAGTAGAAGTTATTGAATTGGTTGCATTCATGGGACGAATATGCTCGAATCCAAAAAGCATAACTTACTATGAGTATAATTTGACAATTTTATATTATCGTCTTAATTTAAATTTGATTCTCATGTTGCTTATATATTAAGACAAAATTGCACGTTAGCTACAATGTCCTAGTCGTAAAGTATATTCTCTGCCTCCGGTTTAGAGAAGACTTTTATTCATAATATAGATAGGGTTAGGTCACTTAATATATTTGCAAATTTGGACAGTATCTCTCAGAATCTTGAATTAATCTAAAGATTCTTTTAATCAATTGTTTATCTAAAGATTCTTTTATTTAATAAATTTGTACAATCCCTACCATTAGGTTTAGCTTTCCAGGTGGCTCTATACATGCTATGTGGCCTTTAGAATGTCTCTACCATATTATCGGTGTGTACAATATAGAAATAAGTAATACAGTACATCTAAGATACTAAATAAATATGGGGTTTAACGATATTTATTTTGTTTTTGATAATAAATATCTCTTCAAGTTTTTGTCCATTACCATTTTTACGATAGTAGTCAACTCTACTAGAAAGGTACTTAAAAACTTATGCTGAATTGTTTTTGGAATTATTTGATGCAAATTTCTTATTTGCTTCCATTAATTAAGTAGATACATTATTTCTTAAAATTATATATAGTTGCATTTTGAGATAGATTTTCAATATGTGCAGATTTTTCTAAAGCACTTATTTATAATTAAGATGATCTTTCGTTTTCAAGATCGGATCAACCTGGCTAGTCATTCCATGTGCAGAATAAACAAACGAATTAATTAATGTAATTAGTCAAGTATTTTACTTTTGAAATATAATAGTAATTTATATACAGAGTGTTTTGACGATAGATCCAAATGACCAGGAACCGGATTAGGATTCATTAGGTATAAAATAATATAGGGATTTGTTAAGCTTTAAGCATGAGTTAACGTGACCTTTCACACAAGTTAAAGGACAATATGGCTCTTGATACTTATTTAAAGAGCAGTAATTATGATTAAAACAAGGGAAAATACAATTCATTAACTAAGTTCAATGCTTTTATTGGTCTGTATATGTCTAACATTAACAAATCAGATACATGGGATATTCGAATTGACCTAATTAAGTCGCTATACTAAACTAATAAGAACTAAGAAGAGATAGTACATTTTTTTTTATACGACCATACCTTTATCACCTTCTGTACCACACATACATGTCTTAAGTACGTGCTAATCTTGTCTTAACCCTTAGCAAAATGTTTGACATTGTGAAATTAATTTTTGACTTTATAATATGAAAGCTTTGGAAAGATTCTTTATGACTAGTAACTTGATAGAAACACCGAAAAATGTATTTTTGAATACGTTTGAAAATAATGAGATAATTATAAATTAAACGATGTGTAGTCATTACATTACATCTCTAAATAAGAGTCATTATAGATTTATATAGTTTCAGACAATCTGTTTCTGTATATTATTTGAAGGTCATATTCACTACCTTAAGACATCAGAAACCTTAGTATATATTATCTTGGTACTGACTTCTGACTTCTAAGTTCTGATGAGTTTTGGAAATTAAGGCAACAAAAATGATTTTCCAACATTTGAGGTTTTGGGCTTAATAGGCCACAAACTAATTTTGGGTAACCCCATCTTTAGAACCTAATGTTAAATGGAACTACATGCATTTTTTTTATTAAAGAGGAAAATATGTTACTAAATTCAATCGATCATGAGATCAAAGCTTTTTTTGTGTGTGGGGAAAAACAGAGTATATTATTGCACAATCAGACAAATTTTATCTGATGGCAAATAATTGTATCACATATCAGACACCTTAAATCTCTTCTCCAAACTCAAAAGAACTAAACAAAAGAATTAATCATACAGTTATTAGATCTTCTTCTAAGACTTAAATCGAAGTTCTCGTACCACTCTTGTGGGAGTATAAGGAATGAGATTAACAATCTTCTCACCTTTTGGAAAAGGTATCTCTCTATCAATTGGAATCTTCTGTAACATCATAGAATCGTTTAGCTTCTCATACTTAGCCATGTTTTTAGCTACATCCTCTCTCTCCTTCTTGAATATTGCTATCCACTTGTCATCTTTGGACGGCGTACTCTTCTTCGCCGCTGCTAAGGCACGCCGGAGAACCCCTACCGCATCGCCTACTCGATCTTCGGATTCTAGCAATTCCGCTAAGTATTTTTGGCTCTTTAGTTCGTGTAAAGCTCCCATTGTTGTTACATACTCCTACATTATCATATGATCAATCAATCAAGTAGAGATTTTTTTACTTCATCTAGCTTCTGTGGAAGATCTCAAGCAAATTATCGTTATACATTCAAAAAACAGAGGATTAATGCATATGAGTGAACTAAAAAAGTTACTTGTTTTTCACGTAAAGTTAAATTTTAGGGTTATGCGACTTACGAGAAAGCGGGTCGATAGGTCTTTATATTCTCCTGTTAGTCTAGATGACAAAAGAGCATAGGCTTCAGAAAGAAATTGAAAAATTCCAAAGTGCAGTTTCGACAAAAGGCTTGCACTTTTGCCGCTTTCTTCAGCCTTCTCTGTAGTTACAGCCTTATTACAAAAAATGTCTCAATAGTAGCATCAAACAAATATGGATTTGAGGCAAGAACCAAGAGTGGTAAATGAAGGTAAAAGCCACTAACCTGACCTTCAGCTAAACAGAGGAGACTCAAAGCAGAGCAAAGCGGAGGAGTTAGTTCCGGAAGCTTCCCTGGAGGCAGACAAGTTTGTAATAAAGGAAGAATCTCATGAGACAGATGATGGAAAACTCCAGATGCTTCTCGGTAAACTGCTACCGCTTTCTTAGAATCTGTTGCAATCAGGAGGAAGAAGATTTTGAGTTAATGAAAGCAAATATATAGAAGCAAGCAACTACAAAAAAAGACTAACCTGTGGATACTAGTTCCATTGCTCTCTCGCGGAGCTTAACCGCGTAAATGAAAAGAACCATTCCAAACTCGAACATTATGTTATCGACTTGGAAGAATTTCGGACATGTACGCTGAATCAAGGTCTGAGAGATCAAACCACTACTCCATCTTATCTTAAGATTCGAAACCCGTTTAATCTTATCAGTGTAATGCACCAAGTTAAAGAGTAATGGAAGGTATTCTCCAAGTTTATGAAGATCCTGAATAATAATAATGAAAACATCTAAGCAACAGTCAAAAGTTTAAGGTTACACAATTGGTAAAGTTTTATAATATACCTGCTCACAAGCAGAAGTTAGTCCTCTGGTCATCTCTCTTGTAGTTGAATCAATGACTTTGCTGGTTTTGTTTACAGATTCTTCGATAATTTTACGCTTAGAAGTTAACTCTTTAACTTCTCCTAGAGTAATTGGACCAGCAGCTTGTAACGTTTTCTCGTACAAAATCTGTTTTTAGGTGACAACAATATCACAAAAAATGAGAAGGCTACAAAACTAAATAACTTGTTTGAAAATCATAATTCTACAAAAACCCTAAAATCAGAATGTGGAATCTGAATTGTTCTATTCACAAACAAACTCAAAGGAAAACTAATTAAGGTTACCTCTTTTGTTTTTGGTTCTGGAATTAGGTACTGCATCATCGTCATCGTTCTTCTTCCAAACTCTTGGTTACGTAACTATTAAGCCAGAATCATAAACAACATAAATAAACTGAAGCCGAGAAACAAGAGAAGACTCTATAATATTTGTGTTGTCGTTTAAATAATTCAGATATTATTTGTAATTTCCTAATCCTATTGCGAGTCGAAAACTGTTGGAAGATCAAATAGAAATATTAAGGAAATTTCGTAGAGTTTTGAAATAGCGAGAGAGGTGTGTGCAAGAGTGGTGAAAAATAATCAACAAAATTTGTAAATAATCAAACAGAAAACGTCAATAACACATATATATTGAACTTTTCGAGGGAAGTTCCTAGGTCAATAATTCTCCGTAAGTGCCTTCTACGACAAGGTTTTGACTTTTGATAAAATAGTCTTCTAGTTAAAAAGACAACAACGACCTGAATCTGATATGTGGAGTATAAAAGCCCATGGGCTTGAAAACGACTCAATAAGTTGGTTGACCAATTAAAATATTCCAGTGGTGACCAATTGTACACTCATGCTTCGAGCAAAAACGTTGCCGAATCACTTGATAAGTAAATTATTTGGACTAAACAAAATTAAGCACCAAAAAGCAAATACGCCCAACGAACAAATCACAGAAAACATGAAGCCAACATTAACATTAGTAGCAGAGAGAAACAATGGTCACGTACGTGTAAAGTAAAAGACAACACACGACAAAGTATCGTTTACAAAATCTCATGAGAACCAAACACAATTCGTTGCTGTCTTCTTTACCTTTTTTTAGCTAGACATCATCACATTGTCAATAGATTGGAGAGCTTGATTTGCGAAATACCGAACATCAACATCTGGGTCTTCACTTAGCTCCACCAAGCATGGCCGTATCATGTTCTCCACAACCTTTCACAACCAACAAAAATGAAAACATTTGAATATATGGACGTTTAGATTCCCTGATGAGGAGGATAATGTGGAATCATAAGCTGTTTCTTTACTTGTGAGAGCCAACAAAGAATGTATACTAACCGCTTGGTCGACTATCGGAATGAGAGATTGCATCATTTTGGCCACGTTAAATTTGATGTTTGGAACTCTGAAAGAGGAGGAGAGAGTGGTTCTTTTAGTTAGCTATTGGGAAAAAAATTGAGTCAATGAGATTTCATGTTAAGAGAGAGACTTGCCTGTCTTTAGATGCAGTTATTACCGCAGGTAAGAGTTTGGAACATGTGATCTCGGATCCCATTACTGGAGCGAGAAGCGATACTGCACGAAGAATCGTCATCCGATATAGATAGTGTGGGTTGTTAATCATCTCTAGAACCTGAACAAGTAAATATACTCCAATAACCAATAGCTAAAATGCTCGATTTGAATTGAAAACATACTATATGCTTAAGATTTCTACACAAACCTGAGGAACTATATGCTGCATTGCCCATTCAGGACCAAACTCTTCAGCAAGACGCTTCAGATTGTTTGCAGCAGCTTCACGGATTGAGTGAACCTGACAATTTATAATTATTTCAAAATTTCAAGCAGTAGAGACGACAAATTTATTTATCTGGATGATTCAATGAAGGTAGAGAATGAGGGACCTTGTCTTGTAACCATTGCATGCAAAGAGCACCAAGCTTCTCATCAAAGAAGCCTACACCTAATTGACTGGCCAACAAGGGAATATACTCGATTATAGCCAGACGTACTCTCCAGTGCCTGTCTTCAGCAAGTTCTACAATGGCTGGCAGTAACGATTGTGATAGTAGATCAATCCCAATAACCTGGCAATTTTAAGGAAAAAAAATCGAATCATTATGAAAAATGGATGGACAAAGAATTTGCTGTCAAGTAGTCATTGACTTGACCAAAACATGATACAGCTCCTTTGAACATGTGGGAAAAAATAGAAACCCAATGTCGTACAAAGAGATGAGTAACTTGGTCAATAGCAAACCTGGTTCACTTGGTCAAGTTTGCTGATAATGTTTAAGCGTACATCAGGAAATTCGTCTTTCAATAGAGAAAGAAAGATTGGAAGAAGATGCTCAATTGTTGCATCCTGAAATGAATATCAATGCCAAGTTAAAAGCTGCAAAATCCAACTAAATATCTTGTGTAGAAAAACATAGTGAGGTTTTCTTATATAGATTATTGTTGCGAGAACCTTCCAGGCACAGTTAAAAAAATTCCTAAAGATGACAGTGACTAGGACGAAGAAGATATATAGATGGTTTCAAATAAAAGAAAAAATCTTTATCTCTAAGATGCTAAATACATAGAATATTATGAGCTTACACTCCAAACTATAGAGCCAAATGAATTTTTGTATAGATGACAGTATTCATGATATGAGAGGCAAATTGTATCGGTTTTTAATTCTGCTTACCTTACCCAAGACTGGAGCCATTCCCATTATAACTGATGCCAATGCAGATCTGACGTGCTGAGAAGAGTCTGATGATAATTCCTACGTGTAGATTTATAGGTAAGCTTAGCAAACACCGACAGTATTTTGGTCCTTTGCATAATATGAAATCAACACACTCTTCTTAAGTGTGTACCTTTACACAGGGAAGAATGTGCTGGATAGCGAGTTCAGGGTTTAAAATGCGACAAAACTTGGTAACTTTTCCAGCAGCTGCTATCCGAACTTCTGCCTCATTATCACAAAGTAGACGAGCATATGCAGGCACCAGATCCGTCCTTAATACATAAGGCACATGAGAAAGTATAAAAAACGACTCAAAGAAATTTATTAAGATGACTCAACAAACATGGACTTCCAAGTACCAAATACCTCTGAAGTCAGTAATCTATTGTTTGATATAGAATTGCATACTAAAGGTCAATACTACATTAAACCATAACTAACTTCAACCATCACTGCTTACCTAGTTGGCTCCGGTCCTACAGCTTCACAAAGTTCATAGAGCTGATTTGCAACCATATAACGCACACGCCAGGACTTATCCTGCTCAAAGACGAAAAAAATCAAGATAAAGCAGCTCATACATATCTGCCTTACAGCTTTCCCATAAAGCTCATCAATAGAATTTTTTTATCATATTCACACATTTATTTACCTGCGAGAAATTGACAATCACAGGAAGAATGTGTGCAACACAGTCCTGGGGCTCCAACAATTTCCCAAGAGCAGCACAACCCTCAACAGCCAATAATCTAACCGAATCTTGATCTGATATCAATGTCAATAAGATACTTAAAATCTGTAATATTATAATATAAAAAGACACTGAAGCTGAGATGTAGACAACCGTAATTCTGCTTAACTTCAGCTAATGGTCAGTGTTCAATGCAGTAACCCTAATACTTGCCTATTACACATCAGCCACCCCCATAACTAGGCTTGATGAAAATTGTAAGAGTATATGCTGGAAAAACGAAACATATAATAAGGGAGAGCATACCATCTTGCGTAAGATCCTCAAACATGGACATAATGTCTGTCTTCAAATGAGCTGATTCAATTGTAGCAGCAAACTTCCCCAAATTAGTTGCTGCAGCTCTGCGCACCATTGGCATGTCATCTTGACAAAGCTGACCATATATTGATCTTAGCTCCGTCTTTAGCACATCTGGGGCACTTGGGTATGCAATATGGAAAATCCCACATGCTGATACTCTGGCTGTGAACCATTCACCAGCTGAAAGTCGCTGTTACACAATGACAGTGTTCAGTAATGCTTAAGTCGGTTTCACATTACGAGCACCTATACCGAGGTATGTATGGTCACATACACAACCACAACCCAAAAGAGCGCTAAAGCCAGAGCGATGTTCTCTTAGATCAACCAAAATGGATGTAAACAACTTCAACCTACCAATTTCCCAAAACACCTATAAGGGGAACACTGAACAAGAAAAGCATATTTCCAAACTTTGGGGGACAATTGACAAAGGACCCCAAAAAATCTATGTTCTTCTGTTTTAGTGGCTTAATAATATTAAGTTTGACAGAGCATGGAAAGGAATCAATAAAATCGACCAAAGAGATTTGATAAAATAAGTAAACCAGCCTTATCTAACCTTAGCCAGAGGAGTGAAATGCTCAACCAAGTCACTCTCCCTCATCTGAGCACCAATTCTACAAAGTGAATCCACAGCTTTCTCCCTCACGCAAGTTTCCTCAACAGTGGATAGAGTCTCCAAAGGTGGAAGCAGAACATATGCATACTCAACCCCTCCTACATACAGAATAAAACCCCCCAACTCTTCCGCCATAGCCAAAAGCACCTCATCGTCATCGTCATTGTTCTCACTAAGAAATGGAATCAACTCTTTTCTTGTCCTCTCCTCTCCAAGAGCACGAGCAATGATAGAAAGCCGTTTAATAGAGTTCAATCTACGCTGAATATCATCGTTTTTTAGCTCGTCGATAAGCACAGCAATCGGGTATAAAGGCTCATCAACCATAGACATCCTCACCAAAACTCAAATCACTCCCTACCTTCAATCAAACACAAATGTACACAAAGTCAGAATAAAACACAATGCATACATAGACACCATCAATACAAAAGACGATAAAGTTACAAACTTTAAACTCAATTCCGCCTCTGAGATAATTCAAAGGTGACCCATTAGCCTCTAAAAAATGATTAGAATGGAGAACTGAAACTTTGTGCCGTCCCAATCTAGAGAGAAACTATTACCATTCTTAGACTAATAAAGAGAGAAGATCTAAACAATAATTCGATTTGAGATTCTCAATATACAATTGGAAAATGTTTCGAAATTGAAGAAATGATCGAGAATTTACCGATTACGCTGCTTTCCAAGTTCCGAGCGATCTATCAATCAGAAGAACGAGAAATGAGACCGGAGCTCGTCTTTCGCAGCAGCTAAACCATCTTCAAGCTGTGTCCATATAATTGGGCCTGTCAAAGATAAGAACTAAATGGGCTTATGTATAATACATAAAGGCCCATATATCCAACAAATACGACTTCGTTTAATATCTCTCTCGTATAAAGGAAGCTTCTCAGTAACTCTCTTCTTCTTCCTCAGAAAATATCGGAAAAGGAAAAAAGTTGCTCTCGCTTCAGGTTTTTTATTTCCCGCCAATTATTTCGACAAAAATGGCTCCTAAATCGGATAACACCGAAGGTATAATGATATAATCTCTGAAAAAAATCTGCTAGTTCTCTTTGATCTTATTCCTCATTTTGATTTCTCTCTTATTTACTTGTTTCCTGAATTTTTTATTTCTGCAGCTATCGTACTCAACTTTGTCAATGAGGTAAGCACTTCTCTGCGATTCTACATTTTTGCTTTAATTCTAAACGGAGATCACAAACAGATACGACCATAAAAATTAGAATTCGAATTTGAAATTGAGTCTAGGTTAAGGTACGCAGTGATGTTCACATGATTCTGAATCTGGGAATTTAATCACTTGGGTTTCAATTTGTGCTATAAGTTTACACATGAATTTTTCGTTTGAAGCTATTGATATTGACTAGGTTTTAAAAATTGATTGATACAGGTTATATATATATATATATATATATATATATATATATTG
>Ga0041059_1003660_pt1 | contig 10256 bp, 5 predicted proteins | sample AraColnosormetaG_FD_56232 | JGI IMG/M metagenome (GOLD analysis project Ga0041059, IMG submission 56232) | Arabidopsis roots microbial communities from North Carolina, USA - Col MF nosort | ecosystem: Host-associated > Plants > Roots > Unclassified | place: USA: North Carolina | collected 2013-09-02 | reverse complement strand
CTTTTTAGTTTTTTTTTTTTTTTTAAATCACCATCCCTTGTGATTGTTTGTTTTAAAAAAAAGTAATAAATCTTTTAAAAATACAGCCAAACAAACCTGTTGTATTCTTGTAGAAGTGTATTCACACAATTTGCAATACACGTTGGTTCCATTTTGGGAGTGTTTGCCGTTATGTCCGTGATGGTAAATGAATCGTTTTCTGAAATACCAGAACTAAAAGAGAGGTTTTTGTTTATCTTTTGTTTTTTTTGAAGTGAAAAATTATAAAATAAACTTACTGATTCATAAACTTAGAGATTCGACCAATATGGTGGTTGGAAAAAAACCTCGTGTATATGGTTCCATCAAAAAATATGTGCATGCGTGCAAAGCTTAATTAGGAAATCTAAAACATTCTGTTTATAATTATAAAATAATCTTACATTCTAGAATTGTTGGATTAACAGAGACACTGGATGGATGGCTGGAAGGCGAGAAGCAGTTTGAACCCAAAGAGATGAGGAGACAACATATTGGTGTAGAATGTTTAAAGTAATTTGTTTAGTTATGAGTAAAGATAATTGAAATGTAGGGAAAAAAGTCTTAGACAATCAAAATAGAAACTTAAGGTTGGAACCATAATTTGACAATGATTTGGTTTATTGAAGTAAGGTCACTAAGGTTTGAACCTTCAATTGAAAGAATTTTCCCAACTACATTTGTATTGAGTTTGGAATTTGTTATTAACCAAGAATAGTAAATATGTAAGATTCATATAAAACAATAATGTTACTATTATATTTAGAATTTGAAGCTAAGACTAATGTTAGTATTTTAATATTATTAAATAGAAAATCATATGTTTAGTAAATATTTACCAAGTAGTGAAGATTTGTGTTGGCAAAACCAACCAAGTGAGCGTAATTGTAAACTCTGAATTTCTCATTTTCTATCTTTAGCCATGATTTATATTTCACAATGATTTTGATATCAATGTTGAACTTGATGACGAAAGGATGGTCCGTGATTTTGGTGTGTTTGGTACATGGCCTTACTTCAAACCCTTGAATTTGTAAGCTTCCTTCTTGGAAAATACCATTGTATTTTTCAGAAAGTGATGCAGGTATGATGCAACAAATTAAGGAAAATAGTGATATATTATGAGTATGGATGTGAGATTTATGTTAGAAAAATAAATTGACATGCTAGGCATTGGACATTGATACTTTCTCATCAAGCAGGAGGAGTGAGTTTCCAAGGAATACAGGACGATCGTTGGCGGTACGTATTTCAGTATAAATTTTCTACATCCTAACAATACAGCCAATAACGTTGGGCGTGAGTTCCAAGTTGCAAATCATCAAATGCAACATAGGTAGCTAGATTTAGATTAGAGGCATTCATGAGAGACATTGTGATTTTAAGTGATATAGAGCAAAATGTTTGTTTGAGTATTTGTTAGTATTAGTATTTACAGAGAAGATAATAATGTATATATAGATGTTTTAGTTTTTCTTGGGAGATTTGAAAACCCACTTTATTGTAGTAAACATCATTATAATCAATGTAGCCTACGTTGTTTTTAGAGTAAATAAATATTTACATGGTAGAGCATTAAAAATATGGACTAGAATATGGACAAGCCTACGTTTAAATTGAAGTGGAGGAAATGATTGAGTGATAAATATACATTACTGGGTGGGAGTACAACATAAAAGAGGAGACGGTTTGTTTGTTTTTGTGTGTGGAGTTTTGTTTTTAAAAATGCAGGAAGAGAGACGGTTCAAGTTCTGACTTATAATATTCATAGTTGTTATTTTCAAGTAATTACTAATAATGTATAACTTATTTTATGAAGTCTATGTGGCAAGCTGTTAGATGCTGAAGTGCCAAGTTGTGGGAGAGAGTTACTCTTCTTTCATATATATGATTTTAAATCCTTAAAAGCATCTTCCAAACACCCACTTAAATGTTTAACATCCATGACATAAAAATTGAAAATCGGAATAACGATTAGTTGTTAACTTGATTCGCGCCAAATTTGTGCCATATATGCTCAACTAAATCATCTTTCAATTGTTGATGCATAGCCCGATCACGAAATCGGGCTCGAGACTCCATAGTATTATCTAGATTTGAATGCATATATGTAGAATAGTTGAAATTCACTTGTGAAGAGGTGGTTGATTATACCCATCTCGTTCATCCTCCACTATCATATTGTGAAGTATTATATATGCTCGCATGATCATTCCCATCTTTTCTTTATCCCAAATAAGAGCAGAACTTTTTAAAATGGCAAATTGAGCTTGCAAACTCCAAAAGAACGCTCAACATATTTACGGCAACCTTCTTGATTTGTAGCAAATAAATAATCTTTGTCACCTTGTGGAAGTGAACTAGATTGGATAAATGTAGCCCATTTATGATATAGTAAGCTAAATGATAGTCGGTCCGTTGACAATATATTTCACTTTTGGAGCTCGGCCTTGTATTATATCATCAAAAACTAGTGAGCGATCAAGTATATTGATATCATTTAAGGTACCTACAGGTCCAAAAAACGCGTGCCATATCCAAAGATCTTGGCAAGCAAAACAACAGCCTCTAGAACAATTGTTGGTTTTCCAGATCAACGTGTATATTGTCTTTTCCAAGCAGTCGGACAACTCTGTCACTCCCAATGCATACAATCGATGCTTCCTATAATCCCAGAAAATCCCTCTCCAATACGTAGTAGACGTTTAAGATCTTGTCGCGTAGGTCTTCTTAGATACTCTTCTCCCAACAAATATATGATTGCGTCAACAAAAATGTATCATACAAGACATCAAAATGCTTTCACCAATCCGGAGGTATTAGTCAACTGCATCCGCTGCATAACCATATGCAAGCATAAGAATTGTTGTTGTACATTTATGTAGTGCCAAGAAACCTAATCTGCCGGTAGCATATCTTTTTTGTTCAAAGAATGGAATTTCATTAAAATTCGGTTAACAATACGCATGAACAATGGCTTGTTCATTCTAAAACGGCGTTGAAATATATGAGGAGGTACTGCCGCATTTTCTTTGAAATAATCGTTTCATAACTGGATGTGTCCTAGTTCACGATCTCTTTTAATATATGCTCGTTTCGTTGTTGACTTGGTTGGTTTACGATCAACATATCTCTGTAATGTTTCATCAAAAAATTGATCAAACTTATCATCAAGTATTTCGTCAAGATTGTAAGATGAGGAAGATTCTTTTTTTTTGGAAGTAGTACAAGACCTTTTTCGTGAAAAGAGGAATGATTTGAAGAAAATAAGAAAGATATAAGATTGTGTTGTATCTTTATTTGAAGGACATAAAGAGGAATGATTTGGTGAAAAGAGGAATGATTTCAAGAAGATATGATTTGGTAAAGTAGCTTGGTAAAAAAGATAGAATTGTTTAGGAGATAAATAAGATTGTGTAGATGTCGATAGAAATGTCTTCTTAGTAATGAAGAAGATTGTTTGTTTATTTAGGAGAAATGTGTTTTTTATGTAGAAAAAGATTGTTTATTTATATAGAAACACAACTGAAATACAAGTGTTGTTTGATCGAACAAAAAATACAAGTATGTGTGGTGTACGATAATTGAAAACAAATTACTAGTTGTCTCTTTGAAACTTGTGGTGTCATCACAAAAATACAAACAAAACTTGTGGTGTCTTTGCACCAAACAAAACTTGTGGTGTTTGCAAAACTTACGGTGTTTGCAAAACTTGTAGTATCTTCATGTACAAGAGATGTCACCACTATTCAAATCCTCTAGATCCTACAACTCAAAACTCATTTCATAAGACCAAACACAAGTAAGAGAACTTAAACACAAGAATAGAACATAATACTTAAAGCATATAACACAACTGAACACTTAAAGTACATAATACACAACGTAATAAACTCATTTCATTCATGATCAGAACTTAAATACAACCAAACACAACTTAAACACATGAACATAACACAATGCTTAAAGCATAGAACACAACTTAAAGCTTAGAACACAACTGAAACACATAAATTATATAACAGAACTTAAACAAGAACATAAACTCAAAAGCATATACTAAGGACAACATGTCAGTAATGAACTTGTGCTTAAGAGCCAACTCGTAGAAAGACTCATTTTTTGTTAGGACACTCTCTAGTAATCTGTCCTTACTTAGCTTCTTTTTTTTGAAACAGAAGCTTCTCTTTACCATTAAGTAGCTTATCCTTAATCCCCCAAATATATTGCATCTCCGTCATAGTGTTGTTTGCATCACCTTCCATAGTAGGCTACGCTTTGGCTTTACCTTTGGCTTTGGCTTTGGCTGCCTTACACCAATGGGACTAGTTTGATCCCCTTCAAGGTCAATTGTCACATGATCTCCTGCAGATTCATTTTGTTTTCTTCGCTTGGCAGGTACATTTAAATCATTGCAAGAACACAACTTTTGATCAAACCTAACCTCCCTCCAAGCATGCTCAAGACTGAACTTAGTCTTGTAATCAGTGTAGAAAATTTGGTGAGCCAAGTTCACCACATAATTATCATTCTGCCCACTAGTTTTCTCTTTGGTTGAAGCCACATAGCTTCCTACGAACTTGCAACAACCCTCATTTATCTTAGACCATCTCTGTATACAACATTTTGGTGATCTCTTTTCCATCCCTTGTAGCTAGGGACTTGTAGCAAAGTAGGCAGCGATGCGGTGCTAGAATGATGTTACTTTTTGCTCATTGGATACAACAAAATCTATGGAGGTGTTGAGCCACGCACTGATGAGGACCACATCTTCAGTTGGTCCCCATTTGCATCTTGATTTCTTGTTTGCAATTGGCTGTTCCACTTTGCTTGGATCATCAGTCCATTGAACTTCTGATGATCCATCATCTATGCTTGGTGAAAAACAAGCATATTGATTTGGTGGAAGCACTTGGTTCTCTTTTTGAGAGGTTAAAAAGTTTAAAAAACTTAGTTGATGGGAATATGAATTTGAGGAATCAATAACAATGTTTTGGGTGAAGTTTAAAATGATAAGAAACGTTTCAAATAATTTTGATGTGTTTTAAAAAGTTTCAAATAATTTTAAAGGAATGGGTTACGGTTTTTAAATTGTTCAAGTTGTGGTTATATGTGTTGTCAAAGCATTGATCACATAGAGCAAACAATGAGTAGCATTAGACTTTAACCTAATGGTAAACAAACCAAGAATCTATTACTAATAAAAGAAACTACTTGAGACCTCTCAAGGTGTTCACATCAACTATTTTTACAACACTCTCTTCATACGTCACATCAACATCGGCAAAAAAAAAATTTTAAATAAAAACTTTTACCCAGAATAGTAAAATGCCCAACTTTATGAAGTCCCCATACTCAATACGTAACATAAAAACGTAATAATTTTGTTGTTCCCTAATATCAATTGGTCCATCTAAAACCTAAAATCAGTTCACAAAAAAAAAACGAGAGGCATCCTTCCTCCTCATCGTCTCTATCCTCTCATGCTGAATCGATTCAGTTTTCTCCAAAAAACAAAAACGTCACCATTATCAAATTGCAACTTTGTCATCTTCACTCTCGTATCTATTAATTTATATATATTATAAACGACAAGCCTCTTTGCTATTTATCTCATCATCTAAGCTATCCTCAGCTTGAGTAATTATAGTTTTGCCCCTGAGTTTTAAGTAAATTAATCTTAGAGATTAAGTCGTAACCGTTAGATTAGATATGAAAATAAGGATTTTTATTCGTAGCCGTCGGCCTTAATACTTTGGCCTTTGCCCCTACCTTTTAAATTTACAATTAATTAATAGAAGCAATATAATAGTGACCATCAGATCAATATCAAAAGGAAGGGTTGTATATATATCAGCCGTCCGATTATTAGTTAAAGTTAGTCCTGGCCGTCAGATCTTCATTAATAAGACGCGGTGGATTTCAACCATCCATTTTATGACTTTCCTTATTCTTCATTAAATGGCAAATAAATGGATATCAACATAAATATTATCGGAATTCTGTTAATTGGATATTTTTACGTTGTTTACATTTATCACATATAATTTGATAATATTCTTTTTAGATACAGACGTGATTGGTCACGCTGTACATGTTGGTGATTTTACTACTTTGGATGTAGCAACTGGTGGTACAACAGAAAAAGTCGACTCAAATGAATATTATCTACGTAGCTTACTAAATATGTGTCTTGGTACATACTCTTGTGATACACCATACGAACTTGATAGATTGATGGTTTTACTAACTCCAAATTGCAGTGATGATGAGATTGACGGGATATGCTGTGAAGAAAGCGGTAATAACGACTGTCATTTAGACGATGGGTGGTACGTTAATGTTCCGAGTGAAATCAAAAGTGACTATATTTGTGGTGAAGAAAGTGATGGTGATGATGAGGAAGTAACACTATCAGAAGTCGATGAATTAGAAGATCTAGAAGACGATGAATCCGAAACTATGATGATGACTACGAAGAAGATGAAGAAGACGATGAAGGAGACGATAATGAACATGAACATGATGACGCTGAAGACGACTTATTTGAAGTAAATGACGTGAGGTCACAAATATCAGGAGAGGATCATTTACGTCATGATGGAGATTCAGATGGGGCGAAATATTGCATGTACTATAAGATTTCGATCGAACTTCGTGATACCAGGTAACTTGGATTTTATATGTACGTCAATCGTGATTGTCTAAATTATAAGGCCTGTATTTTTATGAGCTAATTCTAACCTCATGTGTTTTTAAAAAAAAAATTAATGTGTCTACTGTATAGGAATAATATATTGAAATGTGAGTTAACCGACACAGATGCTGTGAGATTTTATAATATGTGGAGATGATTAGAAAGAGAAGTTGTTGTTTGTATTATTTGATGGGTGTTGTTGATGGTTACAAAAGTATTTTTCATTCTTTTATTAAATATGTATTTGTATGTACCTTTAGATTGATACTTTCTTATATCTTAAAACTGGACTGTTTCTCATGAGAAACTTCTATATGTAACACAAATTTCACTGAATATACGCTGAACGCTTATATTCAAGAAGTTGAAGATTTTTAATCATTGTGAGTGTTCATATGTTATATATTTATCTCTTAACACATCACATTAATTTGTGGTTGATAAGGTGTGCTTTTCAAACTATCTCATGATGTTCTAAATTACCACGTAAAAAGTCTTCGTGATGATCTTTGTTTTGTTTTATCATCTTTTTCTTTCTTCATTACTTATAAATTTATTACATATCAATTTACACGTTTTGATCATGAATCCTAGAACTAATGATCTTATTTTTCTCCAGCTCTTATGTTTTTATGACTTAGATTAATTATTATAATTTCTTTGGTTTTAATAAACATATTAATTATATTCTGATGTACTTTGATATATAATATTCTATAATATCCAAATTTTGATTGTTAGACAAACACTTTTATTTTATACCGCTATTTATATGATCTAAATTAATTATTATTGTTAAAGTTTGACAATAATAATTCCCCCGGTTTATAATAATACAGACCTTATACCAATATAAATATGAATTCTATCTATATATCTAATTCATGAAAATGGACATATTAATAATCAGAAAATACAACATATTTCCTTGATTGGTTTCATATCTAAATTTAATTTATATTACTATACTTTATTATTTACCATTATTAGACAACCTACTAAGTTATAATATCGTATACTTAAGTATTTTTAAAATCGTTATGAAAATATTTTCTATAGATTTAGGATGAAATAAAACATATCCTCATTAATCAATGCGAATATTAACATAAAATAATGTATTAACAGTATTGTTACACATTAAAATCTATGTTTAGTGATCAGAAGAGGGGTCTTCCTCATGCACATATGGTTCTATTTTTAGGAAAAGACTCAAAGATTCCAACTGGTGATCATATTGATAAATTCATCGGTGCTGAGATAAAGATCTAGAGCCGCATTTATATGACATAGTCTCTGGTTGTATGATACATGGACCGTGTGGACCAGAATTTCCCAATAATGTTTGCATGAATAATGGGAAATGTTCAAAAAAATTTCTAACACCAAGAAGCTCTTCGACGACGCTCAACGATGATGGTTAGCCCCTCTATAGGAGACGTGACGATAAGAGATTAATCGTGAAAAAGGGTTTCGAGTGCGACAACAAGTACGTTGTTTCTTACAATAGAGCGTTGTTGTTACGTTATCGTGCACTTATTAACGTCGAATGGTGTAACCAATCAAGTTCTATTAAGTATCTTTTGAACTACATCAAAAAGAGGATGAAAAGGGTAATATTATTCATGACGAGATAGAAAAATATTTTAGCTGCAGGTATGTTTTTTCCGTACTTGGTATATGGTGTGATGATTTGTACTGAGATTTATTAGGTTTATATTGCTTTTTTGTACATGTAGATATATCCAAAGTAAATGTATCATTTCTAAAACTCACTGAAGTTTTTCATTTTGTTTCCACTCTCCAAAAAGAGAGTATATCTCCACCATACCTACATCATACCTAAAGAAAGCAACAACCAAATACAATGAACAAACTACAAGATCCTTCAGAATTCGTAAATCATCTACTTATCCACAGTTCCAGTTACAAGTCTCATCTACTTATCAATTACTATGTATTTTGTATACTTGGCTATAGTCTATGGTCTCATCTACAATCACTAACGATGAAAGTATATGTTTCGTTTGATCCTACAGGCAACACACAATTACATTTCAAACACCAACAAAAGTATACAACCTACATATAGTATAAAAACACAAAAAAATATACAAAATATTCATATCATTCGGAAGAAAATAACCTCACAAATAGATAAACATAAGATTTCTAATGCAATCAAGCCGAACAATGAAAAAGGTAAAAGATGAACAATGACACATCGGAATTCTTTGTGGTGAATCAATGAACGCATCTACAATTCGCCTAATTCCACAATAGAAAGCCATAATTCAACAATAATCGCAGAGTCTGAGAATAGAAGCTTCGTCGTCAACACTCTCCGCCGGCAGCTCTCTGCAATTGTACTGCAATTCTCCTAATTCCACAATTTGCCTAATTCCTCAATAGAAGCTTTGTCGCCAGCTCTCTCCGCCGGTAACTGTCTCCATCATTGGTAGCTCTCTACATCGCCAGCAGCTCTCTACGTCGCCGGCAATTCTCTCTGCCGTCGTCATCTCTCTTCGTCGTTAGATCTCTTCCCAAAAGTTTTGAGTTTTGTTTATTTGTTTACTATTTTTTTTGTGTGCAAAGACCTGTTTCATTCAATCAACCGGAATAGGAGTGTACAAAGCTTAGAGTTTTAGCCAATGATAAAGGAAGATTACTATCATAGCTAAAAGGCAATATAAAGGATAGATAGTTCAGCAACGTATCCAAAAGGAATTGGAGACATGGGCAATATAGCACCAAGTCACATGCGAGTCCAAGGGAAGCCGAAGCCACATTCGCGACCAATTCGGGACCATGGGGAACTGTTCTTATCAATAGACATTGGGACGTTGAAGAAGGTTCCATAAACTCGATTCTTGCCGATACAAGAGAAAGAGTTAGGGACATAAGGTTCTCATCGAAAGAAGCTATTCGCTGAATTTGGAGTGGATTCTTGCAAAGCCAACTCAAGGGTAAAGGAGTCCTTTCCCGATCAAGCCGTAGAGAAAACACATTAAATTTGAACCGCTTAGTGCAGGATTTGAAAATCCAACTTTGATAATATCTCAATAAGAGAGAAAACGGTCCAGAAGAAAAATATGACATGCGCCCTCGAGAAACTCACCAGACAAGGCGCAAGTAACGCTCCAAGATTATCTACTGCCATTAACGAAGCTCGGTGAGAGGATTCTTCTAGGGAAAGCTTGTAATCGATGTAAAGTTGGTTGAGACTAGATTCCTCGGAGGGAGTCTGAAAAATACTTCCCATATGACTTCAACAATGGTAGCTATCAAACCAGCCTAAAGATGTCGTTTCTCTTCTAGCATGGAGTCCATGACAAGCCAAAAGAGAGTTAAAAGGTGTAACGCCCGTGAACTGGAAAATCGGTTAGGGTTTGTTTTAAAATCATCCGATTTAATTGGTTGGGTTAATTGGAAACCCTAGCGTGTGCCTATAAAAGAAGGAAACTCGAAATTAGGGCTTTAGTTAGCCACTTTTCGTTTTATAAAGGAGAAAAAGAGAGAAAAGGAGAATGAGCAGAATCGT
>Ga0041059_1003658_pt1 | contig 10261 bp, 7 predicted proteins | sample AraColnosormetaG_FD_56232 | JGI IMG/M metagenome (GOLD analysis project Ga0041059, IMG submission 56232) | Arabidopsis roots microbial communities from North Carolina, USA - Col MF nosort | ecosystem: Host-associated > Plants > Roots > Unclassified | place: USA: North Carolina | collected 2013-09-02 | reverse complement strand
CTACTACTTTGTCTATATCGAAAAAAAAAAAAAAATGGGCATCTCTCTCACATTTATTACAACTTCATAAAAATTCTTGTAATAATAACCATAATTTTTTGTTAAATAATTTTACAGAGATAGCATGTTGGATGTATTCTGGAGAAAGACAAGTAGCAGCATTAAGGAAGAAATATCTTGAAGCAGTATTAAAACAAGACGTTGGGTTCTTTGATACTGATGCTAGAACTGGTGACATTGTCTTTAGTGTTTCTACTGATACTCTTCTTGTTCAAGATGCCATTAGTGAAAAGGTAACCATTTTTTTTTTTACTACCAACAAAATCTAGTATTTACCGGCGGGTCCCATTTTTTTCATGATCAATCTTTATCAAAGTTTTGGGTCCGTTTATGTTAGCAACCGTCGTTTATCTTGCGCCTCAGGTGGTTAGGGAAGAAAAAAGACTATAGATTGATTTTTTTTTTTGTTAAAATAAAAGTTGGATTTTTTTCATAAGATTGTGAAAATAAGTAATTTTTTTTTACAAATTTGCTATAGAAATAGAGGATTTTTTTCACTATTTAACTAAAACTTAAATGATATAGTACTCATTTTCTTACATTTTTAATATAAAAATAGCTTCTTTTTTTCCATTGTGAAAAATATTTATTATGCAAAATAATGTTTCTTTAACAAGTAAAATAAATATTTGTTATTAAAAAAAATGTGTAAAGTACCTTCAAATTTTAATAGTACATTTTATCTAAAACTGTTTTTTTTTTTGCAATTTGGTCCTGTCTCTGTGGTGCACGTTAGCAAGCACGAGCTAACATGCACTGGGTCCCCTAGTTTCATTATTATCATCACTCTTTTTTATTGTTGATGAAGTGAATTAATAACAGAGTAGTTGAAAAAAAATTGAATTTCTCAGGTTGGAAACTTTATACATTACCTCTCAACATTTTTGGCGGGATTAGTAGTTGGATTTGTATCAGCATGGAAATTAGCTTTGTTAAGTGTTGCTGTGATTCCCGGAATCGCTTTCGCCGGAGGTTTATACGCTTATACACTCACCGGAATTACTTCAAAGAGCCGTGAATCTTATGCTAACGCCGGTGTTATCGCCGAGCAGGTAAATAAAGATTAAAGTTTGTTCCTTTATTTGTTTTATTTAATGCCCACCAACTGTTCGACGTAATGCTTTTTAACTGTTCTTAGGCTTGCTTCTTTGTACTTGATCTCTCAAATGATTTTTTTTTTTTTTCATTGCTTCTTATGCAATCCAAAGACTTAAACAGTGTTTTCACTAATTCAAAATCTTTGCTTTTCTTTGGTCGGTTAATGATTGATGTTTTGGTTTCTCAGGCAATTGCTCAAGTTCGAACTGTTTATTCTTATGTTGGAGAGAGTAAGGCACTTAATGCGTATTCGGATGCGATTCAGTATACGCTTAAGCTCGGTTATAAAGCGGGGATGGCTAAAGGGTTGGGTTTAGGATGTACTTATGGAATAGCTTGTATGTCATGGGCTTTGGTGTTTTGGTATGCTGGAGTTTTTATTCGGAATGGACAAACCGATGGAGGAAAGGCGTTTACTGCTATATTCTCTGCTATTGTTGGTGGAATGTAAGAATTCAAAACATAACAATGATGTGGTTTTGTGTATTTTGTGTTTTGTTATTACTTGGATGTCACTTTTTGTTTCTGTGTGTGTTTTTAGGAGTTTGGGGCAATCTTTCTCGAATCTTGGGGCGTTTAGTAAAGGTAAAGCGGCTGGTTATAAGTTGATGGAGATAATTAACCAGAGACCGACGATAATTCAAGACCCGTTGGATGGAAAATGTTTGGATCAAGTTCATGGGAACATTGAGTTTAAAGATGTGACTTTTAGCTATCCTTCACGGCCTGATGTTATGATCTTCAGGAACTTTAATATTTTCTTCCCTTCTGGGAAAACTGTGGCGGTTGTTGGTGGGAGTGGCTCTGGAAAGAGTACTGTTGTTTCCCTCATTGAGAGATTCTATGATCCAAACAGCGGTAATTTGATTGAATTTGTTTTTTGCTATTTGAGTCTTTGGCTAGTGACTGGATCATAACTTTGTTTATTTTTTCTTGATGAGCAGGGCAAATTCTGTTGGATGGTGTTGAGATAAAGACGCTTCAGTTGAAGTTTTTGCGTGAACAAATCGGGCTTGTGAATCAAGAACCTGCGCTCTTTGCCACTACTATACTAGAGAACATACTCTATGGAAAGCCTGATGCAACAATGGTTGAAGTTGAAGCTGCTGCTTCCGCTGCGAATGCGCATAGTTTCATTACATTACTTCCTAAAGGCTACGACACACAGGTATAAATCAAATATTTGATTATATGTCTAGTTAATGTCATGGCCTTTTGCTTAATTTTTTGTTGAATGTCAATACAATTAGGTTGGAGAACGTGGTGTTCAACTCTCAGGTGGACAGAAGCAGAGAATTGCAATTGCTAGGGCGATGTTGAAAGACCCAAAGATTCTGTTACTAGATGAAGCTACAAGCGCTCTTGATGCTAGCTCTGAGAGCATTGTTCAGGAAGCTTTAGACAGAGTCATGGTGGGGAGGACCACTGTTGTTGTTGCTCATCGTCTCTGCACCATCAGAAATGTTGATTCCATTGCCGTGATACAGCAAGGCCAAGTTGTTGAAACCGGAACACATGAAGAACTCATTGCCAAATCCGGTGCTTACGCATCCCTCATCAGGTTTCAGGAAATGGTTGGTACTCGAGATTTCTCAAACCCGTCAACTCGTCGCACTCGTTCAACCCGTTTGAGCCATTCACTGTCAACGAAATCACTCAGTTTAAGATCAGGAAGTTTGAGGAATCTGAGCTATTCTTACAGCACTGGAGCTGATGGTCGGATAGAGATGATTTCAAATGCAGAGACTGACCGAAAGACTCGTGCCCCTGAAAATTACTTCTACAGGCTTCTCAAGCTTAATTCACCGGAATGGCCTTACTCAATCATGGGAGCAGTAGGCTCAATTCTTTCTGGTTTCATTGGTCCTACATTTGCTATTGTGATGAGCAACATGATCGAAGTCTTCTACTACACAGACTATGATTCAATGGAAAGGAAAACAAAAGAGTATGTCTTCATCTACATTGGTGCTGGTCTCTATGCTGTGGGTGCTTATTTGATCCAACATTACTTCTTTAGCATCATGGGAGAAAACCTCACAACAAGAGTAAGAAGAATGATGCTCTCAGGTATGTATCAAAATCTCCTGAATTTGCTTAAAATCACTTTCCCATTTCTTATTTTGGTTTCTTGATTGTTCTTATTTAGCTATCTTGAGAAACGAAGTTGGTTGGTTCGATGAGGATGAACACAACTCAAGCCTGATCGCTGCACGTTTAGCTACTGATGCAGCAGATGTTAAATCCGCTATAGCCGAGAGAATCTCAGTAATTCTACAAAACATGACTTCACTTCTCACATCCTTCATAGTCGCCTTCATAGTAGAATGGAGAGTCTCACTTCTCATCTTAGGCACATTCCCACTTCTAGTCCTCGCTAACTTTGCTCAGGTAAATAATCTAATCTTTTTACTCAAAATCTTTCAATATTCATCAATCATTAAAATATAATTGGAATCTTGCATTCACCATTATGATCTTAAGAAAAAACGACAAAAGGCCAGATTTTTATAAATTTATATTTGCTTTTCAAAAGTTCAAAACTTTATAGAACATGGCAACACAGCCACTGCCTCTACACGTGCTTCATCTTCTAACTTTATCCAAGTTTGCATTTATGTTTACAATAATAATCATAAAAGAATTATTAAGAAGCTTTTTTTTTCTACTTTTTGGAAATAGTGTAAGGGTCAAGATCATGGAGCCCTCACATCAATAAATGTGCTAAAAAAATTAAAAAACAGTAGGCTTTAGTTTACTCTCTGGGCATGTGTGAAGAATATTTATTATATAGTTTCTATTGGTACTATGACCCATAGATAACAGTGTTCACGAAAATAGCTAAGATTCCTCTGTCTTTTGCTTCTGCTAAATCTATCCTACTTTAAGCTTTCATATTTACTTCACTCTCTGAACTCTGAACTGTGATCCCACTTCTCTCTTTATTTAATTCTTTTGCCCATAAAACCTCACCACAAAAATCCAAAAAATCTGCAATTTTTTTCCTTCTTAGAACCAATATTTTATTTAGAGTTCTTCATTGGTCAAAGTTGTTGTCTCAGTGCATTATTTACTTATCACAGTGTGTGTGTCAGTGTTTTTACACCATCCACTAGTCAATGTTTGCTTGTGGGTTTCTTTGTTTTGGTAGATTAGGTTGTGATGAGTTTTTTTTTTGTTTCTAACTAGCTGCAAGGTTCAGGACTCTGCTTTGATATATCACCAACATTTTTTCACCCGTGATCTAATTATTAGTTGAAAAATCTATCAAATAGATTTCACACAGAAGAACATAGATAGGCATTGTACTTGTACTGATGTTGATGGGATAGAGTGTTGCATATGTGATTTAACTATATGGTTCTACGTCATGTTTTAGTGGCGACTTAGACCTTTGATTGTCAATCTTATTTTTTACAAGTGAACTATTATTACCATCTGTTGTTCTAAATCATAAGTATTAATATATGTGGCTACATTGCAGCAACTATCTCTGAAGGGTTTTGCTGGAGACACAGCTAAGGCTCATGCAAAGACTTCAATGATTGCTGGTGAAGGAGTCAGTAACATTAGAACCGTAGCAGCTTTCAATGCACAGAGCAAGATTCTCTCTTTGTTCTGTCATGAGCTTCGTGTACCTCAGAAAAGAAGCTTATACCGAAGTCAAACCTCGGGTTTCCTATTTGGCCTCTCGCAGCTTGCTCTCTATGGTTCTGAGGCTTTAATTCTCTGGTATGGTGCCCACCTTGTGAGTAAAGGCGTGTCAACCTTTTCCAAAGTGATCAAAGTGTTTGTGGTTTTGGTCATTACTGCAAACTCTGTTGCTGAAACTGTCAGTCTTGCTCCTGAAATTATTCGGGGAGGTGAAGCTGTTGGTTCGGTTTTCTCGGTCTTGGACAGGCAGACCAGGATTGACCCGGATGATGCTGATGCTGATCCCGTGGAGACGATCCGTGGAGACATTGAGTTTAGGCATGTTGATTTCGCTTACCCTTCAAGACCCGACGTCATGGTTTTCAGGGACTTTAACCTCAGAATTCGAGCTGGACATAGCCAAGCTCTTGTGGGCGCGAGTGGGTCAGGGAAGAGTTCTGTAATTGCGATGATCGAGCGGTTTTACGACCCTCTTGCTGGAAAAGTCATGATTGATGGCAAAGACATCCGCCGGCTAAACCTGAAATCTCTAAGGCTCAAAATCGGTCTTGTTCAACAAGAACCAGCTCTCTTCGCAGCAACGATCTTCGACAACATCGCCTATGGTAAAGATGGTGCAACTGAATCCGAGGTAATTGATGCAGCTCGAGCCGCAAATGCTCACGGTTTCATCAGTGGTTTACCTGAAGGTTACAAAACTCCAGTAGGCGAAAGAGGAGTGCAGTTATCAGGTGGACAGAAACAGAGGATCGCGATAGCAAGAGCTGTGCTCAAGAACCCTACAGTGTTGCTTCTAGACGAAGCAACTAGCGCACTAGATGCAGAATCAGAATGCGTGCTGCAAGAGGCGTTAGAGAGGCTCATGAGAGGTCGGACCACCGTGGTAGTTGCTCACCGCTTGTCCACCATAAGAGGTGTTGATTGCATTGGTGTGATTCAAGACGGGCGGATTGTGGAGCAAGGCAGCCATTCAGAGCTCGTTAGCCGACCAGAGGGAGCTTATTCAAGGCTGTTACAGCTTCAAACACATAGGATTTGAAGCTTGATCATGGATTAAAAACAAAAAATCGGTTTGTGTAATTTTTTTTATATTAAAACTTTAATTTGGAAGATTTCTATGGACTATAACGATAATATGAATAGGTGTAGATAATGAAGCTTTTGGAGTGTTTATGAAGGTTCTTTAATTAAGGGTTATTTTTTTCGCATTTTGCTTATGTGCCCGTTTTGGAACATAAGACTGAACTATGTTTTCGTTATGTTTTTAATTTATGCCTCGAAACAAAACAAAATCACTCTAATACTTTGGTTGATCAAAATTTCCCTAAAACATTTGGTTCATGACTAGAATTGATCGGACATGTTCTTTTAGGGGTTTGATCTCGCATGGTCTAATCAGGTTATGTGGTCTTACAGCGACTTAATCAATTTAGACCGGCTATCAAAATTAGATTCAGCCTAAACAGCAAAATTGTCTTATATAATATCCTAAATCACAGACCGGATTTTTTTTTTTTATAAACTCTATCGGCTGATCCGGTCAACCCCGGTAGAAACGCACTGAAGTGTTTCATAGTGGACTTCAAACCGAAATTTTGCAGAAATTGAGATGAGAATGAGCTCTACCTCGCATTGACATGTTATTTCGTTCTTGAGATCTTAAGTAATTTTTTGAGATCTTAAGTAATTTTTTGGTATTCAAGTTCCTTATTTTTTTGCGGTTACTCGTCTTGACATGTTATTTCGTTCTTGTGCTACTTACATACCACAATATATGTAGGTTTCTAAACATATATAATAGGAATGTTGTTCTATATATGTGTTGTTTGATACGTAAAGAGTAATCTGGTTCTACGTAGAGTCTATCTCTTGTTTCTTGGTGAGATTTTGACTGGACTGCATGGTAATCCTCGCGCATGGTGTTTAGTTACCGGTTGCTTCATTCATTTGGCCACGCTCAAATTTTCTAGAAGACTCTTCGGTCTTTGGTACAAAGGCCTCCGATTTTTCCATGACAAGTTCATTCATATTTTTTTGTGACAACTTGATTGTTGTTCATTTCCGAATATTCCATGAACGTATCAAACTCAATAAAATCGATTGTTGTCACTCCCTTTAAGATGAGATCCTCAACGGCAGCTTCACCACTAGCCATGTTTTCACACATGATCAACTATCTCACATTTTTACTAAGGCTTTAAGCAGGAATATTACTTCTAGAATTTTAACAATCTAGAATTTCTAGAGGAAATGTTCACATGTATATATTTTGGTATATGATCTAGAGAACTTATATAAGATTATCAATGTTTAATATACTCAACAAATGGGTTCTTCTATTTTATCTTCTAATTGTTGGGGCCTTGAATTATTTAGTTCTTTTTCACTATTCCTTTTCTTTTATTTGGTGTGTGGAGCCATAAAGTTCCAATAATTTCTATGAAAAGAAATGAATAAAATCTAAAGAAACCAACTGTGAAGCTCTTTAATCTTATTCTATCTGTTGGATCTGTTTGCCTTTATTTGCTTTGCATGTGGTTTTGCTGTTTAAGATAAAGGCCATATCTTCTCCTAATTCTTTTTCCAAATCAACACATCAAATATATAAAAGACTCCAAATATTTTGAATAGAATCATAATTTATTTAATTACAAAAAAACTTAAAGAATTCAAGACCTGCGATCACAAGACAAATACATGTAAGGAATTAAATATTTAAGATACCAACCGCTAATAAATAAGACTCACAATTTCTAAAAATTAAAACGAAAAAAAGAAAAAATTAGTCATCATTGCATATCTTAGTGAACAAAAATCAATAAGAAAAGGATAATATACTTTTTACCAACATCACATAAACCTAAAAGCATCTCACACCAAAAGTAAATTAAAAACTCAGAAAAAGCTGAATACAAGTTATGAATTTTATGGAAAGTGTTAGTGTGTTAGTGTTGTTATCATTACAACTTTAAAATAATTATGAACATGAAAAAATAGATTGAACATGAAGCAGCATTGGGAAGGACTCGAATGTCCCTACTCATACTGACAAAACCTCAAGTGTTCCAGTGCGTTAGGTTTCACTTTCCAGTAGTATGTGTATCTGCTTTTTTTGTATATATTAATGTAATAGATAGTGTAGAGAATCATGAGGAACATTTTGTAATCATAGAACTAAGGCATAATTTTGATCGTGTGAAATAATACTATTATTTTTGGTAACAAGGATGATCTGGACCGAATTCCGACTAATTTTCCAGGTGAATATAGTCATCAAGTAACTTGATCACCGGATTTTAAAAATGAATTATGAACATGATATCATTTCAACTAATCAAATAAAAATGAAAAAATTCATGTGGGAATCATATCCCTCAAATCTGTTACCACCAAACTACTTTCATTTGGTTTGTGTGAGAAATATAAGAATTATCAAACAAAGAAAAAGGTTTTGCTTAATTATAATGATATGAGGTTCATCAAATTTATATACCACTAAAATATTCCTACACTCATCCAAATATTATTCTCGCTTATGCAGTTTTAATCTAATGTACAAATCATATCCATAAGCGCATTGGCCGATGCTAAAATTTTGGCATTAGTTGTTGATTTGTTTTTCTTGAGTCCTATGTTCAAAAAATATATTTGATAATTTAATGTATAAATTATACCCATAATCACATTGATCAATGCTTAAAGTTTTGTATTAGTTGTTGATTTTTTGTTTGTTTGCGTGTGTTGAATTTTCATAAATGAAAAGTAAATACGATAATCATATTTCAAAACGTAAAGGTGTTAATTAGTAGTCTAAATGGTAAAATATAAACAGTATATTATAAAAATTACTAAAATGGTTTTGTAAAAAAAATATGCTATTTGTATTATAATGAAATTCAAAAATTTTAAATAGAACGTATAATTTCTGCACAAAGAGGTTTTGAGGTGTTATAATTCATGAAGTAAATTTTATTTACTGACGGGTAAGTTGTGAAAAAGTTTGAAGACTATTTTTTTTGCTTTTCACAGAGAAAACTACTTTCCTTTTTAATTGTATGATGAGAAGGCAAAAGTGCAGACATGTGCTTTCTTTTCTCCCATTTTCAACAATGTCACTCGTTGTATTATTCATATTTTAGCAAACTGGTTATATCTATATCTATCAATCATTTCAGAACATCATATCCATCAGTTTTTGGACATTGCTACATACGTTAGTATTGATGTACCAGTTACCCTAACAGGCTTTTGCATAGTGTGGCAGAACACGTGAGGTGTGATATATGCGGATGAATTCTATGTTCTGCATTTTGTTACCATTCATATAAAAGTATTGTTTTAGTTGTGCTGCGGTTTAAGTCCTAATACAGATTTATTTGTAGTGTTATGTTTATAAACCACATTGGAACCCAAACTCTAAGAGAATATAAGATCAATGTGTAATTAATAAATTTTATAGTCATTCGGATAAAACTTAGAAAGATAACAAAAGTAAGAACGAGTATTTTTAAGCGAATACTCTTTAGATATTCTTTGTATTGATCATTATTGACAAACCATTAAACATTTTTGTAGACCCTAAAATCCGATATCCAAAAAACAATTCTTATTCATAAACTCATAACTCGTAAAACAATGCATTAGATCATCCTCAATGCAGGACTCTTAATTTTTTCTTGTAAATATCTATATATTATTATTTAATATAATTTATTTAGATAATTAAATTTTATTTTTTAAAAAAAAAATTGAACCAATATAAAAGAGACATGTGTCTCATTAGTCTCTTATATAAATCCTAAGTCTTTTAGATAAGAGTTTTTCTTATTCTCTCTCTTCTTATTCTACTTTCATATGCATAAGATCACCATTATTGGTAGTATTTTAGCCAAATCTTAACTATTATTTGTGAAGAAAAAAACTTAAATATAAGCCAAAAAATTCTTATATAAGAGATTTTTCTTCACAAATCTTAGCTTAAGAATTTAGCTAAGATACCACCAATAATGATCCTCTAAGAACTACTTAAAAACCTTCCATTGAAAATGCTCTTAGATTTTTATGTCTTTAATATTATTAAACATAATTCATTTAATATAAATCGAGCTACTATGATCTCAAGTCACCAACTCCGTGACAGTACGCAAACGACCAATTAACAAGAAGGCCAAGAGGAGACATATGATTGATGTAATAGATCAAGTAATCAACAGTTAATTAAACATCAAGAAGTGATTGACATTGCTATTAAACTAGAGGTTCAAATATACTGTCATACTAGATCATAACTCGTGCTATACAGCATGGGCATTAATATTTTGTATAAATTAAATTATATACTTTGTTTGAATTATATAAGAAATAGTATAGTATAAAAGTGATGCTATAATATTTTTCAATGTTTTTACTATTTGGATATAATGCTGCATTGGATTAACTTTGTTTTTTT
>Ga0041059_1003657_pt1 | contig 10265 bp, 3 predicted proteins | sample AraColnosormetaG_FD_56232 | JGI IMG/M metagenome (GOLD analysis project Ga0041059, IMG submission 56232) | Arabidopsis roots microbial communities from North Carolina, USA - Col MF nosort | ecosystem: Host-associated > Plants > Roots > Unclassified | place: USA: North Carolina | collected 2013-09-02 | reverse complement strand
CCTTCTCTTTCACCTGTGACGCTAGCACAAGGATCAGAGAATAATGTAACGTTTTCGCTTGAGCAAGGAACATCCTTAGCGTAAGAAGATGAGTAATAATTTCTGCCAATGAAATCATATGATCCCTTCAACATTTTAGATTGTTTTGCAGTAAATGTAGGTAAGCGACCGCCTTTTACGTAGTTGACCATGTCAATCGGGTATTTACCGGTTACAAGCGGCTCCATGAAATAGTCGAATGTGAAGGCCATAGCTCTTGCCGCAGCTAACCTATCTTCAGCTGATTCTGAATAAGGTAAGTTCCAACCCGCGTTTAAGGCGATACCAACTTGACCTTTTTGAGATGCCTTATATTTTTCTCTGTATACTTTGACTGCTTCTCCATGTGCAAGAATGAGGTTGTGACCAACAATATAAGGCTCGGTAGCTCCATTTCCCGCGGTGCAGTTAGGGTTTGTGAATTTTGAACACCTTCCTGGAGCCATTACACCAGCAACATATCCTTGTTGCACAACTGTTAATGGCTCGTTCAATGTCATCCAATGCTTCACTCGATCTCCAAAATTCTTGAAACAAATATCCGCATAATCACGGAAATCATTCACAATCTCCGCGCCAAGGAACCCTCCATAAGCATCTTCAAGGCTTTGCGGTGTGTCCCAATGGAAAATGGTGGCGAATGGCTTAATTCCTTTAGACAAAAGCTCATTGATCAAGTTGTTGTAATAGTCAATACCAGCTTGGTTGATTCCTCCTTTTAGATTCTCACGTGGCAAGATCCTCGACCACGAGATGGAGAATCTATAGGCATCGAAACCAATTTGATGTAGTAAACCCACATCTTCCTTGTAAAGATGGTAAGAATCACTTGCAATAGATCCATTGCTACCATCTTTTATCTTCTCCGGATATTTCTCAGAGAATGTATCCCAAATACTTGGACCTCTACCATCTTCATGGGCAGCTCCTTCGACTTGGTAAGCTGACGTTGCAGCTCCAAAAATAAAATCTTCTGGAAAATCACTTCTTCTTAATTTAGGTGTTGAGGAGTGTTTCTTGGCCATAACTTCATTCAAAGCCAAGACAATAATAAACACTAGCAAAGAAAGATATATAGTTCTCATTCTTAATTTTCTTTTAATTGACTGTTGAAACTTGTTTTGTTGTAAAAAGATGAATAAAGCTCAGATTTATATAGGCAAGAGAAATGTTATCGCAATTTGTTGTGTTAATCTATAAATAGAGAAATTATAAGATAGATATAGTATAACAACAAATCTTTTAAGTTTTACTTGTTCATAATTAGTAAACAGAACATTCAAATGATATTATCTAGTTTTTTTTTCTAATGAAGAAAATATAGCAAAACATTCGTGAAGGTTCGTTATCTCTTTTTTTTGTTCTATTGATTTTCTTAACAACCAGAATCGATTATCTTTAGAATTTAAAATAAGGATGGTTACCTTAATCAAATATATATTTGAAAAGGTCCATTTAAAGAAGCCCAAATTATAAGTCCAAGTTTTAGGCCCAATTCACGTATCGCTATGCTTTTTAACGGGAAAATGTTATGTTTTAGAACAGGTGAAACCTAAATGTATGAATTCAACACTATCATATATGAAAAAACCGACTTTTCTCATATGTTATATCCATAAATCTTTGATTGGTCCTGTTACGTACATTAATATTTATCCATAAAATTTCAACATCAACGAAAGCAATAGAAATTGTTGAGGATAAAAGAGTGTCGCTGAAAAGAAGAATGACTGTTGGAATGGTAAAAAGGTGTTGCTGCGACTGCTTTCACAGTGTTGGCGGTGTTACTCTCCACATACTTGGAGTCTCCAGTTACTTATATTTTTGTGTCGCGCATCGCTGACGCAGCGATCATGAAAAAAACATGGCTATTGTGTACACGTTCCAGTACACTCTCAAGCTACAGTAAAACATAGGAACATAGAGATAAATTGATATTATCATAAGAACAAGGAGATTTGCTTCTGAAAATTTTCATTAAACATTGATAGAATTTAATTCTAACGTTGTGTTATCTCAGTTAGTTATTGATTTTCTACAAAATTCCTAGTTAGACACACAATTATTATCTTTTGATAGCTTTCAAAATATTCTTCTTCTTTGACACTCCTTTTTTCCTTTAAACGTGGCAAATTTGGTAACAAAACAAAATACAAATTACAATACGTACCATAAGATGAAAAAACAATTTCTTGTCCTTTGCTTATTTTCATTACAATTCATTGACTTTTTATTTTGCTGTCACTTTGGCATTTGCTTGTTTTGATTACAAACCAATAAAAATAGTTAAACATGAAACATATGAAATTGATGCAAAAGATGGAAAGATAAAATAAGTCAATTCACTTAGCCCATCCATAAGACACACCTGATGCATTTCCCTTCAAGAAGTAGCTGGAATGCGTCGTTGATCTCCTCGAATTTCATCTCATGTGTCACAAACTTATCCAATTCAAGTTCATTGCTCAAGTAGCGTTTAAGAAGAATTGGAATGTGTGTTTTAGCCTTTAAACCTCCAAACAACGAACCCATCAGAATCTTCCCATGGTGAAGAACATCAAACGAATCTAAACATATTTGTGAACCCGGCTTGTCCACCCCTAAAGTTATTGTCTTTCCCCATCCCTAAACAATGATTGAACCAAGAAGTTAAAATCCTCGAACTTATTTGATGTGTTTCTATTTCTTATTAGTTCTTATTTGGTCTTAATTAGGCAGAGATCAATGCAACATTACCTGTCTACAGCAAGCATAAGCTTCTTGAACCAAAGAACTACTTCCAACACATTCGAAGCAATAGTCCGCTCCCCCATCAGTCATCTCATTGATCACCTAAACACAAAAATATCAAAAGTTATTTATATCTCTATTTCCGTTGACGTATTTATATTATGTGCCATTACCTCGCTAACACGGTTTTTCTCACATGTCATAGAGTTTACAAACTCGGTAACTCCAAATTTCTGGCCTGCAAAAAGTTGATGTTCAAAACAATTATATAAGTCATTTTTAATATATAGAAAAATATATATAAGGTATGGAGATTTAAGCAAAAAAACTATCCAATAAAGAAAATCACTAACCAACTTGGAATTTGGTAGGGTTTATATCCACACCAATGATTCTAGAGGCACCACAAAGTCTCGCACCCTCTGCAACCTAGAAACATTCAAACCCTAATCCATCTCATCAACTCATAACCAGACGACTACTTTTATTTTACTTTTGAATGAATGTAAAACCTTATTCAACCAAACAAACCATGTTTCCATTATATGCATCCCTGATTCAAATGTTGTTTCTAACAATTAAAACATGGGGCAGAAAAACCACACAAAGAGTCTAGTTACGTGCATGAGTCTAGTTAGATTAAGACGACTTATTATTAAGACGACATAATTGAAAATTGTAATTTTACCGCTAATCCGATAGAACCAAGTCCGAAAATCACAACGGTTGATCCTTTTTCAACTTTGGCGGTCTCCCAAGCAGCACCAACACCTAAGGAAAATTTGAATCTAACTCCATCAAAATCAAAGAGTAACAAACGTTGAATAATGTTTTTCCAATATTAGTGATTTACCGGTGGAGACTCCGCAGCTTAGGAGGCAAGCACGACTAGGAGGAATCGAAGAATCAATCTTAACAACGTTAGCGACATCAAGAACCGTGTATTCGCTGAAGCTGGAGACGTTCAAGAAATGAAAGAGAGTTTCGCCATTGAGGTCGGTGAATCTGCTGGAATTATCGTATCTTGGCATCCAAGGGGATACCTTGAAAGGAAATTTGCTACATAAGTTGCTTTTGTGAGATTTGCAATCAACACAGTCACCACAGTCAGGCATGAACGTTGGTAGTACGGTGTCTCCTTCTACCACTTCCTTCACATTTTCACCAACACTTTCCACTACGCTGTACATAGTCAAATGTCACTTACGTACATTAATATTTATCCAGGTTTATTATGTATTTTAGTTAATGAAATCTGGCAAACAAATCTTTTAAGTTATTAGTTCGATGTTTTTTAGACCCATTTGTTGTAACCTCCAACGTGAGGTTTGTGATTAGGCGAATTCACATTAAATTTCTTTTTCTACTACTATCTTTCGTTTTCTAATTTTAGGCCCGCACAGGAGTGAACATTCTACTTTCAACTTGACTTTTGCGGTTTTCTGTTTATCATTGTTTTGTTTGCTTTATTATTATTTTGATTTTCGTTTCAGTTTTATATAGAAAATGAAGCCATATAAAACCTACATGCAATTTGATTTGTTTTTTTTGGGTTTAAGAATTGAAAGTAATTAGTTTTTAAAGTTATTAAACAAATTTAATATAAAAAACGTTATTGTTAATATAACTCAACAGTTATTGTTTTTAACATATGATGTGAAAATTAAAAAAAAAACAATTATTTTAGGAACCGATGGAGTATTTTGTAAAAGATATTTTGCAGCCTAACGTTAAAAATATCTTCTTGTCTTAATATTCAATATAATTAATAAAAATAAAAAAATAAAATTTAGAGGATGAGATTAACCCTATTGCCTCGTGGCCTAGTATCCTCGGAAAGCAGGCTGGAGGAACCTGTCGAAACATGACAAAAAAATTGTAAATCTGACTCTTCAGTATCAACGACCACAAAAAAAAATTAAAAAATGTTAAATCAATAAGTTCATATCCAATATAAAAATATAATATCTTGGTTTATAAGTCATGTTAGTTATTGGCAAAAAAACAAAATTATGCCTGGCAATATTGGACATTAGAGTCTGTTTCGTTTCTTTTACCAAGGACATTTTTTTTTTAAAAGAATTATTGTGAGTACCAAATGAACCAACGTTGCAAATCAAAAATTTAGTCATAAGTTCAGATTTGTTAAGTATTTTTTGGTCAATCCGCGAACTTATTGGGTCAAACGTTGTGTCACGTTAACAAATAATGTTGGACCTTATCTAAAATCGTCGAATAAAAAACCAGTTTTGTAAATCTAAATACTAAAATTTATAAATATGACTGTTAAGTATCAACAACCACAAATAAAAAATAACTAAATCCGATTATCTACAATAATAAAATATTTATCTTAGTTTTATGTCTATGTCAGTAATTGGCAAACAAAAAAAACATGCCTGGCAATAGTTGACATTGCAACATGTCTGTTTCGTTTATTTTCCCAAGACCATCGGAGTCTGTTAACATTTTGAATTCGAAACTTACGTAGAAAATAAAGAATTAATCATAAGTTACGTTTTTGGGTCATCCCAAGGCAAGTTTTGAGTCAATATTTGTGTCTTTGATATATATACGACAAAAAGGCATATCGGTTTCAGGCGGATTTTACGTAAAATATTAAAACTAATTTTGTGTAAAAACCTAAAACGAAGAAGAGAAGAAGAAGACGAAAGAGTACACTTACTTGGAGTTTCCAGAAAGTGACGTCACTGTGACATAACGCGGTGCAGATGATTCGAATCCGAACCTCGAAAGGCTGCGGCGGCGCCACCATGATTTCTTCCATCACCAACGGCTCTCCAGCCTTCCTACTAACCGCCGCTGCCCATAGAAACATAAAGTCAACGCCAGTAGTCATATATAGTCAACTACGATAAGATACTTAATGAGTTTTGGGAAGCTTCTCTCTTCACTAACCTTTGCATCGGATCGGTTTATGTGAAGATTTGTTGTCGCTGGAGGAGTTTCCGTTTTCCATCTCTCTGTTTTTTGTTTTGTTTTGTTTGGTGTGTGTTTTTCTGGTGAGAGTCACAATTTGTAAGAGCTTCTCTGTATAAGTGTGTTATCTCTCTGTATATAGACTAATTTGGATTACTAGCATTTTTGTCGGTTTTTACTATTATAAAATTTATTTCTGTGTTTTGTGTTTATCTGCGTTTGGTGGATTTGAAACTTCCTATATAAACGGATTACTTAATTGAGATTTTCAGAATTTTCTTATTGTTATTCATGATATAACTATTTTGAATATGATATAGTTTTTTTTTTCTAACTAGACTATTATCACCATATATATATATTGATATATAATTTTCTATATAATGATCAATTTTTCAGATTTACTTATAACTTATAAGCATTATGAACAATTCTATAAAAATTTCATGACGTGCAGCTTTTCCTACAATACTCAATTTTTTATTTACCTGCACCATACGGTCCATACCAACGATCGATATTTGGCTCGAACATTCAAATCCATAATAAACGATACCGTGCCCAAATTTATCGGAATTTAAGGTAAAGTTGAGATGAGGAGATTATCCAAAAAAAATTTTAAAAATAAAACAATTTTAAACTAAAAAAAACATTGACTTTGACAAAAGAAAAAAAAATTTATTGAAAATAAAAACAATAATATAACTAAGACATAATTTTCCTTCTTTCACTTTTATTAACGCTTTTACTAAATTCTTATAATCTTATGTTTTTTGGACTCTAACTGATAGAATCTCAAAGATATGTTTCTAAAAATTTAGTTGTTTTCTTATTTTTTAATTATCAAATCAGCACAATCATTATTTATAAATAAAGTTACTATGAAGATGTATTAGTATATGTTAAATTCATAAATATTTAGAAACGCTGAAACAGGTTCCAACTGTTTTAAAAGAAATAAAGTGAATAAACAAATATTAAAAATCATGTTAGTCTTAAAAGAAAAAAAATTATGAATAAAACAAGGAAAAGGAATTGAACCATAGTTATTCACGAAAAACAGGGTACTTCAGAACTATTTTGATACACCATTTCTAATATTTAGGGGCTCTAAAAATACCTTTATAATTGGGAGATATGAGGCAAATGTCTTTTTTCTTACCCATAACCACGGTACTTACGATATTGCATGCAACACTCTTTAATATCCGAATATCAGTGCACCATTCATCGTAATAAAGTGCACTTTTTAGAAATCGAACTCCGATCCAAATCCAATGTAGAAGCCTATAAACCCTTACAGATTGTCATTTTTACTATAATTTTACAGTTTTTCCATTTTTACACTTATAAATATATGTATGTAGGATTTATTTTGGCAAACTTATGTACTTTATATCAAATACTAAACCTTAAGAACAATTGCAACTGACTAAACTCAAACATAAAAAATAAAACGCATGTTAAATCACATTTATTTAGCATGAAAAAAAGCAAAATCTACAAACTATTCAAAAATGGGCAAAATCCACAATACCATCCAAAAGCTGGCAAATCCTTTTTTGATTCAAAAATATTTGATGTTGTTAATTTTCTAAATAGAATACCAAAAATTTCTTCATTTTATGTTTTGATTTTGTGGTTAGAGTTACTAGTAAAATGTATTTCAAGCAGAAATTAAAAAGAAAGAAAAAAGAAAAATGATGAAACACATTATGTATATGACACAGCAACAACAAAAAAACTTTAATGTTTCCCTTTTAATATTTAAAAAATATATCTTTAAAGGTATTCTTTTTGTTTCAAATAATAAGTAAATGAACTAATGAAGAAGAATAATAATTAAATCTTGCAAAAAGACAGTATGCGATTTTGTAAATTAATTTGAAATACTATAGATTTCATGGAGTGATGTTAAGTATCTTCTTCTCTTAAATACTATCTCTTTTAACAAATGAAAAGATTTGGTAATTGAAGGAACTTTATTGGTCATAACACTTAACAATTTTAAGAAAAAAATGTTTGTATATGAAAAAAATCATGATAACTTAATCATGAACATTAAAGTAATGTCCTCATCTTCTTTTTCTTTCTTTTTTTCTTGTTTTGTCTCATTGAAAGTGTTTAGCTTGCTTATATATAGATTAACTAAATACTCCAAAACATACAATTCTCATAGAGAGAAAAGTTTAGAAGAAAACTAGAATAGGTGAAAGTATGGAGAGGACAAGTACTTCACTTCTATTCCTGCTTAGCTTACTTATCATATTTGCCTCAGGTATTGATGTATTATACATATATCTTTTAGTTTTATATATCCTTTACATACCTTTCAATTGTTATGTTTTTGTTCATTCCATATTTTCTCTTACAGTAAAAATAATAATCAAAAATATAATTCTACGATCAGAATAAACAAATTTTGATATTGCCAAGAGTCCATGGACAGTTTATGAAACAACCCTGCTTGAAATTTTTAGTCCACCGTAAATGAATTTAACATATATAGGCTCATGTAAAAAACAAATTCTCTCATTGCTATATTCAAAATTTACTTGTACTTTGTATCAATCAATATGGCACAAATAATCTTATTTTTTAAGTTAAGTTTACTAACGTATATAATGTTTGTTTCAGCTGTGAATCAGATAAGAGCACAGACATGTGACGAGAACCTAAGCTCTTGTGAAAATTGCGACCAAAGGTGCAAGGCCAAACACGGACCATCGTCCGTAAGCAAATGTAACGGTCCGGATGGGACGTGCGGATGTGCCTCATTTAAACCAGCCAAACTGTGCATCGGTGCGACTGATATGTGCACTGATAAATGTCCTACAAGTTGTTGTGATAGACAATGCGCTATAAAATATAAGAATGGAAAAGGGGGTTGTGTCGACTATGCTGGTTATAGGATGTGCATTTGCGAGTACACTTGCTAAAACATATAGACAAAATTTGTAAAAAAAATAATATGGTGATACAATAATTGTTAATACTAATTCAATAACTAAGATTAATTAACTAAAGAGAATTGTTGTCAACGTTTGAGATAACTAAAACAAACTACACTTGAAGATCCAACCAAACCACAACACAAACTTTTACATGTTTCTATCTCTACTAATCTAAGGCCTGAGACAGATCAATTAAATACAAAAACTACATTTTTCTTACAAAAGATATACCTCTGCTCTTTCATTCATCAGTAGAAGAATGTGTGTTGTTGGGTAATCTCCGGCCACTTACAAAGCTACTGAACAAATGTAGAGCTCGTGAGGGCTGTGCATACGGTACCATATGAGCCGCTCCTCTCACCGTTGCAAACGTCAGTAGTTTTCCATACTCTATGGCCCAGCCTCCAACCTAGTCACATCCACAAGTTTGTAATCAGTTTGAGAAACTTTTGCAGGGGTAAAAAGTAAACTTGGCTTCTGCTGATTGTATTGTTTAATGGTGTAGGCAAACTACCTGGCTTTTGTGGAACCAGGCTCCATAGGGAACTGTTGTCTTGAAGTTGAGATCTTGAGCAAGTTCTCTTACGAGAGTTCTTGAACCCCCGAATGGAACTACAGAATCTTGATCTCCACTACAATATCGACAATGCAATTAAGACATGAACAGAAGGAGATAAAATGGATCTTTAATAGATGTATAACCTGAAGATCCAAATAGGAGTTTTGTTCAGTATAATTCTCTTCAGAATCGGAAGCATGTCGATGTTCCCATCGATATCAGAGTAGTTTAACACGCTGTGACAGGCAAAGTGAACAGCCAAAAGCAATCAATGTAGAGATATATGAACTCCAGTTATAAATAGCTTCTCTAATTTTGTGATCAATAAAACCGAGAGAAAGTACGATAATTTACCCGCTGCACATTGACCATGAATAAGGCAGATGAGTACGGTTCGCATGAAGCGCCTTTTGTACCTCTGGAAGATTAAAGTAGAACCGTCTTTCATAGGTCATACACACATCCACTCCCATGCTCATTTTAGTAGCCTGCAGTTGTTTTAGTAAATTGACGTATATTTCAACAAAAATTTTGTTGGTGGAACAAAAGATAAAAAAGGGCTGACCATTTTCTTGAGCCTCAGCTCTTGCTGGACGATAGACGGATAACATACATCGAGGAGAACATCATAGTTGTTGACATACTCAGTGATAATGTTTTCAGTTTCACTAATAGCTTCATTGCAGGCCGTGCTTACGTTATGGGGGCTAGCAAATGTGTAATCATCAAAGTCACATTGACTCGTGATTGTGAGTTTTAGTTCATCAGAGATCATGCCATGCGACCAGAAGAACTCGTAGGTAGCTGGACTGTCTCTGTCAAGCTTCAGAAGTGGATTCCCAATCTGATCAGAAAAAAATAAGACAAAAGAATTCAGAAGGGAAACAAAAGAGTTAATGGAATGCAAGAAGAAAGGTTCTTTTGCTTACAGCAACGCCTTTGATGTTGAATTTGAATCCACTTGAGTGTGAATTGTAGCTGAGAATCGCATCAGCCAGTTGAGGTATGTAATGTCCTGTAAAAAAAAAAAATATATATATATA
>Ga0041059_1003656_pt1 | contig 10267 bp, 4 predicted proteins | sample AraColnosormetaG_FD_56232 | JGI IMG/M metagenome (GOLD analysis project Ga0041059, IMG submission 56232) | Arabidopsis roots microbial communities from North Carolina, USA - Col MF nosort | ecosystem: Host-associated > Plants > Roots > Unclassified | place: USA: North Carolina | collected 2013-09-02 | reverse complement strand
CAGATTAATTTCATTTATAAAATTAAGGAGGTACACGGGAGAGACAGAGAGCCTCTTTGGCGAGAGCATCGGCATACCGATTCTTATCTCGCGAAATGAAATTGAAAGCAACATTACAGAAGGAAGATGATAGGTGAAGGATATCATAGCATATCCCATGGATCTCCACATGAGGGAGATCCGAATTAAGGGCTTTGACTAGTAATAACGAGTCTGAAGCGAAGGAGAGGCTGGAGAAAGCCGATGCAATTGCAACTTCGACCGCATGAAGAGTTGCTAGAGCTTCGGCCATCAGCGGTGAGGCAATATTGGTGAGAACTGCAGAACCTTGAAGAACAATTGAGTCCTGGCGGTTCTTAAAAACCCATCCGAGTCCTGCTCTTCCATCAGGAGTCCAAGACGCATCTGTGGAGCACTGGATCGGGGGGAATTCACTAAGTGGTTCAGCGAGAGGAGGAAAGGTGATCTGGATTTTGAGAATAGATCTCTGGGCTTCCTGCCACTCTTTTGCTCTTAAAATCGCCAAAAGGAGCACTTCTTCAGATGGGATCTGTTTTTGGTTGAAGATTAGTTGATTACGAGCTGACCAAATAGACCACATTAACCAGGGGAAGAGGGGTCCGTCCCCTACTCCAGACGGTGGGAGACAGGTTAGTTTGGCTCCGATGCTAATCCCTTCTTGGATAGAGTGTATTCTGTTTGGATTGAAATTGCGATGCACCGGGGCGTTAATCCAAACTTGTTGTGCAAAGGAGCAGGTGAAGAAGAGATGAGTTGCTGATTCTTCGAGTCCACAGTGCGCGCAGGCCACTGAATCATTGATCTTCCGGATTCGAAGGTTTTCACCTACTGGCAGGGCATTTTGTGACGCTTTCCATAGTAACAGCTTTGTTTTTGGGGATGACTTAAGAGCCCAGATATTAGCCCGCCAGTTGAAATCAGGTAAATGTTGTAAAGACCCTAACTCCTGAGTATTCTCATCTCTGTAGGCCTCAAAGTAGCCTGATCGGGCAGAGTATTCACCAGTTTTGTTTGGGAGCCACGCCCAAATATCATCTGCTCCTGTTTTACTTGGTTTCAGTTTGCAGATTGTGCTTTCATACTGAGGTAGGACTTCCCTGATGAGAGAGAGGTTCCACTCCAGAGTAACTGGATGTCTGAGATCAGCTACTGTTAAATCTTGGGTCGCAGCTGTAGGAGGTCCCATTGGGGCCAAAGCCTCAGTAAGAGAGAGCCACGGGGAGTTCCAGACGGATGTGGTAGCACCGGAGCCAATAATCTTGCCTAAATAGGGTTTGAGAAGGTCTCTACCAACGCAAATACTGCGCCAGCCGTGGGAGGCTGCAGCAGGCACAAAACATTTCAGGAAAGGGGAGTTATGGCAGTATTTGCCTAAGAGTACACGAGCCAGGAGGCAAGAGGGCTTCGTCAAAATACGCCAACTAATCTTAGCCAGGAGCGCCGCATTAAAGGTGCTGATATCTCTGAATCCCAAACCTCCCTTCTTAAAAGATAGAGTCATTCGTTTCCAAGAAATCCAACTCATTTTCTTTTTCTCTGAATTAGCATCCCACCAAAAACGAGTTAGAGCCGATTGGATTCGTTTATGCATAGAGCTTGGAAGTTGGAAACAAGTCATTGTGTAAGTTGGCATAGCAGCTAGGACCGATTTCAGAAGAGTCATCTTTCCTGCTGAGGAAAGGAACCTTGAAGACCAACTTAGGGCTCTTTGCTTAATGCGATCAATGATGAGGCTAAACAAATCCTTCTTTTTCCTGCCAAAAAGTTCAGGTAATCCTAAATACTTACCCTGACCTCCCTCTTTTTGAATACCTAGGATTCTCTTTGCTTGATCTTTAATTTCTTGTTGAGTTCGAGAAGAGAAGGTGATAGCTGATTTCTCTTTACTTATCTGTTGACCTGACGCCCTTTCGTACTTTTGTAGGATCTCTTGGAGCTTGCCACAACTTCGGAGGTCTGACCGACAAAAGAACATAGTATCGTCAGCAAATAAGAGGTGATTTACCCGGGGACTGCCTCTAGCAACTCTCAAACCTGTGAGAGAACCATGAACCTGGGCCTTATTGCAAAGACTAGACAAGACTTCACTACAAAGAATGAATAGATAAGGGGAGAGAGGGTCTCCTTGTCTGATTCCTCTTTCAGGTAAAACCAAACCCTTTGCTTGTCCATTCAATAAGAAGGAGTAGGTAACAGTTTTAACACACTGCATGATCCAAGTAATCCATTGTTGGTGAAACCCTAACCTCTCAAAAACTGCTTGAATAAAATCCCATTCAAGACGATCATAGGCCTTACTCATATCAGTTTTAACTGCCATAAAACATTTCTTTTGAGCTCTAGAGGTTTTGAGATAGTGTAGCGCTTCATGTGTTATTAATACATTGTCTGAGATAGCACGCTGTGGGATGAAAGCCGATTGATTCTCAGAAATGCAGAATTGTAGAAGAGGTTGTAGACGTTTTGCTAATAACTTAGAGATGATCTTATAATAGACTGAACAGAGAGCTATGGGTCTGTAGTCTGAAACTTTTTGTGGACTCGGGATCTTGGGGATTAGTCTGACATGTGTGTGATTTATCTTTAATGGCAGGTCACCAGAAATAAAGAAAGCTTGTATTTCTGAGATAACCTTATCCCCCACAGAGGTCCAGTTAGACTGAAAGAAACTGGCTGAAAAGCCATCAGGTCCTGGGGCCTTATCAGGATGGATGGAAAAGCAGGCTTTTTTGATCTCCACAGCATCAGGCATTGAAATTAGGGTAGCATTCATTTCAAGGGTAATACGTGGAGAGAGAGCTTCCAAAACAGTAGAGCACCTGTCCCCTTCTTGAGAGGTAAAAATAGTCTGATAATAACTTGAAACAGCCTTGATTATATCATCTTCTTCAAAAACAGGGGTACCGTTTACTGATTCTATAATAGAGATATTGTTCATAGCCTGTCTATTCTTTGTAGCCGCATGGAAATATCCCGAGTTTTTATCCCCAAGAGATAACCAAAGTTGTCTACTTCGTTGTTTCCAAAATTCCTCCTCCTTATTGTAAGCTAACAACAACTTTTGGTTTACCTCAGTAATTTCCCCTTGTACCTCTGCATCACTGCACATCAAAGTCTCCAGTTTTAGTCGGAGGTCTTGAATTTCTTGTTGGCTATTTAGATGCTGGGATTTACTCCAGAGGGAGATAGCTTTCCTACAACAATTGAGTCGTGTATCCACTGGAGCATCAGAGTTCAGGTTCCAAGCTTCAAGAACGATTTGTTTGATCTCATCATTTCCTTTAAGACGTCTGTCATATCTAAAAATGCTCTTCCTGTTTCTTTTTATAGGATCAAAGGAAATGACTAGAGGCCTATGGTCGGAGCCTTCAAACCGGAGGTATTCGCTGCGTCCAGAGGGATAAGCCAATGCCCATTCACTATTTGCCATGGCTCTATCAAGACGGCACCTAACCAGGCGAGAATGTCTCCGGCCTCTCCATGAAAGAAAGTTACCCGTGTGTTTTAAATCAAAGAGGTCAAGAGCTGCCATAAAAGACCGGAGCTCAGAAAAGGAACCTTCAGACCGTGGTGGTCCTCCAACTTTCTCAGTCATATGAATGATGTCATTGAAGTCTCCTGAGATAATCCAGGGGGACTCTCTGTCACCTATGTAAGCTCTCAGTTGGTTCCAAACTTGGGGTCTTTTAGACTGGTCAGGTTCTCCATACAGGAAGGTAGCAGAAAAAAGCCTGCCTTTTGCAACTATTGTTGTATCAATATAGTGTTGACAGGAATTAACAACTTCCAATTGGATATTTGATTTCCAGAATAATGCAAGGCCTCCAGCTCCAGGGGAAAGTGGTGGCACCAAGAAGTTAGAGGCATAGCCCATCCAGCTTAGGGTCTAAAGGACGAAGTCAGAGGGATTCTTGGTTTCCATAAGGAAGAGAATATCAGGAGAGACCGTTTTACGAATCTCTCTCAGCCGCTGGACTGTCATGGGGTTCCCCAACCCACAACAGTTCCAGGAAACCATTCTTAAGGAAGAGGGGTTGATGGATTCTGAAAATCCATCTTGTTCTTCTTAGCTGCAGGTATTAAGGCTATCTTTGGGGGCGCAGTCTTAGAAGAACTCTGGTCAACAGCTCTTGTAGAGGAACCTTCACCCTGAGTTAAAGAGACCCTTGGCAGATTCTTCTTTCTTGTTACTCCAACCAGATTGGTGTTCTGTACTTGCTTTGATTTTGAAACAGGTACCTTTTTGGGGGATCCCTGGAGCAAGTTTCTTTTCTGTGATTTAACCCCGGATAACTTTGAAATTGGTTTTGTGGGTGGTTTAGCCAAAGGTGGCCTCCCTCTGCCTCTCTTAGGTTGAGAGTTTACCAAATTGGCCAGGACCGGGAGGTCTGCACTAAGAGGCTGAGCTGAAGCTTGAGTAGAGTTTTGTATCAACTCAGGAATAATCGTGCCAGGACACAAAGCCACCGCAGCTTCAATGATTTGGTCTGCTGTATCACTCATAAGGTTGCGTGCTTCCCCTTGGATAACTCTCTGCCTTCTAGCCGCACTCTCAGTAGGGTCAGCACAGGTAACATACTGCACTGTAACTTCTCTTAGCTCTCCCAGAACTTGATCTCTAGAAGGAATGACCACTGGTGGGGAAGTAGCCTCCAGCGATCCATGCCGCCAGATGGGTGGGGGTCCCACACTTGGAGGGGGAGGGGTTACTGGATCTGGATCAACCACATCTCTCTCAAGAGGAGGTCGTCTGGTTCTAGAGGAGTCAGAAACAGCCTGGTGTTGCTCAGAGGGGGTGGGGGCCTTTTCCCTCCAACGGAGACTGTCTCGGAGATCAATTTTTCGAGAAGTGTTATGGGGATGGGAATGTGACGTGGTAAGCGGTCTGTAATGGTTACGGCCTTGATGGTCCGTGTATCTACTATGAGAGTTTCTTGGTCCCGCAGCCCCTGAGGATCTCTCTGCTGATCTAAACCCACGTCTCTCATGGCGATGGTCAGAAGATCTCTTATGTGGGTTTGAAACTTCTTCAGAGAAGGTAGGTTTTGTAGAGGATCTTTGGTGGCTCACTGGTGCCTTGAAATTATCCCGAGGAGTGTAGTAGTTCCTAGAGTCCCCTTTAGAGCCAAGAGACAGGGCCGGAGGAGTAGGGATTGCAGACTTCATTTTAGAAGTAGTCAAACCAGGACAGAGCTTTGTCTCATGGGAGAGTCTGAGGCAGTGGTGACAATGGTTCTTGAGGTTCTTATAATCCAGATACACAAGTGCTTCACTCCCATCAGGAAAGTCCACAATGGTCTCTTTGACTAAAGGTTGTAAGCCATTGATGAGCAGCTTGAACTTAACTGTGGCCGAAGTTATTTCCATTTCCAAGATCTCCCCCAATTCTTCTCCAATGGTTTTTAGCATTTCTGGTTGCCAATAGTGCTTAGGTAGGCCCTGGATTTCTATCCAAAAGGGAATGAGGGACGGGAAGGAGTCAGATATAACAGGCTCCCACTTCTGTAGTATCACCATCCATTGGTCATAGTGATATGACCTGTTCTCCAGGACTTTTTGCATATCCTCCTCAAAATCAAACTTAAACTGGAAGCAACCTTTGCCTAGATCTGACCCTATGGCTTTACCTCGCAGGTTCCACCTATTAGAGAGGAAAGGGAATAGAGACCAGAGGCGTTGCACAGATGGGTTAGTGAGTCGGCCCATGAGAGTTAGAGAATTGGCTTCTATAAGCTCCGAGGTATCCAGATCTGGGGCTCTAATTCTCTTACGGGGAGGGGGAGAGTAACCTCTCTCCAACTCTTTCCCTTTTAAATGGAATGGGATTCTCTTATCCATAGAAACAGCAAGAGCTTTTATAAGGTTAGGGAGTGGTTGAGGTTAGTTCTTCGGGTCGCAATAAATGTTCTTGACAAGGTTAAAAGGCTTAAAAAGGTTTTGAAGAGGTGTACAAAGGTTATAGAAGTATCGACAGAAGAAGAGACTACCTGAAGGATGTCGAAACCTCAAACAACCTGGTGGAGAGGAGTAGAGAGCAGGGGAAGAGCGGTGGAAGAGTAGAACCAGTCGCCGGAAAATGCAATTTTGAAACAAAGTTTGCCATTGCAGGTGTCGGACCGCTGAATATTACTCCTTTTGGGTGGGAAATTTGAAATTAGATCTGGTTAAAAGGGTGCATCATACTCCTTAAACACAATCTCGACAAAAGTGCTTGGGAGCGTTTTTTAGAAAAAAAAAAACCCCTAGTAATTGTTGTATTAAACGCATAAGACCCCAAGTAAAGTATCATTGGACCAGCCCTTCTGCGTCAAAATACTTCAGTAATACATACAAATCAAACAACTCCTGCGAAAACAAATTGCAATTACGATCACGTTCGTCACCCAAGAAGTTGTCATAAATTTGAGTTTGTACTTTCCGATATTTACATAAAGTTCCAAATACGTGACGCTGGACCGTCCCTAGTTGCTATCGTCGATTAGTGTAATCTGTATCTAGTCGCATCTCCCACGTTACATATAATTTACATAATTATTCGAAAGATCCCAAATAATATACTTCAAATAGCAATTAAAGAAGCATTATTGTGTACATAATGCATACACATAATTAAACGCATCCTTCTTTTTTTAGTTGAAATTTAAGTCTTAGTAAATCAAAATGAAAAATACTATAAAATGTGTCTGTTTGAATCTGATATGCATAATGCTTTTTATGGCTATCATAATCAAATACAGAAATTATACATGTAAAACGTAATTGACAAAAAATGTGATTATCTTAGTAAAATATTATAAAAATAATGTTGATGAAGTTAAATATATGGTTCTTAATTAGTATAATATAATTGTGATTCTCTTAGTAAACTAGTACAAAAAGAGTATTGATGAAGTATTCAATTAATAGTTAATACAAATCATGTTCTTCACTTAGACATAGTCACAAATTAAAACAAATACATAAAATTATTTTTCTCGAGATATCCGAAGTCCGAACCTATAAATTCGATCATTATCCCAAACTCTTATTTCTTTTTTCTTTTGCAAGAAAACAATTGTACTCCTCCGCATTGATTACAAGAGACACACAATAAGAGGGACCGAAAGATAGAAAAAGAGTACATTACACGAGATTCCATATTTTTCATGTTTTTATTACGTACGTAACTGTATGTATATGTACCATATATAGATAACGGACCATTAATTATTTGAACATTTACCTCAAAAAGCAAAGTACTCTCTCTACTTCATTCCAACCCTATGCGTATGTATCTTAGTGTATGGACCGATAGACAAATTAAATGTATAGGTAGACACATGGGCTACAGTTATGAATGTTACAATTATTTCATCAAAAGCAAAGTACTCTCCATCGTTACATGTACATATATACATTTCTTATAATTATTTAAAACCTGTTTGGTCAAAAGGATAGTGCTCGACTATACATATAGCCAAAGAAGAGCAGAAAAATCAAAGTCGTGAGTTCAGAAGCTATAACAAAATTTCTAAGAAAAAGAAAGATAAGAAAATGGAGAATTTTATGGTAGAGATGGCCAAGACCATTTCGTGGATAGTTGTAATAGGAGTGTTAGGTTTAGGGATTCGTGTTTACGGTAAAGTGATGGCGGAGCAATGGAGGATGCGGAGGAAGCTGACGATGCAGGGCGTGAAGGGTCCTCCGCCGTCGCTATTTCGTGGAAACGTGCCGGAGATGCAAAAAATCCAGTCACAAATAATGAGTAACTCTAAACACTACTCCGGTGATAATATCATCGCCCATGACTACACTTCTTCTCTCTTTCCATATCTCGACCACTGGCGAAAACAATACGGTAAGCTTTCAATAATCTGATAATTTCAACAATTTTTGAGACTCTTAATTTTGGGATCTGTGGCAAATGTTTTTTTGTCAACAAAGTAGATACGCCTCTGAATTTGAATAATGATAGCACACAAGGCAGATTAGTCCTTTGTTGGTCGTTTTGAGTTAGACGAATCCATTTTTCGGACCGATGATGATGCAGACAAAACAAACATATATCTTCATTAAATCTTGTAAATAGTTAACGAAAGTACTATATCATTACACACACATACAAAAGACACTAGTTAACATGCATACGTGAATTTATATATTCATAATACATGCGTGAATTTTAATTCATACATATGTGAATACTGATTGACAGCTAAGTCGTATATATAATATATGTGTGTAACGTATGCATGGATTGACATGACACCTAATGACAACTAACGCCGCAGAATTTAAAATTTATGAAAAGCCAATAAGGTTTTGTACGATCGGGTCTACTTGATCCAAAAGTTAGGAGCTGATCAATTATATGATAACTCCTCAATGATTCATTTTGATTCCCTTTTTTTTATAGTAATAAATCGTAAGATATATTTTAAATTTAGTTTTAAAATACCAAAGTAGTTGTCGCTTCGCTAGTGGATCGTTTAATAGTTTATGATCGGTCATATTGATTGAGAGGAAATCTTAAGTTTTTGATTTTCACCGTTTTCTAAGTTGGTTTTGAGCATTTATTGTATATTTATTTTGTATGAGTAATTTATTGAAAAAAATTGATATGTTCAGGGAGAGTGTACACGTATTCGACGGGGGTGAAGCAACACTTGTACATGAACCACCCGGAGTTGGTGAAAGAACTTAACCAAGCCAACACTCTTAACCTTGGCAAAGTCTCTTACGTCACCAAACGCCTTAAATCCATTCTTGGCCGTGGTGTTATCACCTCTAATGGGCCTCATTGGGCCCATCAACGTCGTATCATTGCACCTGAGTTTTTCCTCGACAAAGTCAAGGGAATGGTGGGATTGGTGGTGGAATCAGCGATGCCAATGCTGAGTAAATGGGAAGAGATGATGAAAAGAGAAGGAGAAATGGTGTGTGACATAATTGTAGACGAAGACCTAAGAGCTGCCTCTGCTGACGTTATCTCTAGAGCTTGCTTTGGGAGCTCTTTCTCCAAAGGCAAAGAGATCTTCTCTAAGCTTAGATGTCTTCAAAAGGCCATCACTCACAACAACATCCTCTTCAGCCTCAATGGCTTCACGTAAGTGAATTCAAAAGTCATTTCTATCTCTATATATATTTTATTAAGGCAGTGTCATGTAATGGTGTTAAATTTTGTGGTTGCAAGTGATGTTGTGTTCGGGACTAAGAAGCATGGGAACGGGAAGATTGATGAGCTAGAGAGACACATTGAGTCTTTGATATGGGAAACCGTTAAAGAAAGAGAAAGGGAATGTGTGGGAGATCACAAGAAGGATCTAATGCAGTTGATACTAGAAGGGGCCAGGAGTAGTTGTGATGGCAACTTGGAGGACAAGACACAATCTTACAAAAGTTTCGTGGTGGACAATTGCAAGAGCATCTATTTTGCCGGGCATGAGACCAGTGCGGTTGCTGTCTCTTGGTGTCTTATGCTCCTCGCTCTCAACCCTTCTTGGCAAACTCGTATCCGCGATGAAGTCTTTCTTCATTGCAAGAACGGTATACCTGACGCAGACTCTATTTCCAACCTCAAAACGGTAATTTACAAGTTACAACCTTGCCTCTCATGTCAAGTTCCTTAAACTCTCTTAAACCAAAAAAAAAAATGTTCCTTGGACTCCAAGTATGACTATTTTCATAACCTAACATCACTTGAATAAAAATATAGGTGACAATGGTTATCCAGGAAACGTTGAGGCTATACCCACCAGCAGCATTCGTGTCGAGAGAAGCCCTTGAGGACACAAAACTCGGAAACCTCGTGGTGCCAAAGGGAGTGTGCATCTGGACGTTGATCCCTACATTGCACAGAGACCCTGAGATATGGGGAGCTGACGCAAATGAATTCAATCCAGAAAGATTTAGCGAAGGAGTCTCTAAAGCCTGCAAACACCCTCAGTCATTCGTCCCATTTGGCTTAGGGACAAGGTTGTGTTTAGGAAAGAATTTTGGTATGATGGAGCTCAAGGTTCTTGTCTCACTTATTGTGTCAAGGTTTAGCTTTACTCTCTCTCCCACATATCAACACTCTCCGGTGTTTAGAATGCTTGTAGAGCCTCAACATGGTGTTGTCATTAGAGTTCTGAGACAATAAGATATGTCGTTAGCTTATGGTTTTAGTTTTAATCCTGTGTAATAATAAGATATTATTACACTATAGTACTATAATAGTATTTTCTTTGGTATCTTTTTTTTTTTTTTCTGTATATACAGATTTACC
>Ga0041059_1003655_pt1 | contig 10268 bp, 8 predicted proteins | sample AraColnosormetaG_FD_56232 | JGI IMG/M metagenome (GOLD analysis project Ga0041059, IMG submission 56232) | Arabidopsis roots microbial communities from North Carolina, USA - Col MF nosort | ecosystem: Host-associated > Plants > Roots > Unclassified | place: USA: North Carolina | collected 2013-09-02 | reverse complement strand
CTCTTACCTCTCTTCACCAAGTTTGTGAAGTTCGATTCTTATTATGTGAAAGAAAGAAAAAGAGTTAGAAACAGCATCAAGATATGAGATTTTGAGAGTTTTTGTTGTTGATGATGCAGAACATTCCGAGATGGTGGATTTGGATGTATTACTTGAGCCCGACGTCATGGGTTTTGAACGGATTGCTCACATCGCAGTATGGAGATATGGAGAAAGAGATATTAGCGTTTGGAGAGAAGAAGAAAGTTTCAGCTTTCTTGGAAGATTATTTTGGCTACAGATATGACTCTCTGGCTCTTGTAGCTGTTGTTCTTATTGCCTTCCCCATTCTCTTGGCATCTCTTTTTGCCTTCTTCATTGGTAAACTCAATTTCCAAAAGAAGTGAGTTAGCATTTTCCTCATATATAAAAGTTTTTGGTATTTAGAAGTGAGATTTAGTTTGCAGATTTGTCTTTTGGGAAAACATCTTAGTATCAAGCAAAAGTTGAAGCTTTGAAAGTTGTTGCAACCTTTTAGGTTATGTTCAATGGATTTTTAGATTCCTTTCGAAGATCCATTTTTAATACTTTGTATGCTTTAAAATGTTTGTCAAGTTTGGTAAGTGGAAGTTTCCACATTTGTATCTCTTGCAACATATGATCATTATAAATTGTAACACTTTTTGGGAAAGAAAAAAAAGGTGGGATTTTGTGTCTTAGAAACAACTAAAATGAAAAGAAAAGAAACGCTTCCAAAATCGGTGAACAACAACAAGCTTTTACAGTTGTGTGCAAAAAAAAAACCAAAGTTGCAAGTGACTACTTTCTCACAAAACCAAAAACGCAAAACTTTGGTAGAGAATGAGACGACCATATATACAGAAGAAGGATCTGAGTTTTCTTCATCTCCTTACACAATTTACAAAAACAGAAACAACCTTTGGTGTAAAATGCAAAATTGTGCTCAGGTCTTGTATGAGACACTTTTCGTCTGAACTCTAAACCCTACAGACAACATTTAAGTATTATTGAGCATCAAGGTTGATGGGAGAAGAATTCTCTTACAAAAAAAAAAATTTGTGAAGAACCAATAAAGTTACCTCGGATTCCGCCATTTCTTCCGAGCAGAAGAACCGTAGACCTTGCTTGCACGGGATTTTTTAGCTGATTCTAGAAGAGAGTGACTGAGGAAAAATGCTAAGTGTTCATGGCGATTAGCTCATCCGGCATGCATTGCCTTATATTAATGACCATTGACTTATTATATGGCGATGAGATGTCACAACATTGGCGGCGAGGCAAACCCATCTGACATTTTATTTTCAGGAAACCAAAAAAAAAGGTGAATCCAGGCAAAATTGAAGGTACTTTAACAGAGAAGCGATCAGTATTTATAAATCCTACCTGTTCAACGTTGCGTTCCAGTTTAGGAGACAGAACTCTGATGCGTTCTAGACGCTCAACAGCTTCTGCTCTGTGACAGTGTCCAACTCTATGGATGTTATAGTTACTCCATGTTCCCTCAGTTCCATCTGATCCTACACTGTCCAAGAAAAAGACGAGCGGTCTCCCACATGGATCCCTCGGATATTCTCTTGTACTGAACATATAGTTGCTTTGGACCCCTGACCCTCTCCTCCATGTAGAAAATGTCTTTTGCAGTGTGAGAAGATCCGGAAGAAGTTTATTTCCTTCATAAACTTGAACCGCGTAACCCCACACAACCGAAACAGTCACTGTGTTCAAAGAATCATAACAAACACTCTGCTGTAAAATCCTCCCGGAATCAAAACTTGCAGCTCCGATAAGATGAGCCACGGATTCTGTCCTGTTCCTTTTTGGAAAAAACGGATCAACTGCATCCAAGTGATGAAGAGATACCAATGGAGATAAAGGGTGCGCACATAGCAGACCAAATATGTTCCCTCTGACATCAATCTATAAAATGAACGCATACATAGTAATACTCAGATTAAACTCTCTAGCAACAAAATCAGTTATAGTAAGGTAAGCAAATCACACTTATCCGGAAAATACTGCAACAGAAAGGAACATACTAACTACACTATTCAATATCAACCACAAAAGACAAGTGATCTATGAACTAAACTTTCCTAATATAGAACTCTCTCAGAACTTTTATTTTTCAACAATCAGCATCAATGTCACAGTGAACCATCTCAATCTCTATCAGATTGTTGCAACTAATATAGTAAAAACTCCATTCTTTGATTACCTGATGAAATCCAGGTTCATGAGTTAATGTAACACCAAGCTCAGCGACGCAAGAGAAGATCCTAGAATCACTTCCATACATATGTGAATACCTCATCAAACAAGAATCCAAAACCTTAGCTAAAACCTTCGCAAGCGAAGCACTAATAGCAAATCCACCACCACCAAACGCCATATCAAACGAATACCTAACATTCTGATCATAAAACTCCGAATTACTTCCGACGTAAAACCACTTCCGGTGATCATACTTAGATAAAACCGTCACCAAATTATCTACAAAGAAGACAGTATCATCATCACCGAAAACAAACCACCGCACATCTTTATCTCCTCTATCAACCGTCTCTTTAACAACACGAGCCACACGAATCGCCGATCGGAGACCACCAGGGAAATTATAAGGAAACCTAGAAACGTCTTTAGAGACAATCACAGGAGGAAGAGTTAGATCGGACTCCAATCCACCGCGATCGAGAAACACGACGGCGCGTGTAGATTCAGGAGAGTACCAGAGACGAACGTACGAGCTACGACGGAGCCAAGAGTCGTGAGAAGCGGCGATCGAGAAGAGTAAGTGACGGCGACGAGTGGAGAACACAGATAACGATCGAGCGATTGATGAAATCTGTTCACGGCGGAAATTGGTGCCGTAGGAGAAGATGATGTAGATGATGAAACAAAAGATGAGTAATAAGAAGATGTTTCTGATGCGAGAAGAAGTTAGCGACGGAGATTTGGCCGGAAAGAGCATTTCCGGCGAAAGAGAATCGAGTCTAGAGAGAGATGAATCAGGTCGTCTCTTACGTCTCGTTTGGTTCATTTTGTTGTTAACTTTCCTCTTTTGAATTCTTCTTCTCTGCAGATTCGACGACGGTTAAAGTTTCGAAAGTAGTAGGCTAGTAGCACAACGAAGCAGTCACTTTCAGTGAATAGACTTGGTCATTCGGGTTTACAGGTCGGGTTTTCGGGTAGTTTCGGTCCGGATCTAGCTTTCGGACCTACTTGATGAGACCGAGGTTAGGTGTTGTGTTGTGTCATGTGTATCATATTTTATGGTTATGGGCTTGACATATGAGTTTTAGTTGGAGGGATTTGGATATTATACTCGGCCCATTAAATTATTTAGCTGATATAAACTCATTTGGGCTCAATATGTCAAGCCCAATAACATACGGATTTGGATACTAAAACTCATTTGTCAACTTAGCTAACTATATTTTTTTTTTTTGCTAAGAATGTAAATATTCATTATCACAATGAAAATTTCGGTTACACAATAAAGGGTAACCAAATCATGGTTCCATGGCAAAAAAAGGATAAAAAGCATGGAAGCATACAACATTCTTGAACCTAATCCTCGATTCTTGTTAAAGAAGTTGATTGGGAACAAGATAAGATGAATCCCTAAAGTGAGCTAGGAGAGGAAACCCAACGAAGACAAATAAGTGAAGCTCACGAAACCCCCAAAACAAGATGGCAGCCCTTTCAACGGGAATCCGAGCACATCAGGGAGCTCCGGAATTGCCGAGCCAAAAGTGTTAGGCAATGCTTACTCACTCTAACGAGTCCCACTTGGAAACGGAAGCTTAGAATCTTGCAACATCTTAACCACAAAGAGCCATACTAACACCACCAATCGCAAAGAGCAAAACAGAGACTTCAACAAAATCTTCGCAAGATTACACATAGACACAAATCTGATGTGGTTGAGCTTAGGTAATAACATAAGTGACAAGAGGAGACAGATAAACTTGAACGCAACAAAGAGGACTCAAGAGAGACATGCCATGGAAATGCACGGAGATGGTATAGGCAGCGACGGGCCGTCCACAAACCCATGGTCAAGCGTAGCCCTCAAATCCATCCTAGACGAAACTCACCAGAACCTACAGAGGCAAAACTAGTCTCGGACTAAAACCAGTCCACAAACAAAGTAACCACCTTTGGCTTGGGAAATGGAAAGAGGAAGCTTGCAAGCAGCTAGAGAAGCCAGCTCTAACAACCAGCCACAACACAAAGCACCAAAAAGAGACCAACTTCCCCGGTGCAAACTAAAAGAGAGGATCAGAATCGCCGGAGCTGAGACCTCAGCACTACAAGCTACACCTAAAACAGCAACACACAAACAGAGCCTCCAAACAAACCGGAGTAATGCGAGGAGACAGGGACACAAACGACTTCCAAAACTAAGCGGGAGTAAAGCGCACAGATCGCAGAATCTCTAGATCCGAAACGCTAACTCGTCAAATCGCCGACGAGAAGGAAGCCAAACCACTGAGTGGAGCCACTGGGGGGCCTCTCCCGGTCACGGCGAAGAGCACCGATGACCGGAGAAACAAAGGCGGCGTAGATCTAGGTTTTGCGAAAGGTAAAGGGTTGAAGGAAAAGTCGTCCGCGAGTGGATGCCACGCACGTCGACTTCTTCTTTTGATGATATTAGCTAACTATATTGGAAGTATAGAACCTATAAAGAATATTTCTCGAATGTAATTTAACAGTTAAGGGTTAATTAGTTAAAATTAGAATTCAAAGAGTGAGAAGTTTCGAATAGTTGCGGTGGTTAGGACGGACAAATCCTTTTACGATTTAAACCGTTTTTTGTTTACCATTCATAAGCTATAATCCGTAGTAGTATGGATTGAGAAAATAGAACAAGTCTGCATCGGACTAACTATGTACTGCTTTTACATATAAAAAAACTTGGTCTGTGGTTGTTTGTTGTCTGCTTCAAAAATAAAGTGATATGTTTCGTTAGCGGTTTAGTTCACTTTTTTCATTGCATTCATTCAAAACCTAAAACATAAACTGTGAAACGCATAAAGTTTTTATTCGTGAAATTTTTTGGTCATTCTGATGATAAATTTGGTCGAATCATCATTAAATATATCATTTAAACGTCATTAAATTAACGATGAATTAACTAAGTGTTTACCAACTAATTATCAACGATAATTTTATCAGTATATCATAAATTTGTTATGTATACGTTACCATTTCGAGTTTAAATGGTGATAATAGTCGAGATGGACATATTCATCAACGGTTTAGTATGTTCTATTTTTACTGCAGACAATAAACTGTCGCGTCGCAGACCAACTCTATTTGTATGTTAAAGCGGTTCGTAGCTAGTTCACAACAAACTTTTTAAGAAAAAAATCTCTGCTTACAATACACAATTTATAAATAGTAAATAAAAATTCAGCTCAGTCTACAAAGAGATTTGACGGCATTAACCGCTGCAACCATTAGGGGATATTCAACTTTGACAGTTTCGGAGGATGTACGTCTCCTAGAAAATAAGAAATTAATTATTTTAATCGTTAAAAGAAATTACTTTAATCATGAACCATGCAAGTGAAGTTCCTTTTTTTTTCCTTTTGCGAGCAAACTCGTAATAAAATATAAAGTTAAAATAGTTAACCACCACACACACAATGACACGAAGACACCCAATAACGTAGAGACTGTCCCGACCCGATATTCAATATATTTCTGAATGCTCACATAGTCACATAATCTTTAATAATTGTAATCAGTGGGACATTGATTCTCTAACCACTTCTTCGGCGATGAATTTTTCTAGACTAAACGAGTAACTAGTTAATAGTAAAATTTAGAGTAATTGGCTGCACTGCACCCATGGCCATCATGAGTCACCTAAATTACATTAAATTGAATGTATCTCTCTTTCTTCATCTTCTTCAACGCTTCATTCCACACTCGTAGATTTTCTTGACTCTTGTATCAATTCAGATTAAGAAAAAGGTACATTTCTTTGGTAGATGTTATGACTGCTCATAAATTTATAAAAACGAACAGAAATAGTTTTAAAAAAAAAAGAAATATTATAATCTAAGTGAAAACATGATTGAAAACAAATGATAGTATGTTACACAATTTCTCGTTCATATATTATCTTTTTAAAACAAACCAAAAACTTGCACAGTAGTTTAATGAATAATCACTAATAAATTCATATACTATTATTATATACTCCCTTTTTATAGACCACAAAAATGCTATGATTCATGATTCATTCTAGAACGTGATTGTGATATGTGACAATGAGCGAGTCATACTAGTCAACTACTCGAAACTTGTGTATCAAACATGAGGACGAGAGATCGTCTGGTGGAGGGAAAATAACTAAATTATTGACAATTTGGTCCTCTAGGGACACTCACATCAAACCAATAGGTCAATATTTTTCCACGTGTACAACCAGTTTAATGACAATTTCATAATATCCATTTGCTTTAAATAACAATCATTCCTATATAAACCTAAATCTTGAACACAAGAGAGACAAAGAAAGAGTAAAGATGTGTAGAGGGTTTGAGAAAGAAGAAGAGAGAAGAAGCGACAATGGAGGATGCCAAAGACTATGCACGGAGAGTCACAAAGCTCCGGTAAGCTGTGAGCTTTGCGGCGAGAACGCCACCGTGTATTGTGAGGCAGACGCAGCTTTCCTTTGTAGGAAATGCGATCGATGGGTCCATTCTGCTAATTTTCTAGCTCGGAGACATCTCCGGCGCGTGATCTGCACGACCTGTCGGAAGCTAACTCGTCGATGTCTTGTCGGTGATAATTTTAATGTTGTTTTACCGGAGATAAGGATGATAGCAAGGATTGAAGAACATAGTAGTGATCACAAAATTCCCTTTGTGTTTCTCTGATTTTATGTTTTGTTTTTCGCGTAATTAAGATTAAATATTGGTAGGGTTTTTTCTCTGGAAATGTTCTAAGAATGTATATTTTCATTCTAAAGCTTAAAAGTAATATATGAACACCTAGAAAACATATTGATTTAATAGTAAAATAATGCGGTCCCAATAGTAAGCTATAAGAAATCAAGAACAAATCTTCCTATGGCAAACATAATCTGCCTTTATTCTTTGGCTTTATTTTTCTTAACTAGGAAAACAATACAACGTTACAAATTACAATCAAGTGAAATGGAAGGTGGAGAGTGGTCCAAAACACAAAGAAGATATATTTTTCTATGATTAACATGTAATTGAGATTAAGGAGCTATAAGTAGGAAAGAGTCAACGACTCTTGTTTTGTTTTTTGGTTTCTGATTTTGTCTGATCGTCTCGTAGCTGTATGCCTAATTAATGCCTGTATGACCGGTAGGTTTTGTGGTTGCATCAAAAAACAGTGGAAATTCTCTAGTAAAAAGAGCAACTTTCAGTTTTTTTTTTTTTTAATCTCCATTTTGGAATCACCTTTGCGATGATTTTAAGTCTTTGTAGTTTGATCTTGTATACTTTCTCAAGAAGAGAATTTTATGTTTTTTTTTTGTTACTTCTCCGACAAGAAACTGTTAATCCCGTGGATGGAGTCAGATTATTCTTTAGTTCCGCAGTGAAGATTCACTAGTTCACATCACCAGTGACGGATCATACTCAAAAGTTTCTCCAGATTTTACAAATCTCCCTTTGACCCGTTTTCTCGTATCAGCTCTGGCTTTGCGTGATGCATATCTTATTTGCTTCCCAAACCTAGAAGAAATTGGTACCACAAATATCAATGAGATTATGTTTTAAAAGCATGATAATGACTCTGATTATGTGTCTCAAAAACTTACATGCGCTTTGATTTCTTTTGTTTGTATCTCTTTTTAGCCTCATCCCTTAATTTTGGATTAAAACTAACTTCAACATTCGATTCCCATGGCGAATCTCCTATGAGAAACCCTGGTGAAATTCCGCAATCTTGGTAATCAGTCGCATTGCTTTCTCCTGTGAGGTTAGACATCGAAAGTGACATGTTCGGTACAACGTTCCCGGATAAAGTAGGAAGCAGTAATGAAGGAAGGCCAATGTTATTCTCTTCCTTAAAAGAATCCTCGTACTCGTAACATTTGGTATTGTCAAGTGATGAACATCCGATTATATCATTGCTTGCGTTGAAATTCAACGGCGCATCATCTAAGTTTATCCCTTCGCATAGATCCAAACCAGAACATTCCTGCATATAGAACGGAATATAAATGAAAAACATTCTTCTTTATCATAAATGAAACATTTTGATATATTACTTAAACAACACGTCACCTCTTCTATCACTTTTGGAAGATTAGATTCCATAGGAAAGAAAGAAGAATAGTCTTTAAGGTTCTGAGTTTGTGTAACCACGGAAGTTGATGAACCATTCCAATCGTCTAATTCCTGGAGCAGGGTATCAGAAAATGGAGAGACCAAACTTGTGACAGAAGGTTCTAAAGTTGAAGACCAGATCTTGCCGAAATCTGATGGAGAAGGACAATCAGAGTAAGGGTTCAGACTCTGAAGTCTGTGTCCTAAACCAGTGCAGTTACTAGCGGTCCACTGACATCCTTGGCAAAGAGAAACATTTTCGTTCATACAGTGTACTGCCGTGGGTTGTAAGGAACATTTCTCGCAGAGTAGAGATCGCGTGTGTCTTTGAGACAGAGGATTCGCTGAGTGTACATTAACGTCACAGTTTAAACAAAGTTTAGCCGAATCAGATTTGCAGTAGATTAATGCTTTTTCGGTTCCACAAAAGTCACATCGAGCCTCCATACTTCTTCGAAGACAAAACTCCAAAGAAATAACGATTTCTCAATCCCAATCGCTACACACACCTAAAATCCTATAGCATAGAAGGATCGTGAGACAAAAACAGAACATTCAGAGATCAAACAAAATTACGATTCATTATAGGTTCATGTATCTTTTTAATGTGTGACTGTGACTGTGACTAATACATGGTTGTGTTTGAATGTTAGAGAAACACTCACAAACTAAGAAAATGTGGATTCTCGAGACCGAATCAGTACTAAAATCACAATGTCTAGAAACTCATAACCAGTTAATTACAGAGTTTTTTCTAAACAAGAGTATAACAATAATCGTGTAAAATTGTTTATGTTTCAGGGTTCCAGAGATTAGAAGCTTTACAAGGGTGTGTGAGAGTCCAGTGAGAAGGAGATGAGAAAGAACAGAGAAGAAAAGGTTTTGCTCTGTTTTTATCCTGTGTGGGGTCCACCTTGTTAAGCGGGTTTGCCACGCGGGGTATCTTTTGTCACGTGTGGTTTTATTGTTCCTTAGATTTTGTTGATGTCATAATGTGGTTGACCATACAATTCGGAGTTTTTGTTTGATTCTTTAGGTACTTTCTGTGGCTCGCAAGAATTTCGAGAATTGTTAATAAAAAAACGTGTAAATGTCATTAATTTTGAACACGTTTTTCTTGTTATTCAAAACATCCGAGTAATAAGACTAGTTCGAAGCAATTTATTCCGAGTGTTGGTTTAATGGATCTAGGAGTTTGCAGCATACTAGTCCGGTTTCATTAACCTGTGGTTATGGATAGTTATTGTATCTATTTCTCACTAATTTTACTAAGTGTGTTTTCACAACTTAAAATATGAGATGTTAGAAGCACTTAAATGATTGAAATTCTAGTGAGCGATCATGTTTTAAGAGAGAAAACTTTGTGACAACGATTGATATTCGTTTACGATTTTTTACCAGCCTCAGTAAAAAGGCTAAATGTACTATTTTTGAAACATCTCCCAATGCATTCCATGCCAAAAAAGGCTAAATGTACTTGTAAACAATTCAACAGACAGTAACTGCTGGCATTAGCTGAAAAGGTCGCTCATGGCATGACCAGTCTGGTTGTCATTGTTTGTTTGCCAAAAGATTTCATTAGATGTCCAAAAAGCAGCTCATTCGACCAAACAATTGTTTCCTGATAAGTCAATTGTTTTGTTAATCAATTCTATAGGAACGCTAAATCCATTATTCGTCCAAAAATCAGCTCATAGTTTTCAATTGTTTTGTTAACCACTTATTTTGCAAAAGTAGTGAAGAAAACATAACATTTAAACACACCAATTGTTTTCATAAAGCCCTTCCACCAACTGAAAATCAAAGAATAACTAGCTAATCTCTTCCGGTATTAAAAAAGAGGAAAAACAAAACCAATTGATATAATGTGCGAGGCATTTCCAGGATCAAAAGGCATGGAAAAAAGCAAAAAGATCAGGATATACCACAACCAATATAGCGTCACAAGCC
>Ga0041059_1003654_pt1 | contig 10275 bp, 12 predicted proteins | sample AraColnosormetaG_FD_56232 | JGI IMG/M metagenome (GOLD analysis project Ga0041059, IMG submission 56232) | Arabidopsis roots microbial communities from North Carolina, USA - Col MF nosort | ecosystem: Host-associated > Plants > Roots > Unclassified | place: USA: North Carolina | collected... | reverse complement strand
TAAAAAAAAAAAAAAAACAAATGACGTTGTGCCGCATATAAGCTAAGATGTCTCAAAAGAAATATCTTTAATGTTTCCTCCGAGACATAATTCTCTTTTCTGCACTAATTTAAAGACATTTATCTTTTTATTTTATTCATTATAATTTAAAGACACTCATATTTATTATGCAATGGAGGTGGTTTTAGAGTATGGTTAAAATCTTCTGGTTTAATTGACCAGTAAACTGAAAATACTCCTTGAATACGATGAATACGGATTGAATAACACCAAACTTTAATAATGTACTTAAATTCTGAATGGAGAATTGCCTTTTTCAAGTCATTTGTAAAAGCTTAAGAAAATATATATTTAACCAAGTACGTTAATTTGGATTTCTTTACATCATCGACAATCCTTTTTTGGTCAATAATATACTTTTATTTGATCATTGATTATTTCATCAACAGTCTACACTAGCTTTTTAAAGTAATATATGTACTAGATAACAATCCGCGTTATGTGGGGATAAAACGATTATTAATTAATTTTAATGTATTGCTAATATTAAAGTTGTTTTATCTATGTTTATCAAGTTTATGAAATTTTCATATATAAATATATATATATATATATATATTAATATTTATGATTATCATAATTTATGATATATGTCTTGATATATTAATAGACACACAAAATATAAAGTATTCCATTTTGTATAGATTTTATCTCTTAATTGCATATTTTCTTTTATTTTTTGTTTTAATTAATTGAGTAAAATAAAAGCATAAATTAATTGGAAAAAATACTCATAAGTAATATTAATGACAAAATCTATAAATATTTTATAAATGTTAGGTGTTTAAATAAATGGATTGAGGAACTTTGTGACATTTTCGTTAATCATACATGGAGATAAGGTTATTTTTTAAAAGTGGTTATCAATTAATATATAGGGGATACTATGTTCAAAAAAATAGTTAAATTAAAACTTTTAAAGTTTTTAGTATTTAAAAACATATAGAAGTTTGCAATTTTTAAAAGTAAAGCACTTTCATAATATTATTTTAAAATTTTAGTGTTTTTTAATTCAATTTTAGTTAATTTCTGTATTAAAGCCTCTGTTGATTCATAATTGTGTGATACAGTATAGGGATTTTATGTTTCTAGGGTTATCACTTACAAAGCAGCTATGGAAGATTCACAACTTTCTCCCTCACGTAACCTAGATCAAGCCGGAAACTCCTCAACAAACATTCCTTTTGATCTCACATTAGAGATAGTCTCGAGACTTCCGGCAAAACCTATAATCCGGTTCCAAGCCGTGTCAAAGCTCTGGTTCTCTACCATCCGCAGTAAAAATTTCACCGACTCGTTCCTGACTAGGTCAAAGACTCGTCCTCGTCTCTTTTTCACCTTTAAACACTTCGATTCCCGGAAACGTTTCATCTTCTCAGCTCCTGAACGCGACAACAATGACAAATCCTCCACAGTTGTCGCCAGACACGACATGACGATCTCGGATGTCGCCTACATCAGATCTCTCCCCGTCAACGGTTTGTTTTGCTACACGCGTGGTGATTCGATCGCGGTTTGTAATCCCACCACTAGACAAATAGTTAAATTGCCAGATGTGGAATCCAACGGAAGAGACGTATACACACACGTCTTGGGTATGATCCGGTTCAAGACCAATACAAAGTGTTGTGTGTAATGATGTTCGATGGACACGACGCCAATCAACAAGATATCCAACAGGAACACTTCGTTTTCACGCTAAGCTCTCAACAAAAAGAGTGGAGAAAGATTGACATAACCAAAGAAGAAGATCCTTACCGCCACATGAAAGGTGGGATTTGCATAGATGGTGCTATACACTATGGAGTTTTGTATAGAAAAATAGCTAGATTTGATGTTAGAACCGAGAAGATTGAGTTCATTCAAGGACCAGAAGACTTTAATGCAATCTCATGTTATTCAACACTTATAAATTACCAAGGAAAATTAGCATGTGTAGCGTTTGACCCCTACTGTAACACTGAGATGGGTATGTATATTCTACAAGATGTTGAGAAACAAGAATGGTCAAGCATCATAACTTGTGATGTGCCTAGTGAGTGGGGAGATTTGTTTGAAAAAGAGAGATCTTTGTGCACCGGAAAGATTCATACGGGCGAGGTTATGATTGTTTCCACACCTGCGAGGTTAAAGTCATATATGCCATTTTTTGTTAACTATTGTGATATAACTAGGGAGAGTATTAGAAGATGTGAGATTGATGGAATTGCGGATTATGAGTTTAGACGTATCCATGGAATTGGTAAGCGTACTCGTGAAATGTTGTGTTTTCCAGGTCACATTGAGAATATTATCTTCTTTCATTAGACCATCCGCAACGAGGGGTTTTAGAGTGGTTCTTAGCTTTTTGATTGAATAAAATTAAATCAATAATGCTTTCTATTACAAGAGGCGCTCTTATGTAAGAGCGGTTGTTACTTTCTAAAAGATGTTGACGTGTCAATGGTGTAGTATTTTCTTTTTTATGAAACACAAAAAACATTATTTCCCTTTTGTTCCTCTCACGAGCATCAATTCTTCATCGAACTCATAGTTACCGGCGTTGTTTTGAGGCCACTACCATCGTCTCTCTCCGTAATCCTCTCCATCATCGTCATCTTCTCAGTTTCGAAGCATTTTCTCCTTTAATAGGTAAAATTATGTAATTTTCGTTTGTAAACAATGTTGAAATTGTAGAAGTTGGAATTCAGAAAGTGTTTTTTATCAATTCATTAGCTTTTGTAATATAGTCAATGATGGATTCATTAGCTTTTGACTGAAGATTTAAAGCTTATTATATATTGCATACCATGTGTTCGATGATATGCCTAAATGAATTCTGTCTACAGACTCTTTGATTTTGTGTATTAGTTTCAGAGAAATATGTATCTTAAGATGACAAATTGTAATTCTAAATAGTATAGTTTCAGAGAATTCTGATTGTTTGTTGGACGATGTAATCGAAAGTGGAAACGCTACAAGATTTGGTCCCTTAAAAGATGGTTTCATGTTCGAAACCTCAATTGGTTTATCAAGAATGTGAGTTTCAGTCTTGTTCCTTTCTTTTAGATGAAGTTCATTTCTTGACTCTCCTCACTTTACTCTTATTAAGTTTTTTTTTAGAAAAATTAAGAACCTCAACTTAATATACTACCATTGATCATGCCAAAACTTAAAATTCTTACCCAAACTCTTAACAAAACTTTCAAAATCAATTCATAAAATATTACTAAAAGCCTTTGCTAATAACCTACCATTGTGGATGCTCTTAGCTTCTCCTTTCTTTGGAGATATATATTTTCTTTTGTTTAAAAGATTTTGCTTTGGTTCTATACTATTTTTATAGAGCCTCATGAGACTAATCTTTGAAAGTGCTTTAGCAAAGTTTTGTCTTGCAGTTTGTGAGTTTTTTTTTGTCATCTGAAAATATATATTGATTAGGATGAGACCACAACAAACATCAGGTTGGAAACAATAAAACAGACGCACCATAACTACTCTTCACCTATACTAAACACCTTAACGAATAAGGCCTTTACAAAGGACTGCTATTTGCTGATGCATCTTCAATAATCAATCTCCACTCTGGAATCAACCTCAAAGTATCCAAAATTAGAGCCGCTTGATATCTATAAGATGGCAATGCTTTTGGTCTTAAAACAGGACCAATCAATTCCGAATCTTGCAAACCAACATACAAAGCATGGAATGGAATATCAGACATCCATCCTCAGTATTAATTAGCCTACCATTCTTTCTGAAGTTTTGACTTCATGAGCTCGTCAGCTTTGACTTCACCTCAGTGGACACACTGCCAGAAAAATACACAAGGATTAAAGCAAGATTCACCTATATCAAACACTTAGAAAAAGGGATTAGAACCATAGAGTTTATTTCATCATCTTGTGGAGAAAACTGACTCTGAAGATCAGATACAGAAATATCTCACAATCCTTAGATGACAAACAAAAAGAAACGAATGTTGGGGGCGATTTTTGGTACTTCTGCTGGCTTTACCCCATTTGGGCCGGCTCTGAACAAAAAATGAGAAGAGCTTCACTTTTGTCTAACTGAATCTTTTCAACCAATTATGTGCCGCCATTTGCTAAACTTTCTGTAGACAGAACCGTACATGATTATTCTCTCCTCCTTGGTTGGTCGTCTCCATCAAGGTAAGAGTGTTGTGTTCAAAACCCTTAAACCCAACTGATCAAACGCATACATACATAACTCCGTCATCTTCGTCTTTACTCCAAAATTCCAGACATTTGAAGCTTTTAAGCATCTGGGTATTTGATCTTCTATCCACAGATCATAGAAACCCAAGAGGCAAATGTCTATTTCCCTAAAAATTTCCCACATTTCAAGTTTCTCCAACGATGGGTTCAATAGTGTAAAGCAATGCAGAGTGAGTCAAAGGTTTGAAATTAGATCGGTTTGTTTCCGTAGAAGCCCTGGTGTTGAATCTAGACGGATCCATTTAAATTCGGACTTGTCTTCTCGGAATTTGAGAAACCGATGTGTAGGATCGGATGTGGTTACGGGTGAAATATCCGGTAGATCGATACCGGATTGGGCTTATAGTGGCGTAAAAGATGAGACTTTAAGCGATTTGGAGCCGGAACTTGATGATGGTGATGGCGGCGATGAGAATGGGAACAACGACGGTGGTGGAAATGGTGGTAATGGAGACGGAGGAGGAGGAGGTGGAGATGGAGAAGGAGATGATGGAGAGGATGAAGCAGATAAAGCTGAGGAGAAGGAGTTTGGTCCGATTTTGAAGTTTGAAGAAGTTATGAAAGAGACAGAACGTAGAGGGATTACGTTACCGGAGGATATGTTGGAAGCGGCTAAATCCGTGGGGATTCGAAAACTGTTCCTTCTTCGTTACCTTGATCTACAGGTTTTTGCTTTTGAGAAAAAATGATTCTGTTTTTGTATGATGGTGATTCATGTTTGAGTCTGAATTTTTTCGTAGGGTTCTGTTTGGCCGCTTGGGTTTCTGATGAGATCATGTGCGATGCTTCGAAATAGAATGCTTGCAGATCCTTCATTTCTCTTCAAAGTTGGAACCGAGGTTTGTCAATGAATAAGCTAATGCTGTTCTTGGACTAGTTATTTAGGATTGAAATTGAATGATCTTGTTCTACGGATTTAATGCAGGTAGCCATAGACTCTTGCTGTGCAACTTTTGCAGAAGTACAGAAGAGAGGGGAAGATTTCTGGTCAGAGTTTGAGTTATATGCTGCTGATCTTTTAGTTGGTCTTGTGGTTGATGTTGCCTTGGTTGGACTTTTGGCTCCTTATGCACGTATCGGGAAGCCGTCTGTGGCATCAACAGGTTTATTCAAGGATCTTAAACGTGCTTGTGCATCCCTTCCTAGCAGGTAATACTGTTACTGTATCTCTCTCGTTTTTTTCACTTTTGTGTTAACTGTTCCCACTGATATCTATCGAGCTGGTGGCTGTGTATTCGGGATGAGATGTACTTATACATGCTTTTTTTTTTGTACTTCTGAAGTGTTTTTGAAGCAGAAAGACCGGGTTGTAAATTCTCAGTTAACCAGCGGATTGCAACATTCTTCTACAAGGTATGGAGAAGAACTATTGCTTTAATGTCCTTTGTGGATCTTGCTTACCTTTGGTTTGATTAATTGATGTGATTCTTGGTCCAGGGCCTCTTGTATGGGTCGGTTGGATTCGGCTGCGGCCTCATTGGTCAGGGAATTGCAAATCTGATCATGACAGCAAAACGGTATTCTTTCACCATCGACTTTATCTTGCTACTTTTCAATGATGAAATGAATCTTCTGACTGTTTAAAAAACTGTTCTTCACTGAAATTTGAGGTTACCTTTGTTAATAGGAGTGTGAAGAAATCAGAGGAAGACGTCCCTATTCCACCTCTTTTCGAAAGCGCTGCTCTCTGGGGTAAGCTTTACTTTTGATCTCTAACTATGTTCTACAGAATCATCGATGCTTTTCCCCTCTGATGTTCACTGAAAACGATAGTCTTGAACCGTCGATATTGTGTTGTCTACTCTTTTTCCGAGTTCTTGTGATCAGCCATCGGTTTCTTAACCGGGCTTAGTTTCTTAGAAAGGAAAGAACCTGAATTGCCAATGATACCAAGAATAGATTATGCTTACAATTCTATGTGAAGATATTAGCTACATTGTCCTGTTGTTAGCAATATTAGATCAATGGAGAGGGTAATTTAGTTGCTGAGCTCAGAGATAACCCTGAAGTTTACTCTGTGAATTGTTGATTACATATACATATATATTCACTCTCTTCTCTGTATTGCGCTGTTGTTCAGGTGTGTTCCTCGGCTTATCTTCCAATGCGCGTTACCAAATCATCAACGGCCTCGAACGCGTCGTGGAAGGTTCTACAGCGGCCAAACGTATCCCTGTGGTCGCTATGGCATTCACGGTGGGAGTCCGGTTTGCTAACAATGTGTATGGCGGTATGCAATTTGTAGATTGGGCTAAATTGTCCGGCGTTCAGTAATCAACCGGTTCGGTTTTGTTACAAACCGGATAGTAAACTAGCCTAGATGTCAATCCTCAGGAGTATGAGAGTATCTCTAATCTGATGGGGAAGTTTAGTTATCTGAGTTTCATTAGTGTGATTAGGTTATTTACCGAGAGCTACAGAAAGAGAATCTGGTTCATGATACGGACCGGATTCTTCTAACCGGAATACTACTCGATACAACATTTTCAATTTGGTTTTGGAAGTTGAGTTTCTCATGGTATCCTTGTCTCTCTTATTCATTTTTCTGAATCATATACTTGCAATAATGACTCAAACTTTTTATCAGCCGTTAGCCTCTGCGTTTTTATAAAGTTTATAACAATATGATCACAATGGCGAATTATGTCAACTAAACGTCATTTTTGACGTTTGCGTTGATTCATTCTTCTGTGTTTTTTTTTTCACTTTTCCCACCGTTAAAAGTGAGAAGGGGAAAAGGAGAATTGTTGGTAGGTGGAGATATTAAAAGTAATAAATAAAAATATTTAAAGCAACTATGAGTGAGTATATTACAAAAAAATCTTTCGATATTTATTTGCAAGGAAAATATTCTTAGGATACTTTGATGGTAAGGCATCATTCGATAGATGGAGGATCTTGCGAGTGACAGCTTAGTAACCACTGTCATCCAACTGCTGCATGATCCTCATCTTTTGTTCTCTTGTTTCTGTTTTGTGCCCCTTAATGATATTTTATTTATACTCCTTTACTTAATTTGAACAATTTATATTATATGCCCTATAGATTAATTAATGTGAATACCAAATGGTAATCAAAAGCTGACGACTGTTCAAAGGAACATTGTCCTCCCAAGGAAGGTGAATCATTTGATTAATCATCCCTACGTTGGGACCATAACTTGACCTGAATTTAAAATCCGGTTTTTTCATGGTCTCATGGTATGGTTATGTACTTATGTTATACTGAAATACCAATTGAATACATAACCGCGGTGAAAAACAGTTTAAGATTTTGAGACAGATTGTACAAACTTCGTTTTAATGGTGCAGTCTTTTGAGAAATGGCCAGCTTTCTTCATTTTTAATATATAAAATTAGTTTATTCCATGTTTATTTTTCGAATTACTCGTTTATTTTTTGTATTTCTCGAACTTGTAATCTTAAATTCGTCTGTTTAGCTCGTTTTAATTTTTGTTTTTTTTTGTAAACTCGTGAATTCTGTTTTTGGACGAGTCAATTTCGAATTTTCCAAATTCGCATGTGTTCAAAAATCAAAACAGACGAAACTGAATAACACAAAATTGAATAGTCAAAGTTGTAAATAATAAAAGTCGTCCCTCGTCTCTTCCCGCAGGCTTGTCTCTCTCTTCTCCAAAGATCACTCTCTCCTTTTTGAATTTCGTCCATTGGAGGTGTCATTTTCCGTTTCTAGATTAGGGTTTCGATCTCAGCTCTCGCGAATTGCTAATCCTTCAGCTGTGGTCTGCGCTTTCTGTCATAGTTAGATCCGGTTTCGCGAGTTCGGATCTGCGCCGTGTGAGGCGGTGGAGGACGGTGGATCTGAGGACTCTGTTCCACCATGACCGGAATGAGAGGTCTCTCCGTATTTATCAGCGACGTTCGTAATTGTCAGAACAAGGAAGCGGAGAGACTACGAGTTGATAAGGAGCTCGGAAACATTCGTACATGCTTCAAGAATGAGAAGGTTACTCTCAATTATCTCCATTTTTGTTTGCCTGTGTTTTATTCTCATTTTGAGTGGTAATTCAGTGACGGAGTAGTATCTGCCGAGGTTCTGTATTGATTAGATATATTGGAGATTTCTCCATGAAGCTACCTATTCCTCTGAGGTTGATTAGGGAGTTATATAAGAATGTAGTTGAAAGAAAGATGCAATCACTGGCCGAATATTTTATTAGGAAAGCCAGAGTTGCCGAGTGGATAGTTTTGGAAGCCTGTAGTTTCTTATTTTATCGGATTCAGGCTATAAATTTTTGATATAACACTAAGTGTGTACCTGGACAGGCAGTATTGTATAGCTAGCTCAGATCGGTAGAGATTAGCCATTATTCTACCCTTTGTAACATCACTAGTACTGCTTTCAACTTTGGAATGTCATTACTGCATTTAAAGTCCATAGATGGGAGAAGATCAATCAAGATATATAAGACACTAAATATATGATGATATTTAGGAACTAGAAGAAAAGAATGGCCTGGCAGTAAATTCGGTTATGTAGTGATGGTCTAAGGAAAGAAATACAGATCACGGAAAATTTTGAAAAGCTCATTACGAAATACATTAAGCTTTGTTGCTGTAAGAAGTTCTGGAGAGATAATCTGGTTCCATACTCTACGTAGTAGAGCTGTAGCCGGCCTGTAGTGGATCCATGTGTGGCCAGTTGGACCAACACCAAACTTATTTTAAAATGTTAGAAATAAATTAATCATGCACTCTTACTTTAACTTGTTTTATGTTTTCAGGTCTTAACACCATACAAAAAGAAGAAATATGTCTGGAAAATGCTTTATATACATATGCTAGGCTACGATGTGGATTTTGGCCATATGGAGGCAGTTTCTCTTATATCTGCGCCAAAGTATCCAGAAAAGCAGGTAAGCCAACGTTTTGTAACCAATGAAATATTGCTTTCTAAGGGTAGGAGAAGATAATAGGTGTGTGTGTGGTGGGGGTGGGGTATTTGTTTGATTCAAGTCTAGTGAGCAAGCTGAAACAAAAAAAAAAATCTCTGAAGATAATGGATGCTGGATTTAGATACTATTTCACAAGCTTGCAACTTATTCAGTTTGAATGGACCTGGTAAAGTACTGGAGGCATTTACTTAGACGCATAAGTTACTTAGTAACATCGTAGCAAATCTTAACCAGGAACCATGCATTGTATCCAAGGGTTTGTATTTGCAGTTTGTATTATTTTATGCTCACTACCAAATTTGCAGGTATTGAACTTTTCATCCATAATTTCAGGTTGGCTACATTGTTACATCTTGCTTGCTCAATGAGAACCATGACTTTTTGAAGTTGGCTATAAATACAGTGCGGAACGATATTATTGGTCGGAATGAGACTTTCCAATGCTTAGCACTGACCTTGGTATGTTGGCTTTTGTCCATGCTGTGTTGAGGTTTTAGAGCTTAGTGAGGTCTTTCTGATTATGAATGCAGTTGAATGACTATTTTAGTGGAAGTCTTTGGATACATTTATCTTTTGTGCTCTATTATTTTGCGATTCAAAGCCACTTACTTCATTGAACTGGTGCTTTTTTTCTTCTAGCTCTCTTACATTTCCCTGCTTATTTTGTCCTGTAGGTTGGAAATATTGGTGGAAGAGATTTTGCTGAATCATTGGCACCTGATGTTCAAAAGCTACTTGTAAGTGACTCCCAAAGATGACATGTTATGTTTTTTTTCCCGATATAAGTAAACATATAAATGTTTTGGGGCTTGTTCGCTGCAGATTTCTAGTAGTTGCAGACCTCTCGTAAGGAAAAAAGCGGCACTGTGCCTACTGCGCTTATTCCGAAAAAATCCGGATGCTGTCAACGTTGATGGCTGGTGTGTGTGAACACTCTTGGGTTACTGGTTGTTTGAGTTTACTTGTGCATCTTTCATATTCACTTTGTCGTATACTTCCAGGGCGGATCGTATGGCACAACTTTTGGATGAACGAGATCTTGGTGTCTTGACGTCTTCTACGAGTCTTCTTGTAGCTCTGGTA
>Ga0041059_1003653_pt1 | contig 10280 bp, 7 predicted proteins | sample AraColnosormetaG_FD_56232 | JGI IMG/M metagenome (GOLD analysis project Ga0041059, IMG submission 56232) | Arabidopsis roots microbial communities from North Carolina, USA - Col MF nosort | ecosystem: Host-associated > Plants > Roots > Unclassified | place: USA: North Carolina | collected 2013-09-02 | reverse complement strand
GACTAGAATAGCTAGAAATCTAGAGTACACACTTTGATTTAGTTTGAAGACAAATGTTGAGGCTTGTTTGTCCATACGACATAAAAAGAAGGAGAGACTGAGATATTCCGAATTTGATTTTTCTTTCTTTATTCGTTTATCCAATACTAATTTTTACGGCTATAAACTTTTCACTATCTTTTCGACGTACCTCTAGCTAAAAGATATTTTCTCTTAAAATTTTGGGCTTATATGAATACAAAAGAACATATGAGTGCCCGCCACGATATGTACTGTGAACCACTTAGTGTGTTTTGTAACTATTACGAATAATAAGCCAATTTCCTTTTGTTCTTTCTTACATCACATCTTAATATATGTAGGCACAGAGAAACACACACATTATCGGAACCAAAGCAAAAAAAATAAACCTTAGAAGAGAGTTCCTCATGGCATCGGAATTTCGTCCTCCTCTTCATTTTGTTCTCTTCCCTTTCATGGCTCAAGGCCACATGATCCCAATGGTAGATATTGCAAGGCTCCTGGCTCAGCGCGGGGTGACTATAACCATTGTCACTACACCTCAAAACGCAGGCCGGTTCAAGAACGTTCTTAGCCGGGCTATCCAATCCGGCTTGCCCATCAATCTCGTGCAAGTAAAGTTTCCATCTCAAGAATCGGGTTCACCGGAAGGACAGGAGAATTTGGACTTGCTCGATTCATTGGGGGCTTCATTAACCTTCTTCAAAGCATTTAGCCTGCTCGAGGAACCAGTCGAGAAGCTCTTGAAAGAGATTCAACCTAGGCCAAACTGCATAATCGCTGACATGTGTTTGCCTTATACAAACAGAATTGCCAAGAATCTTGGTATACCAAAAATCATCTTTCATGGCATGTGTTGCTTCAATCTTCTTTGTACGCACATAATGCACCAAAACCACGAGTTCTTGGAAACTATAGAGTCTGACAAGGAATACTTCCCCATTCCTAATTTCCCTGACAGAGTTGAGTTCACAAAATCTCAGCTTCCAATGGTATTAGTTGCTGGAGATTGGAAAGACTTCCTTGACGGAATGACAGAAGGGGATAACACTTCTTATGGTGTGATTGTTAACACGTTTGAAGAGCTCGAGCCAGCTTATGTTAGAGACTACAAGAAGGTTAAAGCGGGTAAGATATGGAGCATCGGACCGGTTTCCTTGTGCAACAAGTTAGGAGAAGACCAAGCTGAGAGGGGAAACAAGGCGGACATTGATCAAGACGAGTGTATTAAATGGCTTGATTCTAAAGAAGAAGGGTCGGTGCTATATGTTTGCCTTGGAAGTATATGCAATCTTCCTCTGTCTCAGCTCAAAGAGCTCGGCTTAGGCCTCGAGGAATCCCAAAGACCTTTCATTTGGGTCATAAGAGGTTGGGAGAAGTATAACGAGTTACTTGAATGGATCTCAGAGAGCGGTTATAAGGAAAGAATCAAAGAAAGAGGCCTTCTCATAACAGGATGGTCGCCTCAAATGCTTATCCTTACACATCCTGCCGTTGGAGGATTCTTGACACATTGTGGATGGAACTCTACTCTTGAAGGAATCACTTCAGGCGTTCCATTACTCACGTGGCCACTGTTTGGAGACCAATTCTGCAATGAGAAATTGGCGGTGCAGATACTAAAAGCCGGTGTGAGAGCTGGGGTTGAAGAGTCCATGAGATGGGGAGAAGAGGAGAAAATAGGAGTACTGGTGGATAAAGAAGGAGTAAAGAAGGCAGTGGAGGAATTGATGGGTGATAGTAATGATGCTAAGGAGAGAAGAAAAAGAGTGAAAGAGCTTGGAGAATTAGCTCACAAGGCTGTGGAAGAAGGAGGCTCTTCTCATTCCAACATCACATTCTTGCTACAAGACATAATGCAATTAGAACAACCCAAGAAATGATTGTAACTTTTCTTAGATTGTAACTTTTCTTTTGTATTACCCAAAAAAAATGATTGTGACGTTTGTTCTCGATTACTTCTCTTTGTTCAAGAACAATTTATGATAGTTTTATTTGAAATTGTCTCTATTATCGAATCTTATACTAACATCTTAGTTAGTACATACTTATTAAGCATTCGAATTCGTACACTCAAATTGAAGAAAAAAACACAATTTCTTATATACTTTTTTTTTTTCTGTAGCTTTAGAAGAGTGTAGAAACCTTCTCCAGTGGTCCTGCATGAGATCGCAACTTCGATATTGCTTGCTCCTTGGAGTTTAGAGGAGTGTAGAAACACTTTTTGTTTGTTTACTTTTGCTTTCTCGATCATGACAAGTTGACAACTCGTGTTATATCCAAAATGACATCATGCATGACTTGAAAATTGAAATCTATCTATGATATTACCATTTCTGGACAATTTTGTTAACCGATTTATATATCTTAACATCTTTCTTTTTTGGTATTATTTACGTTACGATTTTTCATCGTAAATTTAATTTAAAATTTTATATATGCCAGTGTAAAAAGAAATTACTCAAGGTCATTAATAAAAATAAAAATAAAACGTTTTTCCCCAGCGGTCTATCATTGTAAGTTTTATTTTACAAAAAGAATCTTCTAATATAATATGGGCTTTGAAAATGTCTAAGTGGAAGGCCCATTAATATCTCAAGTCCAATAACAATGGTGTACGAACCAGCGGCACCGTGTGTGAAAGAGTGAATCAAAGAGGTGCGGCGGTCGCCGGCGAAGACGTGTGCTCGTCGAAGAAACTTCTCCAACCTAAAATTTTCCGAAGGTAACTCCTCGAGCGAGATTTTAAGCTCATCACACAAATTACTTTTCATTCTCGCTTTCATGGGCTCTTCTTCGATTACTGTGTACATCACTCAAATTTTGGGTTTTTGTTCCTGTTTCCCTCTCGATATAATCGTAAAGTCTTGAAATTGCGAGAAACCCTAATTTGGGGGTTCCTTGCTGATTTGTTAATTTGTGTGTTATGACATTTTCGTTTAAATTTGTGAACTTGTAGAAGTAAGAGTTGAGCAAGTTATCAATGGAAATCGATGAAGAAGAGCCAATGGTGTTCTTGGACCGTACAACAAGAGCAACACGGGGTAAACGGTAAGAATTACTTGAGCTTAAGCTTTTACCTGATGAATGTGTTTCACCTGAAGATTGTGGTTTTGTCTCACTGTTATTGAGATGTATCAGAAACTCTCTTGTGGAAGCTTTATTCATCAGTTTTCTGTTTTTTTTCAGGATGACCAAGTTGCTTGATGACGAAGTAGAAGAAGATGAACAGTTTTGGAATCAAGAAGCTCTTAAAGAGGTTTGTTTTGTTTTATATATAGCTTACTCTCTTAAAGAGATGTTAATGATTTGTTAAGGTAGACTAGATGTCAAAATATATAATGGAAAAAAATCAGATTTGTAGACAAGATACTATCGCAGAAACTTTCGTGTGTTTGCTGACATTTATGTATCTCTTTACTTTTGTTATCTGCAGGAAGAACATGATGATGAATATGAAGCAGAACGTGAGGTTGCTGATGAGTTTGACAGTGACTTCAATGACGATGTATTTATGTCTTGCTTATGTATTGAGTACTTATTCATCAAGGTTTTTGCTTATATTTCCATTCTTTTTAATTTCTTTCTTTTGCCTTTTGTTTGGGATTAGGAGCCTGAGCCTGATGCAGTCGCTGTAAATGAAAAAGAATTGAGGTTTGAATTTTTTCAAAGCTTGTCTTATGATGGCTATTATGTGTGTCTGTTTTAATTTTGTTACAATTTTGCATATTGTTGTAGGGATCTGCCAAAGAAGCGGCTGATTTACCCTGGGAAAACTGCTTCAAAGAAAAAGAAAAAGAAGACGAAGGTAGTTTCACAACTAGAATATATTCCTGGAGATGAGAAGCCAGGTGAAGAATTGGGAAACAAGGAACAAGAAGAAAAAGAAGAGAATGAAGCACAAGAAGATATGGAAGGTGAGAAAGTCATTAGGAAATCAACACGGACTTCAGTGGTTGTACGGCAAGCAGAAAGAGATGCATTGCGTGCTGCTATACAAGCAACAACAAAGGTTTCTCAGAACTCATCCCCACTAGCTATTTACATTCATGGCTACACTTTAATCTCTTTTCTAAGTCTTGCCATGTTGAATTCTTTTTTGTGTTTGTTCAGCCAATACAAAGGAAAAAAGTAGGGGAGGAAAAACGGATGACCCAAGAAGAAATGCTGCTGGAAGCTGCTCAAACAGGTTTGGCTTTTATGATGCTGCATCTGATTTGCTCTATCAGAAACTCAAAATTGCTAAAGTCAGGTTCTTGCAGAAATCATGAACTTGAGGAATTTAGAACGTGTCTTGGCAAGGGAAGAAGAAGTAAAAAAGAAAGCGATTGTGCATAAAGCAGTCTACAAGGGTCCTCAGATTCGGTATCATTCAAAAGATGGTAAGCTCTCCAGTAAAATAGTAATCCAGTCTAATTGGATCTTTCCAGAAAAGTAAGAACTATATTTGTTTAAACTTTTAACTTTACATGCAGGATGTAACTATTTAGAATTCTGTAATGGTGCGTCATTCAATTCAGAGTTGTCGACGAAGTCTGTTCCCTGTAAGTAATTTTGAGTGGTGTTTGGAGATGAACATAAATGTGTTCATATTGATCTATACTGATCTCTGTCTTTCTTTTGGTTTGTTTTCTCTTTTCCAGATCCAGAAAAAGCTGTATGTGTGATTACGGGATTACCTGCCAAGTAAGAGTTTTTCTGTTCTTCTTCTTTATTCATCGGAAGAACAAGATCTCTGGGATGAACACAAGTAGACTCTCTTAGGTCTACTAAAAAGAAGTTATCAGTTTCTTTGATATATACTTCTCGAAAAGAAATGATGTTATAACCTAGAAACCTGATTATCTTTTCTCTGCAATTTTAGAACTAGTTCTTAGCTGTTGTGTGTATTGCTGATACAGGTACCGGGATCCAAAAACGGGTCTTCCTTATGCAACTAGAGACGCCTTCAAAGCAATACGTGAAAGGTGTTGCTTGATCCAATTATTGCTGCATCGATGTTTTCACTTGTCTATAGAAGTATTCATCTGTTGTTTCCTCTAACGGATCAAGCAAATGAATGTTATCGAGTGAAACAGGCCTTTGATATTTACATTGTCTTTATTAGTGTTAGAATCTGATATTTCCCAGTCTTATGTTTATTGTTCTGAAGGTTCATGGACGAACATGATGGTTTGAGAAAGAAAATGGAGATGGGAGATTTGTTTGATACACTAGTGGCGAAAGGTTTTGCAACAAAACAAAAGAGAACGAAGATTCCAAAGAGTAACAAATCATTTTCCCTCAGAAGCTCAGCTCGTTTCCTTAGCTCCGAGTCTGAAGAAGAGAGTGAAGAAGATTCAGATTAATAAACACCTCCCTGATTTGGTTAGTATATTAATATAAAGCCTTTAGTTTTCATGAAACATGATCATGAACTCACAGTTGTAATCATGCTCTGCAGAATCTGCATCTCACATGATTGTGATACATCATTCATGGATCTTCCCACGACCATGGTTTTGGTTCTCAGAGATTAGAAGCGAGAAGAACATTCATGGAGGAAATTTTCATGATCAGAGCTTTGAAATGGAAACAACAACACTCTAATCAGAGATTGATCCTCCTAACCAAAACCTCTGACACCCATCTCAGAATCAGAGAGAAAGTGTAATCTTCTGTATATTACTGACCTTGTAAAGATGATATGTTTTGGTTGATAAATATCAATTTCACATTAAACCGAACCGAATAAGCTTTTGATTTTACTTCGGTTCCGTTAAAACCGTTCCAAATCTATAAATATATCACCGATTTGAAAATTGAAACTTTTTGCGATTTCTAAGAGCTCCAATGGCATAATGATTTGGAGTTCAGATTCATGCTTCAAATCCAGGAAACACCAATGTCTTATCTTCCTCAAGCTATGTTCCTCAATTAAACACCTTCTACAGATCCATGGTCAAATCCATCTCTCCTCTCTCCAAAATGACAGCTTTATCATCAGCGAGCTTGTACGGGTTTCATCACTATCCCTCGCCAAAGACCTTGCCTTTGCGCGAACCCTTCTGCTTCACTCTTCAGATTCGACTCCTTCTACTTGGAATATGCTCAGTAGAGGCTATTCTTCAAGTGATTCTCCTGTGGAATCGATTTGGGTTTACTCTGAGATGAAGAGACGAGGAATCAAACCTAATAAGCTCACTTTTCCTTTTCTTCTCAAGGCTTGTGCTTCGTTTTTAGGTCTCACTGCTGGGAGACAGATTCAAGTTGAGGTTTTGAAACATGGGTTTGATTTTGATGTATATGTTGGGAACAATTTGATCCATCTTTATGGTACTTGTAAGAAAACTTCTGATGCCAGGAAGGTGTTCGACGAAATGACTGAGAGAAATGTTGTTTCTTGGAACTCGATTATGACTGCTCTTGTTGAGAATGGTAAGTTAAATTTGGTGTTTGAGTGTTTTTGTGAGATGATTGGTAAGCGGTTTTGTCCAGATGAGACGACAATGGTGGTTTTGCTTTCGGCTTGTGGCGGTAACTTGAGCTTGGGGAAATTGGTGCATTCACAGGTGATGGTAAGAGAGTTAGAGTTAAACTGTAGACTAGGTACTGCACTTGTAGACATGTATGCAAAATCAGGTGGATTAGAGTATGCTAGGTTAGTTTTCGAAAGAATGGTTGACAAAAATGTTTGGACTTGGAGTGCCATGATTGTAGGATTAGCACAATATGGATTTGCAGAAGAAGCCCTTCAACTATTCTCGAAGATGATGAAAGAATCATCGGTGAGACCAAACTACGTAACATTTCTCGGTGTTTTATGCGCTTGTAGCCACACGGGATTGGTGGATGACGGGTACAAATATTTCCACGAAATGGAGAAAATACACAAGATCAAACCAATGATGATTCACTACGGAGCAATGGTAGATATCTTGGGACGTGCAGGTCGACTAAACGAGGCGTATGACTTCATAAAGAAAATGCCTTTTGAGCCTGATGCGGTTGTTTGGAGGACTCTACTCTCCGCTTGTAGTATCCATCACGATGAAGATGATGAGGGAATTGGTGAGAAAGTAAAGAAGAGATTGATTGAGTTAGAACCAAAGAGGAGTGGGAATTTGGTGATTGTGGCGAATAGGTTTGCGGAAGCGAGGATGTGGGCTGAGGCAGCAGAAGTTAGGAGAGTAATGAAGGAAACTAAGATGAAGAAGATCGCCGGAGAGAGTTGTCTAGAGCTAGGAGGGTCGTTTCATAGATTCTTCTCAGGGTATGATCCTCGTTCTGAATATGTATCCATCTATGAATTATTAGATTTGTTCAAGTTTCAGTTGACATGTGACTATCGTTTGGTGTCCGAATGATCCGAATCAATTCTCTTGACTTCTCTTCTTACTTGTATGTATTTTTTACAAATATCTTAAAATTTGCCAGGATTTGATTCAACATTTTAACATTTTCTAGATGTATTGAAGGACTAGGATAAAAGTTAAATAATCAAACCATAAGGACAATAAATTTTTATGTATTTTCAAAAATTATTAATGAAACATTTATGATCATTAATACCAAGTTTTTCTTACAATTATTTAAAAAAATTCATTAAAAAGAATCAGTAATCAATCATAATCCAATGTCATAACTCATAAGTACTTAATTGTTGACTATATTTCTCTAAATAATTTGTATATAATTAAAGATATATCAGGGAGATAGTCTTTAAGAGTTTATCAACTCTAATTTTCCATGTATTTAACTTTTAAATGTTTGTTTTTTACAAATTCTAAGGATTTTTTAGAGTTTAGCATATTGTCTATTTTTCTTTGTTTAAAATTTTAAAATATCAATTCTTCAATGCTATACTTTTTACTCTCTACCGTACGCGATGAAAGAAAATGCGACACCTATGTAAAGTGTAAAATCTAATTTGGAAAATATGAATGGCTTGTGCAATTGGAGCTACCATTAAATAATGTAGCCAATGGAAATTTGGTATATCCAATGGAAGATTCTCAGTTTTCGTCCTGTATTCTGAATTTTTTTTTATTCAATAACAAAAAGTTAACACTTAATCATTTACTTTCACATGACACAAACTCAAAGTCTCAAAGTATGAAACCAAGCTTTGGCTCTGGCTTAATGTTATTAATTTTGGTTCTATAACGATTAAAAGTAGTTTTTGAGAATTAATAAAATATCTCTAAAATTTATATACAAAACAGCTTTACACTCATATTCATTGAATTACGTTTTTCACTTGAATTCCCAAAGAACAGCAAACAAGAACTAGATAAACAAATGTCAGTTAATCTCACATGAAAGCATATACTAATTAATGTGAATGATTGATGGTAGTTTGAAAATATTAAAATAAAAATAATAAATCTCAGAACTCATATACCGAATGAGTGAATGACATTATATTATGTGTATATCTTACATGTAAAATACGAACCAGAATAACAAAAAATTGCATGCCCGAATTTTTAATTATCTGATATTTACTCATCTACAAGCTTTTTTTTTTGTATTATTATTTACAAGTTAAGAAGACATAACAAATATATATGTTACGTCAAGTCATCGCATACGTATGATCCATGATTCTACCAGATACCAACTTTCATAGGTATTATTAATATATTCATTACAAAGGATAATTTTAGAAAACACATACCATTTTCTTAAAGTATGCGAGAAAGTAAAGTAAAATGATTTATGACAAAATGATACAATATAATGCATGGTGTGCGATTGGAGCTGAAGTGAAAAGGTAGCTAGCTAATGGAAATATGGCATATCCCTTGGAAGATTCCCTATTTCTCAACCCATAATGTTTTTTTCAAATCGAGAGCTAGAGAGTAAAATATAATCAAATGATATATAATTCATAAAACAAATCGAATATCAGGTACTTTTGTTATAGTACAAGGGACATGTGTATATAATTATATAGATATGTGTATGTGTGAGTCTATAAAGAAGCATAAAAGCATCATATGGAACTCTCTCCACAAAACAATACCAAAAACATAATGGTGGTGTTGGCTCTTCTTTGAAGAACCTCTCGGAGTTGGAATCCGCTGTCTTGACCAGCGGGTTCTCTTATATATGTAAATAGGGCAACTCGGATCCTTTGGCATTTCCTCGATGTGGGATTGAAGAAGAAGAAGATGTCTGTATCTTCTTCCCTTTGAGAGTTCTGATCAAATTGTGTTGGTTCATAGTTTCACTTTTTCTGGTTTGTATTATTTACCTCTTCTTGTCTCTCACTCTCTTTTCATATATATTTGTTTGTGGTTTCTGTTATAAACTTGATAATTACTACCCCATAGTTTATGAGATGATGCTGAGTTTTAAATTTTAAAGTCTGTATACAATACTATTTATTCGGTTGGGGTTTTCCTGCACTACCTCTCATTAGTATCTCTAACCACTCTTACTCGATTCAAGTTAAGAATATACTGCCTAAGACTTGAGAATTTTATACAAAAATACCACTTTTCAATGATTTTTTATTTCTTTTTATTGGATCAATATGCTCTTAATTAATTCATCTTACAATAAAAACGTGTCCCAAAATTATTCCAACTACACAAAATCAAAGTAATACTTAAGTTAAAATGAACCGTATGCTACGAAAAAGATTTCAAAAGGAGTATCTATATAACATGACAAAAAAAAAGAGAGACATGATGAGATAATGAAAACCATGCTAATTGCTCGGTTTGTACATCCCGAAAGTTGTCCGAAAAAATAAACCGAAATTGTGCCTACAACGAAAATGGTGGTTTACGACATGGAGACTTCCGCCGGTTAATCGGCTTGACAAAGATACATCTCTTAAAATTTCATAATCTTATCACTAACCATTTTGTTGATCTAACATAACTGAAAAAAGCAAGATAATCTAAAGAGAGAAGACATATGCATAAAATACAATTCTTCGATTTAAAATGTAGGAGCTAAGACATCAAATGCGAGTCCAAATATAGGGAGTAGAAATTTCAGAGAAGTGTTGAAGATGAAGAATATAAGACCATCTCCATCAGTAAAAACAAGAAAATTTCTCAAACAAAAAAATATTAATATTTTAATTAAAACAGATACATTAATTATTATTTAATAATTGAACTAACAGCATGATGACACTTGTCCAAATTGGATGAGAATAGTTTCTCAAAGTTTCTCAGAGAAACTCAATTCTCCTTCTCTCCTACTTTTTCTCCCTTCTCTCATACTTTTCCTTTTTTAATTATTTTTTTTTTTTTTTTTTT
>Ga0041059_1003652_pt1 | contig 10280 bp, 8 predicted proteins | sample AraColnosormetaG_FD_56232 | JGI IMG/M metagenome (GOLD analysis project Ga0041059, IMG submission 56232) | Arabidopsis roots microbial communities from North Carolina, USA - Col MF nosort | ecosystem: Host-associated > Plants > Roots > Unclassified | place: USA: North Carolina | collected 2013-09-02 | reverse complement strand
AACAGACCAACAGCAAACATGGAAACTGAGAGTGCAGCTCCAGCAAATGGACCAGCTAGCGAAATGTCAACTTTTGTACTCCGGTCAGGAAGAATCGACTTGAACTGCACAAATCAACTAAAAGGATTACTAAAGGCTAACACTACTATATCAGGCTTATCAGCCAATATTATTGTCTTCGAAAAACTTCAAAATGTTCATCAGAGAAAAAAGTAGATTGATGCATTTAATAGAGAAATAGATGGATGCATTTTCGAGCATAGTACCGTTTCCTAGTTTCCTCAAAAAAGTTTGAAAGATGACTGCTTCTAGATATTAATTACATAAGAGTTCAACAGGAGATAAGTCCCCTAAACTTGAAAGACTTGCAATAGAAATGCTAAGGAATACCACCTGTGTGATTGCACCAAAGCTTCCTAGTGTAATGCTTCCTAGTGCCCTAATTCCTGCAAATAAACAAGTCATAGATATAACTCTCTAAACGAAGCACTGAGAGCAAAATAAGAAAATCAGATATCACCAATACATGAAAGTTAATCATTCCACCAAGTAAGCATCCCTGCTTGGTATGAATTTGAAAGCAAACATGTATCCACTCTATAAACGAAGATAAATAAAATAGACGAAGACAAACCTAAAAAAAAACTAGAAATTACAGCTCATTTGCCATTATAAGCCAAACAAAGGAGGATACAATTTTCCCTCAAATTCATTGTCAAAGAATGTGGAAGTTAAAATTTGGGAAGGGGCTTGAAATCAAAGGGTCCAGCTACTGCCACTCACGGCATTGACCACAGCTCCAGCTACTTCCGGGTAAGGCTGACCATGGAGAACAGTGAGAATGTATAAGCAATCCACAAACCGTGCACAAAAGATCAGGCGCTGGATCCATTTGCAAACATCTCTGACATGGACCCATATCATCTTCACACTCTTCTTTTTCTGTTGGTTCGAACTGAGGGTTTCCTGAAACAACCATATCACCATTTTCCTGGTACTGACCACCACCACTATCATCGGCTGTCAGTAGCTCGGTCAACGAGAAATAAGTTTGCGGTTCAAATTCCATGTCCTCGTAGTCGAAAAGTAGCTCACCAGACAAATCCCATTCTGTTAGAACAGGTAAAGCTTGCTCCTCTGCCTCGGGTTTCACAATAGGATGCAGTTCAGGATAGGCTGCATCAGAATCTTCTCGTTTCACTTGCCTTCTAACTGGTAGCTTTTGGGGTCCAGGCGCAAAAGCAGTGGTGCTCCATTCAAGATCGAAACTACTGGGTGTGATTTGTTTGACTTTGGAAACTGATACCAGGAGAGGATCATCTTCTGGAATAAATACATCGTCAGGAGGATATAAAGGAGTGGCAGGTAACGGAGTAGAAGGTTTCGAGTCTTTTTGTTCAGACATTCTTTCAGAATCAGAATCCAACCCAGAATTTCCTTGCCTCTGTTTCTGGTTCGTGAAGACTATTCTTTTGATCTGCTTCTGTTCCTTGAGTTTGGGATCCATGTAAGGGCAATCAGGGGATCGTATACGTCGACATTTGCAACATTTGAACCCAACAACTTCAGGAATTTGTGAATCTTTGAGCTTAACAGCTTCAGTGTGGAACCACTCTGCATTTGAGATTCAGATATTAGATAATATAACATTTAAGACGCCTTCAAGAAATTACACTTGGAAACAGTTGTCGTTGAGTGAATAATTCCTTACTTTCGCATTTTGTACAGTGAATATACGTTAACCCAGGATTATACGGCAGTAGGCAGATCCCACAAACCGGTTCCAGGCTCGGTTTATCTGATCTACCGGCCAAGAGAATGTTTTGATTCCGGAAATCAACACCTGTGTCCTCTACGTTCTTTTTCCTCCATATGACTCCACAGGACAGTGTCTTCTGTTTACTCTTAGATACACTAGAATCAGGAGTGACTTGTTTAACTCCCGAAGTGTTCTCCCGTGGCTTCTGGGATGATAATTGTTGACTAGGAGGCTTAACCTTGATGACTGGAATGACTGCATTTTGATGTCGTACGTTGATCGTGAACTGGGGTGCTGTTGACTGTCTGTGATTGATATTTGTTGGAACTCGAGTTTTTGAAAGGTAACACCGTTTGCAGGTGACCAGAACTTCAACATTTCCATTTGTGTGTTGAGACATCGAAGTGCAATCCTTGTGACAAAATCCTAAAAAAAGAAACAAAATATGACAATCCAACGCTGATGCACAAACATACTGATATACTACAACGAAAAATTTGCAGTCCAAAAGGAGCAGTGAGATTAATCCTTCTTTGTCAAGTTAGCAAATGAGATGCTAAAATAGAATAAGATAACGCAGGGCTGCATTCCCAATCCATTAGGTGGATTCGAACTTTCTAGTTTTTATACAAAATGCACATATTGAAACAGTACGAGGATGGTATTTTACCATGGCAAGAACTGCATGTTGTTGTATCCCTGTCGACATGTATACAGAACGAAGACAAAATTAATAAAGTACACCATAAAGTTTAGCAGGCACCTCAAAAGATAAAGAAACCAAAGGATTACCGTAATAGAACATCATGATCACATGATGCACAAGAACATTTCTCCATCTTGTCCCTCCTTGAGGCTATATATGAAAATATGTCCATGAGGGAAGCTTTCAGCTGCTTTCTCTGAAGCTTTGATAATTTCTTGGATGGCTTCTTGGTTGAAGAAGGCATTTGTACTCTATGCAAGCTCTCTTCAAATTCTTTGATCAAGTATAGGGGAACATGGGCTTCTTGTAACCAATACTTTTCATTTCTATCTTGGGTTTTCTCGACCTCCATTATATTCTTCATGACGCGTGATGGCAGATGCTTTTGATTTCCAAAGAAAACTCCGTAGCTAACCTTGTTATCACTAAGCTTTTTGTCACATATCCGAGCGTTTCTAAAAATGGCAACATCTGTCTCTGGGCCTTTGACATTCTGGAGATTTTGGTCTGGCCGCACAAGTTCTCTCCATCTTAAACTCATATCCAGATATCTTACCTGACATAAACGGTTGACTGGGTCTCAGAAATACAGTTAATATACCTACACAAACTAAAAACTATAAACATAGAACATAGACACAGGCCTGAAGAGCAAGCTGAGATATATTCTTGCTACTTTCAACAGCAGCTTTCCAAAAAGACCGTCTGCTTCTCCTAGGGATGTAAGAAGCATCACCATAATTTAATCCAGGAATCTTTTTAGAACCCCCTAATAAGTAAGTAAAAAATAATTAGTGATCCGAAAAACCATTTAGTGGCATGGAATACGAATTGTAGAGTGCTAGCATCTAAAGGGATTAGAAAACCAAAACCAAATTTAGTCGCACATAAAACATAAACAAACAAGTAATAGTTATACCTTGCCAAGCTGCTTTCTTTGTTGCCGGTTGTGACAAAACTGCTTTCAACAAAATAACTTTTGATAACTTCCCTCCTCGCCACCATGTAAAGCTATCAGCGTCGGAACCTTCAGCTGTAACTTCAGCCTGGGTATTTTGCTTCGTCCTACCAGGTCCACGTCTCTGTGGAACCCCAAGTGTAACTGGAGCACTTTGGAAAATAGAATGTTCTATCAACCAATCATCCATCTGTTTAAACCAATCGCATGACAGAGCAATACTGCAGATATTTTCCTCAAGCTGCAACCAGGATAAACAAACCACATTGCGGAGATGAGAACAAGAGTGATCAGATGTACAACAAAACAAATATGATTCATATATCACACTATAGTGTAGACTATCAAATTTCTAGTCTAGAGAGAAATCGACCAAGAGTGTTCTAATGTTTTAAGAAACAAAAAAATGGAGTAGATAAGATATGGAAAAAAATTTAGATTTCAACCAAGAAATCTTATTATAAAGAAGATCTACTTACTTCAAGGAGGGGTGCTTTTAGGGCTTTGCATGTCGAGGCTTCCTCTACCTGCTTACGCCACTGTTTTCTTGGACTTTCACTGAGAAATGGCCCAGCTATCAGACCACGCAAGCTTTCCTCTAGATATAGAATATATGCTGCAATACTCGAAAGGACTCCCTCCCCATTCTTTAGAGGAAAAAGACCACTGAAGATCTTCATTGCACCCTTAGTGGCACCCGCTACAGCTGCATTTAACATGCATCCTCTCCTGCTTGCAGATGTGAGTCGGCAAGAATGACACCAACCACATCTTTCTCTGGTAATCTCCTTCTTATCAGGACTTGGCCAGAAGAAACGGGGGGCTACTAATGAAAAAGCTTTCATCTGCTCTAAGATGTTACTTGATGCAGCTTTCTTGGCACTATTATACTTGCGAAGGTCAGGTTCATGGGTTTCCTCTGACGATAGGACAGCCAAACTGGCAGCAGCAGATACAGCCAATTCTCCATTTGTGTAATGATTATTGTATGTGTTGGGTTTAAACGATAAACCCAGGTAGGTAACACGAGCAGCCAATTTTTTCCCCTGTATTCCACATGAACCTCCTGTAACAGCACTGTTGGTATTACCCAAAGTAGATGTAGGGAGGTCAAACACAGTCTGGGTATGACTTCTATTGGAAATATTTGCACTATCTGACTTAGTGATCTCTGAAACCTTGCCATCCTCTCTATCCTTTGCTTGAGTTAAACCAATCTCCCCTTCCCTCAAGGAGATACCTTCAGGAAGATCCCAGTATTGGGTGATCGCTTTGCAAATCTCTACATATTCTAGTGTATGGCTTGATGCAGATATAAGCACTAGTACAACTTTTGATATGTCATTAACATTGTAGTACTTGACAACTGCATCTCCATTGACAGATATGTTAAGCCTGTGATTTAAGAGAAAAGAAGGAGAATGCTCATCAGTGTCACAACAAGCAAATTCAAATGTTCCAGAGTAATGCTGGCTAAAACCTGTTAGCAACTATTTGCCTAGGAAGTAATGAATCTTAAACTATGTAGCAGGGGAATAGATTGAAAGATCAGGTTGCTAATTCCAACAAATGCAAAACAAATTATGTATGAATGGAGGCAACGAAAACATACACCAGTAAGTGATTGCAAGTACCCAAGAAGAGTCGCCCATGTGGATCCATTCCAAACTGTACAGCTCCTCTAAGTGAGGTTCCATGAGCAATCTTCGGCCCCTTTTTGTTAATAGTGCACTCTGGACAAAACCATGGCCCATCTGGTATATACATTTTGACCACACCAATGCATCTTGAGTGGTATGCTAAAGGACATCCATCACAACAAAGCAAGGTTCCATCCATTCCACAAATCCTACATTCATCACTGTTTCCATCTAGATCTGAGCTAACTTCATTTGAACCGCCATTAGTACATCTTGAGTCCAAATCTTTAGACTCGTTTGTTGAGCTATCAGTAACCTCTTTTTCCTTGTAAGCTGAGGTTTTAGCGAATCTGGGGTGGACCCGTCTAGGTACATTTTCAAGAAGACCTGTGGCAACTCTATCAGGATCAAATCCAATTTCAGATTCTTCGCGAGCATCTATTTCATCTCTTAGATCAGCTACATCAAAGATGTCATCACAGAGAATTTGTAGAATCTTCAATTTCATCCCAATGGGTAACGAGTAGTATTCTATTTCCACAACAAATTTGTTAAAAATGTTCCACTGAGGCCCACTAGCATGCCCCATCGCAGTAAAGTACTGAACCAAATAAACAGGCCAAGTTAGCACATCGAGCAAGCTCCAATCAATGCACCTGCAGATAGCAAAGCAACAAAATCTGTGAAGTCCTCTCAGCTAAAGAGGTAAAGCATCCTAAAATAAGCTCTTTCGACCATTTTCACTGGCAGAAGACAAATTTTGCATTAACTAGAATTCATGTAGTTCAGAAACCTAACCCAATGACCAAATCTGCTAGTTCGTAATATGATTTATACACTATGAAACCAGAAAAGGCTCAAGAAATGAGAACATATGCTGTGAACATCCGGAAAGCAAAACAGAAACTTCCAAAATAAAATTTATCTGCACTTACCTCAAGCATTTTGAGGCTAGGACAGACTTGGAGGAGGAAAGTCTCTCTAGATGACCCTTCAATGCCCGCAACAAGGCCACATGAACAGCATCCAACAAAGAATTTGGTCCCGAGAAATACAACGCTCCCACAAAATCATTGAGTTCAAATGGGCAGATATAAAGCTGAAAACTAAATGACCTTAAGAACCCATATACAGATAAGAGATGTGCCACAGCCTCCTCTGGGATACCAATTGTCCCTGATGAAGGAGGTAAATCCACTGGTGGAACAAGAGGAGCCTCAATTTCAAGATCTGAACCTCTCTTATCTCCACTCTCAGACGACTCTGAGTCACTATATGAATCACCATCTTCGGAGTTCGTAACTGCTCGTGCCTGCACTCCATTTACTTGATTTGGCAACTCAACTGCTTTGTTCTCCGGCGAATTTCGTTTCTTTTTCTCCTCCTTCTTCAGTATAAGTTTATCTAATTTCTTCCTTCTAACACGTAACTCATCGTCTAAGTAACTATCCGAAATAATTAAACGACGAAGATCACCACTCTCCAATTCCTCACAATCACCATCCTCATATATCACTCTATATAACCCAGTATCATAAGACACTATCTTCCCTAGAAAAACTTCATTGTCATCAAAATCTTTCAGCATATAACAACCAAGTAAAGATATCGGCACTGCAGGCTCAACCTCCAGAACTTGCTTTTTCCCTCGATTGTTCAATTTTCGATTATCATCCTCTAATCTCTGACGTTTCCTCGGTCTTCCCCTAGGTCTAGGAACCTTCGCTTCCATCAAAACAACCTTTGGGGGAATTTCATACTCTATGGCCAAAATCTCTTTGGGAGCAGTAAGTTTCTCCACTACCTAGATTCATCAAAATCTCATTGTTTCATCGAAACCCATAAGCCCTAGATTCATCAATAATCAAAAGGTTTAAAACCCAATTCACATGGAACAACAGCGAATCGAGATCTGTAAAGGAGAAGACTTAAAATCACCTGATCAAGGTTTCTTGAAGAGAAGAAGGGAAAACTCAGGAAGAAAGAAGACAAAATTCAACAACGAAGGATTTGGGAATTGGACAAGGACATAAGAGAGAGAAGACGAAGAAGAAGAAGAAGGAGAGTGCTTTTTCCTTTAAGCCTGCGTGCAGCTGTGGCTGTGGTTCTTCTCCCTACAGCTTTTCCCTTTAAGCCTGCGTGCTTTTTCTGGTCTTGGCCTGTTTGGGCCTTGTACTTGTTTTTTATTTTCAGTTGGACATGTGTGCCTTCATGGCAGTATGTTGCCTTAAACGCTTGGGCCTGCGTGTCTTTTTGGGCCTTTGGGCCTTGTAACTTTGTTTTCTTTTCGGGAAATTTAAGAATTACCTTCCAGAATTCTGTATACTAATTATTACAATAATGTTGAACTGTCAAGACGTCAGTAAATTAAATAAGAAAAACAAAAATCATTGAGATTGATCATTAAGTAGATATAACTAGATATATTATTTTAAGACTATTATGTAGTAATAAATATTTTTTTGTCATCTTATTTTAGTTAGAATTCAAAAAAATTAAATCTAAAAAACCAAATTATTTGTTTTGATATTATGTAGTAATAATTTGTATAGATTAACAAAAAAAACTTAGGACGATTTCCGAAATACCGGAATATTGTTATAAATATTGCTTTTCTCATTCTAATCGAATATTTTTCAGCTTTGTTGGTTTGTTTTCTCTCGGTTATCTGAATCTAATAAAATTCCGATTTACTTCTTTGCTAAGATCAATTCTCTCTATTTCTACAATATCTCACTTGGAATTTCGCTTGCCATAGTTGATCTTCCCGTCCCACTGTTGGCTTAACTCCAATCTTGAGCTAAAATAATATATTTGTTAATTATTATGATGAGGACCTCAACTAGGTCTTAGGCGTAGCTTTTGCTAGAATCATGGTTAAGATGATGAAGGATTGACGATATCTTCTTGCAGTTTCTTCGAGACGGAAATAGTGGAAGTCAATCGAATTTGCAACAACGAACTTTGTAGAAGGAGTTCGGTGGTGGATTTGTGAAGCCAGCGGCAGAGTTTGCACCGAATCGTGGATCTTGGGCGGTACCGACTATATCTCTCTCTCCTTCTCGCGTATCAACATGTGTTGTTGATGCGGCATCTTAGTTTCTTAATCTAATCAAATTAAAGAGTTTTTAACTGTAATCAAGGTTGTAAATGTTGGAGTTTGGACTTCTCTTTTCATCACTTGTATAGCCCGTTGGGCTCAATATCAATAAAAACGTTGGATGACAAAAAAATAAAAAATCAATATAGATTAATAAAATAGCGACTGACTTTTTAAACCCAAAAAATACTGCAGACGAGAAAAATAGTATAATTTTAAATTTATTAGATAGTTTTAGGACATGTTATTTTAAAAAATCTTATGAGTTTTCATCATTGGTTTAAGTATTTATCTAATTATTATAAATAATATCTCCAATATTTTAAAATATTTGAAAATTTAAATAGTTTTGCTAAACATATATATAGTATGATTTTATGGTTCATATATTAATTAACTTTTAGATATACTATTTATCTAAAAAATATGTTTTTGGTCCGCCATTATATAGTAAAATTATAAGATTATGGAGACGAGACAAGATCAGATAGCCGAGCTCTAAGATTACAAGACTGGTTTGCACTTAGCTCAAACTCTCAAAGAATACGAGAAAGGTTCTTAAAGGAAGTGTAAAAGACCAAAATTAAACTTTCTAATTCTATATGCAGTAAAATGTTCCAATATCAAAAACTCTTTGAATTTGTTGGAAAGTTCTCTTATACTAGTCCCACCGGCCAATTCGGTCAATGATCTCGAAGCATCGACTAAACCACTTGAAAGGTATTTTCCGATATGTTCAAAAGAAATTTCAATGTAAATTGTAGTTTGCTAATAATTATTTTGTACACTATCGCATTGGTAACTAAATTGTAATATGCCATTTTAAAAAGTAATTAGTGTAATAATTGAAGAATGAATTTAAGTAATTACATATAAATACTTTTTCACTAGTGTACATACATGGCTCATTATATCTGGCAATCTAAATATTGCCAAAACAAAAAAATGTGTCTCGGATTGGCCCTAACTACAACGTCTGCTCAAAGACGGAAGATGACATCAAAATGTGGTTACAAGCCCTATGCCTACTTCTTCTGCGAGTTCGTCCCATACAGGCAGGAGTGTCAAAACCACCAGGATTAGTGCAATCCCTACAAGGGCCTTCCTCCACGTTCCAACCTCGGTCACGTCGTTTAGACACGGTTTTTCAGGTGTTCTCTGTACAAAACATACTGCTTAGAAACATCTTTTGAAGCTGACTCGTATTGTTGAAGTTGCAGAGTTAAGAAATTTTGTGTACCTGGCAGATTAATACGTAGAGTCCCCAAGGAAGTGCCAAAGGGCCACCGAGCTGAAAAGTAGGAAAATGCAAGAGCAATAAACTAGCAGGTTCGAGAGCACTAATTAAAGGAGGGTATATTTCAACAGTTGAACATACCACTCTGAGTCCAAGCATTACATAGGTTGACAAACCAAATGTAACCAATGCATTTTTCCCGAATGCTCCCTGCACAAGAACCATGCCCATATGTCTCAGACGTGATTGATAGTATTAATAATTTGATCTCTTATATGAATATCTCAGACCCTTTTCAGTTCATACTTCATCTAAAGTACACTACTTTTCAAGATTATAAAATAGTATACACTTGAATCAACTGCAACACTTTCCATACTTGATACTAGTTGGATTGTTTTAATGACAAGATAGACTTGGAAGAAGCGTTTTTCTTGGTATGAGTCAAATTTTCACTAAGCAACATTAAGTTTCTAGTTTTCGAATAGAGTATGCACCATTCCTTATATACAAGGAAGTACCTGTACAGCTCTTCCTCCATCCAAACATCCCACTGGAAGCATATTAAATGCTGTTGTTGTTAAACCACACCTAACAATCAAATTTCAAAGTAAGATTGCTGATGAAAGACAGAAGCATGAGCCAAGGCATAAGACACTACCATCCAGCAATTACAAGTGGGTGGATTGAAACTGTTGCAGCATGCAAAGCTCTGCAATCAATAGGAAAATGGAAATGGAGATTGGAGTTAGATTTTTTCGTTTAGGGTGAACAGACGTTAGCTGTGGAGAGCTTACGCATATCCCAGAGTTGCTCTGCTGATGAGTCCAAGAAGTAATGAACCTTGAAATAACATGCTGGGAACCTGGACCAGGTCGTT
>Ga0041059_1003651_pt1 | contig 10280 bp, 11 predicted proteins | sample AraColnosormetaG_FD_56232 | JGI IMG/M metagenome (GOLD analysis project Ga0041059, IMG submission 56232) | Arabidopsis roots microbial communities from North Carolina, USA - Col MF nosort | ecosystem: Host-associated > Plants > Roots > Unclassified | place: USA: North Carolina | collected... | reverse complement strand
TTCAGCTTCATCACCCTTGAAGATAATCCCTCTATGACTCTGCTTTGCCATTTAAATTTTTTTCTCATCTCATACCAGTCATCTTCTGTAGGATCTTCAGTTTGAGATAACCCTTCTATTGCTCTCTTCTTGTGGTCAAAAGTTCTCTTCAGCTTGCTGAGTTGAGAAGTATAGTTGACTTTTGGTGGGGTTCTAGCTTCTGTTTCTTCATCAACATCCATGTCCTGAATCCCAAAACTCTGACCTCCTATTGTTGATTTCTCTGAAGCTTTTCTGATGTCAAACTTCATCTTGATGCCTTTTTCAGGGTTCAGATTAATTTTTCCATTCCTGACATCTATGACTGTTCTAGATGAAGCTAAGAATGGTCTCCCTAGGATCAGGGGATCTTTGACTTCTTCATCTACGTCTAATACCACAAAATCTGTAGATATCTCAACATTTCCAATCTTGACAGGCAAATTTTCTATCAGACCATTAGGATGTGCAACAGAACCATCAGCTAAGAGTAAAGCTAAGTTGCAGAACTTGTATTCCATGATCCCTAGCTTTTTAGCTGTAGAGAGAGACATAAGGCTAACGAATGCTCCCAAATCACAAAGGCACCTATTGAATGTCAATGGTCCTAGAGAGCATGGCAGAGTGAATGAACCGGGATCATCAAGCTTTTCTTGTATGTTTCTTGAGTGATGACACTGCTAATCATCTCTTGATTTTGACCTTTCTTGAGTTTTTCAATTTTTTTTTTTTTTTAGAATAGTGAGTATTCAGCAAAGGTGTGTGCTCTATAGTCCAGATCAATTGTTGGGTGGCAGGTGCAGCAATTTGAGTTGAATTCCCCCCCCCTTCTTGAAGCATATTGTCCTCAGTATTGGGAGTCTGATGACTTGGTGGAGACTCACCTTCTTGGTGGATGATGATAGCATTTGCAGTAGCATAGTCCTTAGGATTCTGGACTGCTTTCCCTGGAAGTTGATGATGATGCTTCGGAGTAGATGTTGATGCAAATTGACTCTCCACATACTAGATTTTGGAATTCAGAGCTTCGAACTTGACATTTAGATCGTTGTAAGAACAATCGATCTTGTTGTGTAATTCAGTTATCTTCTTGTCAAAAGCCATAGCGCCAGTAGCTTATCCTTGAATGATTTGTTGAATAAGTTGCTTAATTTCAGGATCTTGAGCTGTTGGGGCTTGTTGTGGTTGTTGAGTGAACCCTGGTGGATTCAGCTGTTGGTATCCTCCATTGAACTGTTGTTTCGGGACATAACCTTGGTTATACTGAATGATATGTTGCGCTTTTGGTGTCTTAGGTCTTTTAGTTTTGAGTCGTTTGTCGTGTCATAGTCCGTCTTTTGCGTCTTTTCGGTTGTGTCTTGAGTCGTTTGCAGGTTTTAGGTGTTTAAGTGGGATGCGGATGCTTTCGAGACTTGTCAGGCTCATTTGGACCAAAAACAACAATGGAAATGAAGGTTCAGACCCGCCAGGATGGGATCGATCGATCCCAGGAGGGGACCGATCGATCCAGGTCATCAGCCAAATGAAGTTCAGACCCGGCAGGAAGGGATCGATCGATCCAAGTCAAGAAAGATTGGAGTTTAGACCCGCCAGCTCGGGATCGATCGATCCCAAGGGGGGATCGATCGATCCATCCTTTTCGATGACCAACCCGGTTTTCCTTAACCGGGTTTATCTTTTCTTTTATTGTAATTGGGTATAAAAACCCGAAAAACCTACGTTTTCTTTTACGCATCTTTTTCTGCAACATTTCTGAGAACCTTTTTGTAAGCACCTTTTGGATTAGAGATTCATTCCTTCTTGACAATTTGGAGAAGATTTCTAAACCCTATTCTCATTTATTCAATTTGAATCATGTCTACTTTAATACCTCTTTGTTTCATTTCTATTGCAATGTGTGAGTAATCCACCAGTTAGGTGTTAGGGTTCTAATTATGAGATTCAATGGATTTAATGGAATAATTGGTATTTGGAATTCTTATTCTCTGGGTTCTTTGATTTACATGTTCTTAATGCTAGAATAGGATTGATCACCCTGTTTTAGAACTGAGGTTTTTTTTATGCATTAAAAGTGTTCGATAGAATGCCTGAAAGAATGTGAATTGAGCAATGTATTTCTAGCTAACGAAAGTTGAAGTTAGGACGCATTGTGAACTAAATGAACTTGTTTGATAACGCAAATTTGACTAGGAAATTACATGCGAATGTTTAGTAATCGAGTAGTCAAATTAAGTGATTAATGTCTTGAAAGGGAATTGGTCTAACTTGTGTTCATGTTCAAGAACAGTTCGTAATTGTTGAATTCCTTGTCTCATGTTTCCATTGTTTATTGTTCTCTGAAATATCCTAATGCCTAATGTCTTTAAATCTCGAAAGTTAAATCGTTTAATTTATATGCATTTTTATTTACAATCTGATAACTCAAACAAAAACCATCTTTCCGCTTTAGCTAAGAACGAGTCTCGGAAATCTTTAAAGTATCTTTGGTCCTTGTGGATCGACCTCGAATATTCTACTTCGGTTAGATATTTCGGGTAATCAATCAAGTTGGCGCCGTTGCCGGGGACCAATTACGTTACCTAAGGATTTAGGATTAGTTTTTAGTCTAAAGCATTTTTATTTACTAATACTGATATTCATTTCCGTGTTATCTTTGGTGTTTTCAGGTGTATGACCCGTAGCAAAGGCTCATCACATCTAGTAAACTACCACGAGGATATCGGAAGGTTTGAAAGAGAGAACAAGAAAAAGAAACAGTTAGCGGTTCAGAGAGAAGCTGAAATGGATAATGTTGTGGATGATGATGGAATCCAATTTGAAGGAGAACATCATGGAGTGTTTCAAGATCCACCACCTCCTGATGGAAATCTTCCTGGTGATGGTGGAAACGCTGTCAATGCAGTTGCTGCCAACGCTGCCCGTGTAGCTGCTGCTAATGCTGCTCGTGCAGCTGCGCTGAATGCTAGGCCTGCGCCTGCTCGGCAAACTCTGAGAGATCATGATGCTCTCAATATTGAATTATTCAGAGACAGGAACCAACAGCTCCCTATCAACACAAATGACTTTGAGATCAAGACCGGGTTGTTAGCTCTTGTGAAACAAAATCAGTTTTTCGGTCTTCCCTCTGAGAATCCTGTTTATCATCTGGATAGTTTTGAAGATATTTGCGGGACAACGAGAATGAATGGAGTGCCAGATGATCTTATCAAATGCATATTGTTTATATTCTCTTTGGCAGACGAAGCCCACCGCTGGTTTAAATCGATGGATTCTGCAAATCTGAGAAGTTGAGAAGACTACAAAGCTGCGTTTTTGGGGCAGTATTTCATGCAGTCCAGGACAGCTCTACTGAGGAATAAGATCAGTAGCTTCCAACAAGGAAGCACAGAATCATTCCATGAAGCTTGGGAGAGGTTTAAGGACTACTACAGGGAGTGTCCTCATCATGGTTTTCCACGGGCTACATTGATCAACACTTTCTATCGGGGAGTTGACAAGGCCTACAAGATGGCATTAGACACTGCTAGCAATGGGGACTTCATGACCAAGACTGAGATTGAGGCTACATAGCTAATTGAGAACCTTGCAGCTAGCAACAGCAACCACAATGTTGACTATGACAGGTCCAATAGAGGTGGAGGAGGAGAATCGAAACAGCTTGCTGAATTGTCAGCTAAGGTTGAGCAACTACTCAGGAGAGATCAGAGGGTTGTTAATTTCTGTGATGACACTGGGGAAGCTCAGGTGTACCAGGAGTTTAATGGGAATGGTTCGGAAGATAATCAGGCTGAATTGAACTACATCAACGGTCAGGGCAACTACCAGAACAGGGGATTCAATCTGAACTACAGAAACCATCTTAACCTTTCCTACAGGAGTACCAACGTTGAGAATCCGCAGGATCAAGTGTATCCAGCACAGACGGGATCACAGGGTCAGCAGTTTCAGGCCAAACCTTTCGTACCCAGACAGAGAAATTTCAACAACAAGCCATTCGTACCTAAGCCACAGACGCAGGGCAATGGGTATAATCAGGGAGGTTTTCAGCAAAAACCTCAGTTTAACAACTTCCAGGGAAGTTACTAGGCACCTCCAGGTGCTAATTCTGCATCTTCTTCAGGAGACAATGAGATGAAGCTCATGATGCAGCAAATTCTTGAGGGACAGAAAAAGAATGCTGCAGATATTAATGTCAAGGTTGATAACATGTACAGTGATCTTCATGGGAAATTCGAGTCACTAGCTTCACATGTTAAGACACTTGAACATCAAGTAGCTTAGACAGCTTCTACTTCTACAAGACCAATGGGAGTTCTTCCTGGAAAGCCTATCACGAACCCGAAAGACTACAACAATGGTAAGGATTATGTTAATGCTATCTCACTGAGAAGTGGCAAAGAGCTCAACCCAATCCTGAAGAAGGAAAAGGTTAAGGCCATTTCTGATGACTCGGGAAAGGATGATGTTGAGAAGAAGATGGATGATGAACCATTAGTTGAGAAAGTTGAAGTTGAGAAAAAAGTCCCTGAGAAGGAGCAGGATGAGACCGTTGTACCACCACCTTATGTGCCAAAGCTGCCATTTCCCGGCCGTCAGAGGAAAATTCAGAGAGAAAAGGAGTATGCTTTGTTTGATGAGATTATGAGGCAGCTCCAGGTTATGCTTCCTTTTCTTGAGTTAGTTCAGAATGTTTCTATTTACCGGAAACATTTGAAGGACAATTTGACTAACAAAAGGACCCTTGAAGAAGGAGCTGTGTTGATCAGTCATGAATGTAGCGCTATTCTCCAGAATGTCTATCTTTAGTGACATGATTAAGGATTTTATGGTTGATTTTTCTGTGCATGGCTCGTCTTTCGCTACTTGTTTGTCTAACTTGTCCAGGGTACTTCGGCGCTGCGAGGACAAACACTTGGTCTTGAACTGGGAGAAATGTCATTTCATGGTGAGGGATGGTATTGTGCTCGGGTACAAGATTTCAGAAAAGGGTATTGAGGTTGACAGTGCTAAGATTGATGTGATGATGAGTATGCAGTCGCCAAATTCAGTGAAAGGAATCAGGAGCTTGTTGGGACACGCGGGTTTCTACAAGAGGTTCATTAAAGATTTTTCCAAGATCGTTAGACCACTCACTCAGTTGCTGTGCAAGGAACAGAAGTTTGAGTTTGATGACAGCTGTTTACAGGCATTCAATATAATCAAGGAATCTCTGGTGAGTGCTCCCATTGTGCAACCACCAGATTGGGAACTGCCTTTTGAGGTGATGTGCGATGCTAGTGACTATGCTGTGGGTGCTGTTTTGAGACAAAGGAAAGATAAAAAGTTGCATGCAATTTACTATGCTAGTCGCACTCTTGATGGAGCACAAGTGAATTATGCAACAACAGAGAAGGAACTTCTTGTTATTGTGTTTGCTTTTGAGAAGTTTAGATCCTATTTGGTTAGGTCTAAGGTCATTGTTCACACCGACCATGCCACTTTGAGATACTTGTTGTCTAAGAAAGATGCCAAGCCGAGGCTGTTGAGATGGATACTTTTGCTGCAGGACTTTGACTTGGAAATTAAAGACAAGAAAGGTATTGAGAATGGGGTGGCTGATAATTTGTCTCGGTTGAGAGTTGAAGAGGAAGTTCCCATGAGAGATACTCTGCCAGGTGAGAACCTTGCCTCGATTGAAGATTGCTACATGGATGAGGTGGAGAGGTTACGAGTGAGCACTCTAGAGCTTATGACATTACACACTGGAGATAGTAATTTGCCTTGGTATGCTGATTTCGCGAATTACCTCTCTTGTGAACTCCCACCTCCTGATTTCACCGGTTACTCCAAGAAGAAATTTTTGAAGGATGTGCAGCGCTATTACTGGGATGAGCCTTATTTATATAAGAAGTGTGCTGACAACCTTTTCAGGAGATGTATTCCAGAGAGTGAAGTCGAAGGTATCCTCTACAGTTGCCATGCTTCAGGTTATGCAGGACATTTCGCCTCATTCAAGACTGCCACAAAAGTTCTAAATCTGGTTTTTGGTGGCCTATTCTTTTTAAGGATGCTCATAGATTTGTTGCGAAGTGTGATGCTTGCCAGCGCAAGGGGGGTATAAGCAAAAGGAATGAGATGCCTTAAAACTTTATTATGGAAGTAGAGGTCTTTGATGTGTGGGGAATTGACTTCATGGGACCATTCCCATCTTCATATGGAAATGAATACATATTGGTTGCTGTAGATTACGTCTCTAAGTGGGTTGAGGCTATAGCATGTCGCAAGAATGATGCTGTGGTTGTACTCAAGTTGTTTAAGAAAATCATCTTCCCAAGGTTTGGAGTACCAAGAGTGGTGATCAGTGATGGGGGAAGACACTTCATCAATAAAGTTTTTGCGAACTTGTTGGCGAAGCACGGTGTCAACCATAAGGTAGCGACACCTTATCATCCCCAAACATGCGGACAGGTTGAGATTTCTAACAGAGAGATTAAGGGAATCTTGGAGAAAACTGTTGGTAAATCTAGAAAGGATTGGGCTGCAAAACTAGATGATGCTCTTTGGACATACAGAACCGCCTACAAGACTCCAATTGGAACCACACCATTCAACCTTATCTACGGGAAGTCTTGTCACCTACCAGTTGAGTTGGAGTATAAGGCACTATGGGCTACAAAGTTGATGAACTTCGACATCAAGCCAGCAGCAGAACGACGTCTGGTTCAACTCAATGAGTTAGATGAGATCCATTTGAATGCTTATGAGAGTTCCCGAATCTACAAAGAGAGAACCAAAGCCATTCATGACAAGAAGATCATCTTGAGGCAGTTCACGGAAGGTGATAAGGTACTCCTATTCAACTCAAGGCTCAAGATTTTTCCTGGAAAACTCCGTTCAAAGTGGTCAGGCCCTTTCGTCATAAAGGAAATGCGTCCAAACGGATCAGCAGTACTTTGGGATAACAATGGAGAACCGTTTTCTACCAATGGACAAAGGCTGAAACCATACCTTGCTCATTCCACTCCCGAAGAGGGCACGGCAGTCCCTCTAACGGATCCAGACCAAGCCTAATCAGTTCATTACGGTCAAGCTAACGACCTTAAACAAGCGCTTCGTGGGAGGCAACCCACATGGTATTGTACATACTTTTTATTCTTTCTTTTATTTTCCTTTGATTTTGGTTTGTTTCGCTCCGCTGTGGAGTTTAGACTTATCGGCTCAGCTGTTGAGTCGATAAGTCTTTGTATTTAACGGGGTTGTGAGTATGTTTTTAGTGCACAAACCCGCCAGGAGTGGATCGATCAATCCACAGGCTGGATCGATCGATCTGAAGCTGACGTCGAATCGAGAAAAAACCCGCAGGAATGGGATCGATCGATCCCCTCCTCGGATCGATCGATCCCTGGGTGGTCCAAACCGGCGAATTTTTTTGAACCGAAATTGAACCGGTCTTCACTCAAATCGAACCGGACGCCGAACACAAAAACCAGGGATCGAATTCCCCTTCCCCATTCACGACATCCACTTCATCTTCTTCATTTTTTTGGTTTCTCAAGAACACCAAAAATCCCTAAACTCATCTCTTTCATTTTTTGGTCGTTTTTGACAAAATTGGTGTCTATTTCACTCGGATTTTTGCCCTCTTTCCATATTTATTGTCTGTTTTCTCAATCTGCAAAGGTATGAGCTCGAAATTCCTCTTTTAGGTTCCGTTTTTCAAAGGTGAAAAATCTCAAATTCCTTGAATTTCATGATGCTTATGAGTTATTTGATGCTAGATTCTTGTCTAAGATAGTTTGGAGAACCTATTTGTGCCTTTAATTGCTGGGTTAAGGCTTAATTTGAAATTTGAAAATTTTCCCTTAGTAAAAAAAACGGACTTTTTCTTCATTTTTGAAAAAAAAAAGGATAAAACGAGTTTGAAAGCTTGACACTTGATTATTCATGATGCATTGTTAGTTTTAGTAACTAAAGTACAATGGTTAAGCTTTTGACTTGTTTTTGAGTGATTTCTTGACTTTACTTTGTTTCTTTTGATAGATATGGGACGCGCTAAAGCCGCTGCAGGCACTAGAGCACGCATGAGCAATACCGAGGCACCAACAAACGATGATCCTAATAAACGTCCTATCACAGGCACTTGGGATGGCATGGACACAAAGATGCTAGTAGACTTAAAGCATATCGATGTGAAGGAGTTCATTGCCACATGTCGACTCACTTACACGGATCCTGAGAACCCGAAACCAAGTCAAGGAAAACTCACATTCATTCTTAACAGGAAGCACTACAGCAAGACACTGTTTGAGATATGCGACATGTATGGATTTACAAAAGGAGAAGCGGTTGAGTTCCCTAAATTGTCTTCTGAGGTTGCTGATGACTTTTGGAACACGATAGCTACAAGACCATATCAGTCGCGCAAAGCGAAGATATCCATATTAGGAGTCCGGTTGTGCGTTATGTTGCGAAAGTCCTCGGTAGCGTTTTGCACTTCAAGCCAGTGATTGCAGCTGTGACAGAGACCGAGTTACCACTACTTTTCTACGGAGTCAAACATCTACTACCCGCGTACTCAGATCTTCCAGCTCCCGACACTAATGTAGCTGCAGTTTTGTGTGACACCTTGGTGAAGATGAAGAATACTGTTCTACATCAGCCGGGCAGAGCATCTTCGCTGGTACCGCCCTTACCCCATTGTTCAGGGGTTGCAATTTCGACCTCTCTAAGACCGAAACAATTTGTCCCCCAACGGTAGCGGAAATGGATTTGCAGTACCTGATTCGCACTAATTTCACCAAGCCAGATAGTCAATTATACCAATTTTTGGGTAGAGACGGGGTTACTTATTATTGCAGGATACCCAACCAGCACATTACCTCATTTCTCTCCGCGACGAATCTAGCGTTCGAACCGGACGCGCAGTACCTTGTTCGTAACCCTTCCGGAGCTGTCACTAGACGACGCCAGACTGCAGCGGCCCAGCCTACAGCTGACCATGTTGTCGGTAATGATGACGATCATGAGGATTATGCTGATCAGGCACCTTCCACGCACGCCCAGCCATACTTGCTGCTACCTGAGGATCCAGCACCATACCTTGTTTCATCACCACCAGCGGGTGACGATATCTCCCAGCAGATGGCATGGATGATCGAATCGACAAGGAAGAACAACAGTATGATGCACAGGATGTGTAGAGCCATTTTAAAGATCAGGCCTTGTGTTTGCACTCGCGGAGGAGGAGTGGATGATGGAGACCGTGAACACCGGTCCAAGGCTACTGAGGATCGACATGCTGAGAGGTTGGTCCCTGCTGCTGGAGCGTCCACCTCGCAGACACCACCAGAGCAGTCCCTAGGCCATCGGTTAGGCAGGAGCAGGAGGCAGCCAGGAGAGCAGAGCTCTAGCGAGAGCCCCACCCACCACCGTTGAGTAGCGCTGTAACTCACACTTTTCCCCTTTTTATTCATCTTTATTTTGATTTTTATCGTATCTATGTGGCACCTTTCCTTTGAACTGTTTTCACACCGAGTCGGTGTGAAGCAAGTCGGGGGGAGGTTGTCATTTGTCTACTAATCTATTCTTTTGTATTGTTTTGCTTTTTCTTGAGTCAGTTTGTTTTATCGAGTCAAAATCGTGTCTTTTATTGAGTCAAAATGTTGTTTTGAGAACTGTGATCTTTTCGAAGAGAATTGCACCATGCTTGATTTGATTGCCTTGGGACCATTTTAGCACTATTTGATAACTTGGAAGGTCAGGAAAATCCATCATTAGATCGCTTAATAATAATCCCTATCTCCTTGAAATTTGGATGAATTGAGCTTTCTCTTATCTATTTGAACTTAATCTGGACTTAGTTTATCTCACTTAGGGGCTTGAGAATCATGTAATGGATCATACATTCAGAGTTTTCTTTGCATCATTTTAGCACTCTTTGCTAACTCTGAATGGCTAGACTCATTTTTAGTCTAGTACCACACCTGTTCCCCCACCCATTGTTTGAAACCTCAAACATTCTTATATGATCATTATGATATGCATCCATGTGCGAAAACTACGGAGTATACGGACCGACATAGCTTTCCTTCTGTTAGGATAGTGAGTTGTTGTTTACTGGTTGTTCATATGTGATAATATTTAGCCACTATGGTTTTGAGGTTGTACATTTGTTATATTCATGGGTATGTGATGCTACATTGGTTGAGTTTTCCTGATGCAGATTTTTGTGAGACACCGGTTCCACTCCCCCGCTATTCAAAAAAAAAAAAAAAAAAAAAAAA
>Ga0041059_1003650_pt1 | contig 10285 bp, 10 predicted proteins | sample AraColnosormetaG_FD_56232 | JGI IMG/M metagenome (GOLD analysis project Ga0041059, IMG submission 56232) | Arabidopsis roots microbial communities from North Carolina, USA - Col MF nosort | ecosystem: Host-associated > Plants > Roots > Unclassified | place: USA: North Carolina | collected... | reverse complement strand
TATCAATACTCCCCCCCCCCCCATTCAAACAGCTTGGCCACAAGCTGTGGTAGCTAATGTAGTGAAGATCGAAACCAATGAAGATCCTGACACAATCGTTACTCCTTTAAGACCATCGTAGACTCAGATAGTCTTTGGCCTCTCAACTGTTTTGTACTTTGTAACGCCTCCTTCCCTTCGTTATATCTTGTTTGTACTTGAAACGCCATGCCTTGAGAAATCTCTGTTTCTTAAGATTGTGCCAAACAATGGCCAATAGTTGTAAGTGGTGCTCCAAGCTTGTGGCAGTGTCTTCAATTGATGCGTGTTTATTAAGCAGAATCACATCCTTCTGTTTTCTATCCGTAAAGTTGTGAAAGCTCTCAGAAACACCTTTAGCACACCCTCTGCAGAACATCCCAAGCTTCACCTCACTTAAGATCACCCCATGAAACAGTCTCATGTGCACATGTTGGAGCCATATACAAAACATCGTCACTTTTGAATGAATAACAACCAACAAAAATGTAGAAGTTGCAGGTTTTATGTGGACCAGCCGAGACCACCACACATCATTCTATTGTTCAACGTCGAACTTGTAAATAATCAAAAATCGAAGCTCTCTTTTATGTCCATTATTTTTCCAGCGATGCCACACTGCAAAGAAATAATTCCAATTACCCACGAAAAACACTCTATCTTCTGTTGCTTTATCATCATTATTCCATGTGTAATGTTGGATTTGTAACTGCATCAAGTCTCTTTCTTTAAGCATTCATGTCAGCTCCACTTCCATACTTGACTTTGTCCTGTTTTTAAACTTGAATCTCCTAGATTTGAAGCACTTCTTCAGCTTCTTCTTTTTTAAGTCTATGTCCTTTAATAATTTGTCCCGTCATAAACAAACTTAATTCCATATTCACACTATGTTCTTGAATCAGCTTTGAGTCATGGAGCAAGATCATTGTGTGTTGCGGAACAGGATCAGTCGCTGCCAAGATTGTAACCGATGGAGTTGCACAAAACAATTCATGGTGTTGACACAGTTTCTTCACGCAAATAGAGTTCTCTCTCTGGATCGAATTCTTCTCTAGTAAGTTGTACCGATTCAGAAGCACTTGGCAAGAGTATAAGTATACCAGAAAAGTAATCCAACGAGTTTATGTTGCGGCTCATACGTGTGCATCCTCCAATGAACCAAGTTGCAAACTGGTCTATACTGTCCAAATGGCTAGAACTTTAATACATGATTTCCTACGATCCCGATTCAAATGTAACACAATAAGAAAACAGAGTAACTGTAATCAAACGACATTCACAAAAACACCGATCGATTATTACCTGGCTTCCAAGGTGGAAGAAACCCAGCGAGTTCTTAGAAAGGAGAGAGAGAAAGAGAATTACAGGATTGTTCTCAGAAAATGCATAAAAGAAAATGAGCAAACACATGCTCTTTTTATGTTAACGGCACAATTGAATGACCCACTTGATAACCTCCACGTGGCTTCCTTCTAGAACTTGTGCCGCAACTTGATACTCACACGTGCGATACCACACGCGTGATTCCCTGTAACAAACTTTCTCCACTTTTTCGATCCAAAAGGCAAGAAGAAGCTAATATGTTTCTTGGTTTTGCTTTTCCAGAAGCTGTAAAACAAGAATGTCTCTCTCAGCCAACCAACCCTAACTTCACCCCAACAAGTAGACACTTCCAAGTATCCCCAAAAAAGAGTCATGTAGTCTTGTGTCATGAACTGCAGATTTTGAAATGGTTTCACCTCTGTGAGAAACTTCACATGGTAAGAAACTCTCCCAGTAGGAACTTGTAACTCACGTTCAAAATCTCCTCTTGAGGGAGCCTCTCTCTGTTTCATCAATTGATTTTGAATAGAGTCTTCTTTCAGGAAAGTAGTAATGACCATAGTAAACCACTGATATGCAGCCTCCAATTTCTCTCTTGTTCTCGTAGTCGTTTATATTTGAACTTCCAAGCTTTCAAACATCTCCTTCTCTTCTTTGATTTGCAACTTTCTTTCTGTGGAGACATTTTATCAAACAGTTAGTATGCAAAACAAGTTTTAGTGATACCAGCCAAACTTTGAAACATCGCAGCACCACCTTCAAATGTAACCATCTGGTTGTTCTTCGGAATTGATTCTTGCTCAAAATTCGTGTTCAGCACTACAGAATCACGATTTTCCAACACTGAATTCACTTTACTAAGTTCATTATCCCTCACAAGATCAAAATCAGAAACGCATACCTACGGTTTTGGTACTTGTGCGTTTGCGTCAACGTCGCGTTCCATGTCCAGCGATTTCGATTCCTCCACAACAATCGTAGAAATCGTCTGGATTTTCTCATAATTTCGTTGTTGAAACAATTGCTTTCGCCTAATACGATTGTTGTAGTTCCTCCCATCGCCGTTCTCGCTCCAAGATCAAGCTGATTCTCTCCGGATCATCATCGATGCCAAAAGCGCTTAACAACGATTCCTTCATCGCATTCCAACTCGGGTAAGGCATCACCGATTTGACATCGCGAATAAAATCGAGTGCGTCTCCTTCGATGAAGCCATGTGCAAGATGCAACTTCTCGATATCAGTGTAATCTCCCAGCACAAAACGATTCTCCATCCAATCAATCCATGGCCGCAAGTCAAATCTATCACCTGTAAAAACTGGAATGCAATGATATCCATCGCGTTAGATTCGATCCGAGCACACAATCGCACCATTTGATAAGTATCAAGCCACCAAACTCAGATTACTTATCGCCGATCAATGTACAAACCAAAAGAGACGGCTAACAAATCATCTTTGTTAGCTCATCGTCCACCATTCTCACGCAAGAGAAGCTTCTACATCAATCAGCATAAAAGATCTCTAAACAATTAGATCAGTATTTAAACCCCAAAAGCTGTAAACAAGTTTGTTGCAAATAACTTTGAGAACTAAAAATATCTTCTTCATCAAGTTAGCTTCCTTCACACGTGCCTGCTCACTTGCACGTGTCTTCTTCTGCCTCTTATGAATTTATCAGTCAAACCGATCTTTCTCTCTGTCTCTAAATATTGCAACACGAGATGTTGGACCATTTTCCCTGAGGCTTAAGTTCTTCTTGACCTCAACGCAAGCATTCTTAGATACTTGCTTGTCATCTCTGCTAAGACTTACATTCCTCCTATACACCTGAGTTTCAGATGAAGAGTCATCACAATTAAGACCACTAAATATGCGTTCTCGAGCCCTGTCATACTATTCTTTCCTCTCTTCAACGCTTCTAAGAGGACCACGTTTCTTGTCCTGTTCACGAGCGCCATATCCAGATCCTTTAGAAGGTCGAGTCTTGATGGAAACTTTCGTACACTCTGACTTGCCATTCTCTGATTGTTTAGCCACCGGTATTTCAGACAATCGAATAGCAGGGAATTTGCTCTCTGTTGTTCACAAGGATTCTGTTTTCATTTCCATCTGCACCACTCTCTTGAACCGCTGTAGCTAACCCATAATGGTTAGCAACGCGATGAGCTGCAAGACGAAGATACGAAATAGGAAAATGCTGGAACTCAAACTGCTGCTGTTCAGGGTTCTACAACAACCTTTGAACATCAATTTCCATCCTCAAAACTAACACAACAAGAGAACAAAACAAAAGAATTAGATACAGTAGCAAAAAAAAACACAAAAGCAATGGGCAATGGCAGTTCCACAAAAGCTAAGCTACTATAAATGTTGAACACACCATGCATGAATAGTATAAAAGTTTACAGCTTTGATAACATTAACCATGGATTATATAATACAGAGAAATGAGCACTAGAGAGCCAGTTCCTGAAAACCGAAAATCCCAAAATTGCGGTTAAATTGACCTAACTATGCCGAGCTAAACCCATAAAGCAAAAATTCAAATTTGTTAATCAACATGGAAAAACTCAGCTCTAATTTCAAGACATAACGTTTTACGACACAAATTAGAGAACTCAACGAAGAAAAAAACAAAACGGAGCTTAGTCGTGAGACGATGGCGAGAGAGATAGAGGACTGCAAAAAACAAATCTTATCTTTCTCTCTCGGGAAGGCAAAGCTAAGAACAACGAGAGGGAAAGGAAACTTTATATATTTTCCCTTTAATCGAAAATAAATATCTCCTTCTTTTTTTAATTAGTAACCAGGAGGCCAATATACATACATACAGAACACGTTAGTCTAGGGTTTCACAAAACAGAGGTGATGAAGAGAAAACGCGAGAAGAATAGCCGCAAGACCTCACGCTCGATGAAACGACTTCTTCACAGCAGATTTATCTATATCCCTCAAGATCTGACGGTGGAGGTACTAAAAAAACTCCCGGCGAAATCTCTAGTGAGGTTCCAGTGTGTCTCGAAGCTGTGGTCTTCAATTATCAGCAGACAAGTCATAGAGTCGAATATAGTGACTCGATCTTTAACTCGCGATGCCCATTTCATCTTGATTTTTCGTTTAAGAAACAACGTCTATAAACATATCTTAGCCTTCCTGCATACTTTTCCTGGAAATATTGAAAAAGAATCAGCGGTAACATTGATTCCTCGGTCATTTCGACAATACGTCTGCGGCTTGTTTTGTTGTTTCTATAACTGGGACCCTGAGGTAGCTATATATAACCCTACCACAAGGCAGTCCTTTCGACTACCGATAATGACGGCAATGGGAACTTGCTTCTTCGGATATGACCCCATAGAGAATCAATACAAAGTATTGCTCATACCATTTCATACTATGAAGCAAGCTTGTCAAGTTTTCATAATGGGAAATCCCACGACGAAGCAGTGGAGGAACATCCAAGGTGTTAGACTTGGATCTCACTCTCCACTTCTTGGTGGAGTTTGCGTCAATGGGGCTATCTATTTTCGAGCGGAAGCTAAGACAGTACTTTATGAATCTACATTTATATTAATGAGTTTTTATGTTAGGTCGGAAGTTTTTTATCATGTCCAGTCTCCACAAACATTGATGAATCATCACGGTTCCACTCTAATAAACTACCAAGGGATGTTAGGATTCGTGAGTTGCACGAAGAAGGCCGTTGAAATTTGGGTTATGTAGAATGCTGGGAAGGAGACACAAGGATGGTCCATGGTTTTCTTTTACACTTTTTTGAGTCTCAATTAGGCAATTGAGCACTTGGAAGGGAGTAGGCACTTTTTTAAGTTTTTTTACTACTACACCCTCAACCCAACCTAACCCAACCTAACCAATCCAAGCTAACCATAGTTTACAACCATTACTTCTTCTCTCTCTTCATTCATTTTTTTTCTCTACTCTTTACAAAATTAAACACAACAGACTTGAAATATTTTCTTGAAAGAAATCGATCTATCTCTTCACTTTTTCTCTCTCTTTACTTTTTCTCTACTCTTTACTTTTTCTCCCTTTTCTCTCTCACCAAAAACACCAAAAATAGATATAGATTTTTCTTTTTCTTTCTCTTCTTAGATCTTAAAAATTAGAGATTTTCCAATTTCAATTCAGTTTCTCATTCTTTAATCAATCTCATAAGGTTAAAATTTTCATTTTTGCTAGATTTCTTCTTCTCGTATGGTATCCATCATTGTCTTAGTCAAATTTTGCCTCTTTACAAATTTTAGATTCGCCCACCAAGTGTTTGTTGAAATTCCTCAAAGAGAGAGAGTTGAATTAAGGAACCCAAACACATATTCTTACTATAAATTTGTAATTCAAAGGTAGTTTTATGCTATTTTTATTCAAACACATAATCAAATAATAAAAAAATGGAAGAAATACAAAAAATTCATAAGCAGAATGATAGGCGACTAGGGTTTCAAGGAAAGGATGATCTATATACAAATTACTATTTTGCCTTTCTCATTTTTATGCAAACCACGTGGTAGGAGTTTGGTGGATGTGCATGGATGGTCGATAATTCGAAATGATTGAAATGACAACACATAAAATAGATTCAAATATTAATCACTCCAAGTCTCCAAATATTACATGAGATCATTGGCACACACACAAAAAGGACTAAACTAAGTTAACCAAGATACAACGATGCATGGATGGTCGATAATTCGAAATGATTGAAATGACCACATGATCAGAGTTTGGTGGATGTGTGTGGTTTTATGCAGTTTTCATCTCTTAAAACAATGAGCAAATCATTAAAAAATGGAAAAATACAAAAAAATCATATAAAAAAAAATGCAGAGTGATAGGCGGCTAGGTTTTCACGAAAAGAATGATCTGTATGCAAATTACTATTTTGTCCTTCTCATTTGAATGCAAATTACTATTATGCAAACTAGGTGGTTAGAGTTTGGTGGATGTGCATAGATGGTCGATAATTCAAAATGATTAAAATGACCACCTGGTTAGAGTTTAGTGGATGTGTGTGGACGGATGAAAATTTAAAATGATTGCGTTTTAATAATATTATTCATAAAACAAGCGTTACGTTATGTAAAAGATGTTGATAAAATTTAGTATCTAGTGCTTAGGGTTTAGGATTAAGTCTTAAGGAAGTATGATTGTTTACAATGATTATAGAGTATGGTAGATAGTGTAGGGTTTAGGGTTAATGGACCATGGTCATCTAAATTTATTTTTGGGTTTGTGGTCACATGCTTTTTGTTAGAGATTATATATTTCATTGTTGACCACATGAATTAATGAATCATATGAATTTTCTATTTTCTCAATTGGTTTATGTTTAGAGGATTTATGCTTAATATTTACGGGCAACAATAAGAAGGTTTAAAGTTTAGGGCTTAGGATTTAGGGTTGATGGTATATGGTATAGGGTATATGTATATGGTTAAAGCTTTAGTGTCTATGGATTAAAGTTTAAGGTTTAGGGTTAATGGACCATGGTCATCTACAATTATTTTTGGGTTTATGATCGCATGCCTCTTGTTAGAGATTATATATTTTATTGTTGACTATATGAATTAATAAATCACTATGATCGGACCCGAGCTACAGCTCGGTGAAATATTTTTGGTTCTGAATATTTAAGAGTAGTGGAACGTGCTTACGTATTTTTAAAACAGAGCATATTTGGAAATGACGTAATCAAAAATATAATATTAGTATAGGGATAATTGACGATTAGGAAAGAGAAAGGTAAAAATTTAAATCATTTACAGGGTACAAAAGTACGCAATCATATTAGCAAATAACGTATAACGAAAGAACTTTGTTTACATAAACTAAAAATATAAATTGTAAACACGAAACAAAGTATGCACTGATATTAGGAAATAAAGTATAGCGAACAAACTTTGTTTACGTCAATTTAAAAATTAAATCGTAAACACGGAACAAATGTGCGCACTGATATTAGGAAAAAAAGTAGAGCGAAAGAACTTTACAAAAATAGGAATACTGATAGAGTAATATTATGTAGCATAATTTAATATATTCAAATTTGATCGATATATTTAGATAAATTTATTAGCTAGCTTAGGAAAACTTTTGTGTCAGAAATTATAAATATTTTATTTACATAATTTAACTACTTTCTAATTGTAAACTTTAAGCTACAAATCATGAATAAACAAAGAAGAAAACGGACCGGTAAAGTGCAGACTTTTGGAAAAAGATGCCCAGTAAAATGTTAAATTTCAGGAAATACCCATTTTATTATAACGTTTATAAGCCCATTTCTTATTCCGTTATTCCGTTTGGTAAGTCAACATTTCTTACAGAAATCAATCTTCTTCAGTTCTATGATCCCGACAACGATTCATCAATTTCATACAACAAATCTTAAACATCCGTTAACACCCATGCAACTCATATTACAATTCAATACTTGGTTTTGCACAAATTGATTCACATATCAAGTAAGCATTTTTATGAAATTCGATTTGAAGTTTTTATAATTGGATTCAATCAACTTCTTCATCAATTTAATTATGGAGAAATCCGATACACATGGAACAGCTAATTGATTTTATTCATACAGATTGAATTATAATCTACAATCGCAATCGGCTGCTCAAAATTGGTCCTATCAATCAATTACATAAGTCAACCGGAATTTCAATTAGTCGGTGAAACGAATTTGAAGTTGCGCAATGGAAATCCAACAATGTTTACAGAAATGTTAAAATCTTTATACACTTACATGTAACTTGCAAGATCAAAATGAGGGAAACTTGGATCTATGTCTAGACGTGAACACCCGGGTTCACTTAGTAAAACATTCTCACCTGACATGAGAATAAAAATATAAGTTACAAACAAGTCAAAACAGAACAACAGTCATGTTTAACTAAGTGATATGTTAGAAAACTAACCTTGAACATAAGCGATTCTCCAGAAGCGCACAGCACATACAACTGGTTCGTAGTTGTATGTTGGTCTACTAATGCGTCTAAACCAATTGGTAACAAACAACTCACAGCATTTCCCAACAACAATACACTTGATTTTTTGTTCCCTATACCATTTGTAACTTATGCTAAATACTCATTCCATATAAGGTAAAGATAAAGACTGCAACTTAACTTATTCTAAATCTATAAATTTATCAACTTACCAATTATCCATAATCTCGACTGCAACATATCTGGCTGCATAATCTGTTTCACCTTGGCGACAGACATAGAGAAACCTCTTTATAGAAGACACACTTGAAACCACACCAACAGCATCTAAGCATAATTTTAAAAATTATTAATCTATCTTTATAATGACTAAAGTACACCAATAAGAAAGCATGAGAATAGTTCTCTAAATACTTACTAGTGACATCCAGATCATTGTCTGTAGAAGAATTCTCAAGGTCACTGGGGAAAATCCAGTCACTGAAATCAGATTTCTCCACTTCTGGAATAGGAGAAACGAATGTATCCCACTTAAACTTGATATGAAGAGGGCTGCAAGTATACTTGAGAGTGTGGACTAAGGAAATGACACGGAAATGAGAGATGTGAAACCAGAAGCCCTCTTTGAGAACACGCTTGAAATTGTACAGATAATTGCCTTTTGGAACCGTGGCAGTGATTCTGTTGCACTGTTAATTAGCAAAAGGAACACAATATATTATAGCAGATAAAAACTTGGAGAATATTCCATAGTTTCTGGAAAATAACTTATGATAAATAACTATAATTCATATGAAACAAACCTTATCATCAATCAAAATCATTGTTGTAACATCACCATACATAGTTGGAGGATGATCGCAGATACAGAGGACTTTCACGTAAACACTCCATCGACTCGAGTACACGTTCAAATCGGAGATTTTCTGAACCGGCGCCATAAGTTACCCTCTGTTTTTTTCTTGTGTCTTCGATTTGCTAAGTTTTAGGGTTGATAGACAACTAAAGGTTAAGTGTATATATAAGGTGAGTAATATCTCAAAAGATGCAATGTATTTCAGGTTTTTCACTGAAAGGAAATACGAATCGTTTCAGTGTTAAAACTAACAATTTAAATTATAACTTTTAAGTAAAAATGATGATATCTATAGTTCAGTATATCGATATAAATATCTACGTGTAAATAGTCTTAGATTAGTAAGATGGATATGTATTACTCACCTATTTATATTTAGGCAAGAATTTAGTAGCTCTATATAAGGTTTATTAGTCACCTATTTATATTTAGGAAATATGCATTTTTATTACCAACACACTAAATTATTCATTTACTTTTATTCTAAATATGTAGGTAAAGGACAGAGGGAAATATTGGGAAAAATCTTCTGGAATCAAAGGTACTTAAAGGATAAGTAAAACATGAATTATTCTTTTATTAAAAAAGTATGAATAACAAAGTAGAATTTGAAAATAAAACTATAGAACTTAACGAAATTGAATCAAAAACATTGAATAAAATGGAATGACATCTCGATTGTTACATCAATCCTCGCACAACACACACTTCTGTGAAAGTCTCATACACAATACCATTCCACGTACTCATCTCTTTGTCATTTTTTGGACCTGTGATAAAACGCATAAGCAATTTCAAAGCAATATTTCTTTCGCTTTTCCGTGAACTATAGACAGCACGAACAATTTTGGTAGATCTTTTCCTTAGTTGGAACTTTTTCTCATTTCTGTTCAGATCAACAACTTCATCAAATGTAAGGAGCCTAGCCTCTGAATTATAAGTATTCAGCTCAAACCATGCCAAGACCAAAGGGTCATCGACTTCTTTTGAAGCTATCTCTCTTGGCATGGTTTGCTTTTGGTTGTAGATCTAATGAATTTAAATTTATTGATGTGGTAACAAAATGTGTTGTGATAGATCCTAAAGTTATAGGAGAAGTATATATATATATATATATA
>Ga0041059_1003649_pt1 | contig 10291 bp, 12 predicted proteins | sample AraColnosormetaG_FD_56232 | JGI IMG/M metagenome (GOLD analysis project Ga0041059, IMG submission 56232) | Arabidopsis roots microbial communities from North Carolina, USA - Col MF nosort | ecosystem: Host-associated > Plants > Roots > Unclassified | place: USA: North Carolina | collected... | reverse complement strand
TTACGATTCAATGATTTTTTTTTGATTTTTTTTTTTTTAGTTTTTATTCAAATTTCTGTCCCCCAAGATTTTAATTCTGTAAAATCAAAAACCAGTTTCATCAAGATCTGCATGTAAACAACAACTTGGTGTTATTGAATTGACAATGTGAAATCGGGTAAGGCTTCAAAGAGTTTCCTACAGCTTCCAATGTAGTATGGTAGCCACATCTTTAACCTACCAAACAACATAGAAAATAAAATCAAACCATAAATACAACCGATTTGATACACAAATAATAAAGACAATTGTTCATAATTAAACCACGAAAGATCTATATCATCTGCTTTTCCTTTTTGTTTTATATATATGAAGAAAGTTGGTAGAGAGGGAGAGATAACTCATCACAGTCAAAGGCACATTACAAATTACATATGGGGTAGATATATATTATATACGATGATAATAATGATGATGATGATGGATGGTCATGATGATGATGATGATGATGGATTGGTTCATACAGAGCTAGTTTCGGAGAGGCCAAATTCAAGTCCCCAAAGCTCAAAAGCACCCTTGACGAAGTCATAGTAGCCTCCCTTCAAAGCAAGTGTTCCCTTCACAAGTCCTTCTCTCACAAATGGATATGTCAATAGGTTTGCTAGTGAAACATTCACCGCCTCCTGCATTTATCAATACATTTATATTGTTATATATGATCAGCTCATCGATCTAACATGTGTTTGTATACCCTTTCACATCGGCCACATTGATCTTCAAAGGCTGAATCTCCAAGTTCTGATATAACCTTTGACTTGGCTGGTAAACAGATTTTGACCCAGTCCTCTATGAAGTCACTGCAATTAACGTATATATTTTTTACTAATCTCATTTAATAAATCCTGTTATTAAAATTGATTAAATTTTAATAAAATGGATATAGAGATATTTTACGTGGAGTTGTTTCCATCTAAGGGGAAAGACATAAGCCCTTTGATCCCACCACATGCACTGTGTCCTATCACCACAATGTTCTCCACCTACAGTAATAAATTCATTCAAAAATTAATTACATGTACTTTGATAAATAATTTTTTTTGGTTAAGGTGTTAATTATTTTATTTTATTTTCACCTTAAGGTGTAAGACCGCGTATTCAATGGCTGCTCCAACGCCACCGTATTTGACCTGCCAATTTAGCAACCCAAAAATGAAAATAGAAAGTGAATGTCACGACTTCTCAAGACAAAAGTCAAGACTCAAGAGGCAGAAGGTTTAAGATAGAAGAGTTTATATCTATAGAGAGACAGACGTGTTAAATTATTAACCTTGTCGAAAGGAGGAACCATGTTGGCTATGTTACGGACCACGAAGGCATCTCCTGGCTGAAAGTCCAGAACGTGTGATGGACACACACGTGAGTCTGAACAAGCAAACACCATGTACTGCACCACCATTCACACACCTTTGTTAATTACTTTTTCTTAATGTTTCATTTTTAATTTATAAGCAACCATGATATACACATAGTATTAGTTTTATTTTTAATTTACCTTAGGACTTTGACCCTTTGCGAGCTCACCGTACAAAGCAGGGTTGGTTCTGCAAATAAAAGTATAAATATGAACCAGTTAATTAATCTAGACCACTTTAGTTGGTGACATAATTAAGAACAAACAAATGAAATAGAAATATATATTACTCGTATTTCTCCTTCTTGAATTTGATGAAGCCCTGCTTAATGGTTTCGACGGGGTCGAAAGCTTTCTTGTCGGATGAAGTACCTGTCTGAAGAGCCGCTGTGATCTGCTCCACCTTTGCCGCTGCAACCGTCTTTAGCTCTTCCTTCTCGCTGCCATATGTTTATATACATTTATAGTTAAATCACAAAAATTATGAATTAAGTAGTATTGAAAAATCCCGTTACTAATTTATAATAATGTTTTAGCTTTTATTAATCTAATCATGTATTAATGTATGCATGCGAATAGAAAAGATGTATATACTTACATGAGAAGCTTCTTGAGAGCTTCAATAGCCTCGTCGTATGCTTCGGTTCCCATCTCTTCACTCTGCAAGTTGGTTGACCAAATAAAATTAGAAGAAAATGAGTACTAGTATATTTTATTGTCGTGAACGTAATTAAGTAGAGAGCGAGTCATGACGTGTTTTAAATGTTGAAACTACAATCAACCTGTTCAGAACTTCATTATACGATAAAGTACAATTTTATAGTCTTTTATATTATGATTTTATTTTCGCTAGTAGGAACCAAATCGGTAGGTTGAATGAATAAATATAGATGGCGACTTAATCACCACTATGCTCCACACGCTCTCATATGGTACATGTGCATACACACACGTCTCAGTTTCATGAATCGTTTTTGTTGAAGCTACTACTAGCAACTTTTCTTTTATCACGTGGATCCTACGTACGTTCTAACTCTCAAAATTTCAAAAATGTCGGATCTTGGGTAGGAATGAGACAACGCTTTTAATATTTCGAGGTGATTTGTTTTTAACTTCACTAGATGTCGAAGCAAGTAGTTTGAAGATCTGTATAGAATAAGGATTGAAAATGAACTCTTCCCTTGCTTGTGATTCACTAATTAAGCAACTTTAGTTTGATTCTTGTTAATTTGGGTAATTCTTTCAGTACCACGCTAAAGACCAAAAGTCAAACACGGATGATAATAGTAAGGATAATATAAGGAAATACCAAGGGAAAAAAAAACTGAAATGTGAAACACATGTGACAGTTTCCAAGATTTGTGGAAGTTTCGTAAGCTAGTTTCTATAGAAGATTTTTGTTCCTATCACTAAAATGGCAATTGCAGAATCTATATAATAATTTCGTAAAATCTTTACAAATTTTAAAATTCTGTAACTTTAGTTTGCTATCTATGTAATGTACCCCTATTATACGTAAACAGCAATGTAAGTTATGTAAGAAATAATGTAGGTTAAGAAACAGTGATGAATGTAAAAATGTATACCCAATAAGGGGCAATGATAGGAGCAGGAGCGGCAAAAACTGGCTCGTTACGGATAAGCGTTGGAACGGAACGGGAAGACGAGGAGGAGGAAGATGAGGAAGAAGAAGAGGCGGGTGGGAGGCAAGCGACGGTGGAAGAAGTACGAAGAGAGAGTTTCTGGAGAGAAGATTGAGAAGGAGAAAGTGAAGTGAGAAAGAAGCCGGAGAGAGGAGCGGTCGACATTTGTTGGCGAAGAGAAGCGGAGATCAGAGAGAGTGAGATATGTGTATTTATAGTTAGAACTAAGACTCTTATGGAAGCTACTATATACTTAAGTGAATAATGGGATTGGTTGAAAGATTTGGGAGTTTAAAAGAACGGAGTCTCATGGTCATGGTGAGGTTGTGGGAACGAGGATAACGAAAGCGATAGCTGCGGTGAATAACAAACTTTCTTCTTTTCTTGTGGATGAGGAATATTAGCTCAAGATTTCAAAACTTTTACGTGCTCTTTTCTTCTTTCAATTCTTTTTTTTATAAAAAAATAAAAGGTCTCAGAAAGGTTTAGAGGATAAGGTCCCTTATCATGAAAACAAGGATCAGCCTCTTTCACTTACCCTCTCAGGCTCTCATCTTAAATAATCACCACCCACTTTAGATGTTAGGCCATTTGTTTGTGGTATACATATAGAAAGATCCATACTTCTCTAGGCTCTCTCTAGACCAGAGATTGCTATTGTATACACAATCTAGAAGATGCAAAGGATTAACATCGATCATGGACTGTTCTACTCTACGAAACAACAGACTCAGTGAAAACTCTTAGCATGAAAATGAAGAGGAAATAAAAAAAATAGAGAAGAAGGGTCTCTCCTCTCAGACCTTCCATGGCCATAAATCATCATATAGGCAACATTAGATAACAGAGTTTCTATTTTCTTCAACATGTTAGGAGAGAGCGAGAGAGAGAGAGAAAATGAAGAAGAAATACAGAGACCAGTAACGCATTAGGGTTGGTTTTGGGACTTATATGTAAAGTGGGCAACGGCGAAACTATGTCGACATTTTTTCATGCAAACACACAACATAATGTCAACATTCTCTTGTCATAGAGTGCGCGAATGTGGCAATGTTGTTCACAACGATATTAGGGTTAAGTACCTCGAGGAATGGATAGAGACAGAAGAATGGATGTAACATTTTAACTTATGCCAAAACAAAACTTCTACGACTTTGGGCATAGTCTTATTGGACAAACTGAGAATGCGATACACCGAGCTGCTTTCGCCAGCCTAAATCTTTCGCTCTCTGTTAACACTCTCTCGATCACCTTTATGATATTTGCATCCTGCAAAACATTGTACAAGTTGCTTCAGGTTTATGTCTTGAACCAATCAGGCAAATATAACGTGGAACATCTTATTCAAGCTTTTCCTATTGTATGAAGAAGAGACTACTGCATAGTAGGAGTAACCTTTCTTGGTTGTTGAATTGTAGGCCTGACGTTAGCAACATCACCAACTACAATTATATTGTTCGTGTTTCCTCGGTCATCTCTTTCCGTTGGTGAAGTTGCTGAATGCCTCCAATCACCGTTGATTATGTACTTGTAGTAGTATCTGCCACATTGTCAATAATCACCAAGTTATATGACACAAATGCATTTTCATAAGTTTCTTTGCAGTTTGCAATCCCTCAAAAGTCACAATTAACATGCAGGGAAGATTATGAGACGTTTTACTGTTGAACCTTAAAAAAAGCATCAACGGGAAAGGTAAAAGAAGCATGACTTACTTTCCCTGTGTAAGTCTAACTTCAGTTTCAAAACGTGGACCGCCTTTGTGCGTTGCTTTTATCGGTTCTTTCCAATTTCCTGTGAAATCCCCAACCAACAATACCTCCTCCCCCTGTAAACCAAGGTGTAACTTAAAACACAGAGGCTAGTTGCTCAACCCTACAGATCACGAGTTCCATAAAGAATTGCAGCAAAGTAATAAAAGCATGTGAAGCAACAGTCACCTCATGTCCATTCCACACAAAGGTTACAGAGTGTGTTGGAGTCCCATCATGTTTGCCATCGTCCACCATAGCGATAAGATCCCATGTTGCCCAAGCAATTGCAGGTCTGTGAAAAAATACATATAACTTGTCTGATGTTTTCATTAAAACAGAAAAGCTATCCATGGTCTGCAGGTTAATGGTCAAGACAGAGATAAGATGGATAAAAACCTGTCAGGTTTGCAAGCGTGCAATCCAGTAACGAAACTATAAGCAGCATGAAGAGAGGTATCAGTCATCCAGTGCAGATAAGCAATCACACAAGCGGATGACCGGTCAAAACCAGTGGTACAAGTTACAAAGACACGATGGTTCTTTTTCAGTAACCGTAGTAAGAGCCCAACACAAAGTGGTAGCTTCTTCCTAAGATCAAAGGAATCTGCATCCCTGGCACCAAAATATCAAAACTGATTAGAGCGGTAGGAAATGAAAGCATGAACGCACATAATGTGCCTCAAGGCGATATGACTTTGCATACTTTATAGGGTAGTTGATCATTAAGACTTCAGATTTCTGGCATGCATCATTGATACTTTGTGAATCGATCCCCCAGTTTTGAGCTTCAGTTCCACCTTGGAAATTTAGTATGGCAGTAATTCCCTGTAGAAAGAAAAGTATGGCCAGTTAAAACCATACTTTCAATTCTATCATTTGCATACCATAGGTAGGTAATATAAGTCATATAAAAGACTCACAGCTTCCGACAAGTTTTCCACATCCTCTTCTGTTTGTATGCAAGAGCCAACATATATTTGCTCTGTAATCTGAAAAAAGGCAACAAGAGAAGAATGGTGTTTGAGAGATTGAAGAGACAGAGAGAATCATGAAACAAGAGTAATCGGGAAAAAGAGACAAATTTCAGACCTTACTGTAGCGCATTCCAAGAGCATGGTTATAAGAAAGCTCTCCTTTAGAACGGTCAAGGGCTTTGATGTATTCCTCTAAAGGGAAATTCCCATAACCCCATTCCCCATCTCCAGGAACATCTTCTGAAAAGACAGAGACCAGTGGACTGATAGGTGGAGAAAGAATGTTCTTCTTAGTCCCTGACTGAAAGGAATTGCTCTGTCTATTCAAAAGTTTCCATCCCTGAGGAGTAAAGAATTTGGAGGAAAACGCAGCATAGCCAGAGTTACCACTGCCTTGTGATGATGCTCTGAGATTCGATGATAAGAGGTTTTTGTTCCAAGTAACAAAAGACACACGCCCTCTGTTATAGAGCAAATCAAGGTCGCTCAAATGAAGCAGATACTGAATGGGAAAGGGAGAGAATGGTCTTTCAAGAACAAGGCTAAAGGATCCAGTTTTCTCTACCAGCATCTTCCTGAATAAATCAAAAACTGGAAGAAATAAAAAAGAAAATTTCAAAAACACTGATATGCAAAGTGTTTCCATGCTAAATCTTCCCATGTTAACTAGTCACCAGCAATGTTTAGTTAACAACATTAACAAGTTATATAGAAGCCTAGTACTGTACAATTCTTACTTGGTATCACCAAAATCCTTGATTTCCACAAGAGTACCACCAGAAGAATCACTAGCCTTCTTGAGTGTATCTCCTACCATGATGATTCTCGCCTTCTCCGCATTGCTCTACAAACAAACAAAAAAGTTAATAACTTTTCAAAACTCCTGAGATTACTACTACTTCCACATGACATTCTAAGGATCGGAGAATACCCCTTTTTTGATGGCGTGGACGAAGATCTTGCCATCTGCTGAAAGTGCGAAGCGAATCCCGAGGGGCTTCTCGAGAGTGACCATATACTCATTCAAATTCATTTTGAACGGAGTAGAAGAAGACGACATCGCAACAACTCTAAGAACGACTCTTCTTCGTCTGTTGAATCCGAACTTTTCCCTCGAACCCAAGTACGCAATTCCTCTTCCGTCGAATACACGGCCATTACCGCTCCGGAATGAAGATCCGATCATAATTGACGGACAAGATCGTTCGAGAGCTCCTAAACCGGAGATTTGTTGAAGAAACGCCATTAAACCGATCCAATAGAGATTTTTCCGAGAATGTGTGTGTATGGAAGAAGTTGGAACTGTGAGCAGAAAACGAGGCGGCAGAGGAAGGTAAGAAAGAAATTAGTGGTCCACGTGTCTTCACGTAGGTCCCGCTTTCTCGTGGAAGTATCTAATTTCCTTTTTATCAACACATGACACGTGTCTTTTCCTCTCAGTGAGAAAAAAAAAATGGAAAAAAAAAATATCAAACGTTCCTTTGAGTCAACGCATTGAATTGGACTTCAATACACGAAACAAAAGTTACATGGAAATATTTATAAATACAATATTTAAACAAGTACCTAATTGCTATTATAGTAATTTTTTGTCCAGTTGTGTAAAACTATACAAATTAATTGAGCTTCAATTAACGACGTAACCCTCTAATCACGGCGAAAACTCCGATCAAATCTTGCCGGTAAGGCAAATAAGATTTTCTTCTCTTGTCACCTTCCCCGACCTTATACGACACCGTTTTGTTCTTAACTTTCACGGTCGGCGAGCTCCTCTTACTGGTGTCGCCGCCGCCGTCGCTGTGGCTCCTCCGCTTAAGATCCTTAAAAGTATAGCACCGTTTTGATGCACTTGAGGGCAAAACACCACCGTCGCTATGACTTCTCGTTAGAAATTTCTTCAAACGGCACCGTTTCGGTGTGCTAGTAGATGATTCTGAGTGTTTCGAAGCAGCCGGAGATCTGAGTGGACTCCACAGACAATTTCCGGGGAAACGCTCCGATATTTTTTCAGCGGCGGCTTCTTTGTCTGTCTTGTTAGTAGTGGAAACGACGTTGGTTTTGAACGTCGGGAAGTGGACGAAGGTTTCTTCATGTAACGGCGACGTTTCAAACTCGAAGTCAACGTCTTCGTCATTGACGGAGTTGACTTTAACGGACTCATGATCTCTGATATTGTAGCTTTCGTTTTCGCGGGAAACTTTAACTGCAGCGGCGGCGAATTCACCGGAAGCGTAGTAACTGAAGCTTGGGCTATACGACACCGTTGAAGAAAAATCCTGCATTGTTTTTTACGTCTTGTTTACGATTCGCGTCCCTGTAAACTTGCTGTGTCTATGTGTCTGTATATATAATGTCATTACATGTAACATGTGGGAGTGGTTTAGTTAGCTTGTTCGTCAATACTAGGCGATAAAACGTGGTCGCTTTCGAGGTATTTGTTTATGAGAATATTGAAATTATAAACGTCAATGCTGACGATGAGGGGGTAACCTAAAGTATGATTTTATTCTTATCAACCAACCAAATATGTTAGACGTGAAATCAGATTTGGCATAATCATTTTACGATTTCTGTAATTCTTTAAAGAATTGTGTGAACTCGTGATTTATTCTATTATAATAAAACCTATTCATCATATTCTGTGACTTTGCAAATACAAGAAATGTTTTTTTGCTGAATAATTTCCAAGTTTAACAGTTACAAACAAATGATTAGTCAAAATAACTAAAATAAATTAGTTATCATATGTTTCACTTTCACTAGGAGTCCAATAGTTGTTATCCTCTAAGATTAAACAAAATAAGCATAATTTAATCAAACGCAACTTTTAGCGAATTTATAAATGACTTTTCCGAACCTTGCTATAACAACTTTGCAATAAACATATTGTCTTTTGAACCCGTCGGCACTAAAATCTCCCTGACAAATGACTCAAGGCCAAATTAACATTCTTATTTGATAAAATTAGGCATAGAAACAAGCATGATTAAATAATTGTACCACATGCCAATATCCATTTCCCAACGAATAGCAACATTGAAGTCCATATTGGCATGTTCTGCCATATAAATTAAACATTGCTGTTGGAATTGTAATCTGTCATATTCTTCGAAGAATAATCCAAAGATTGCTTCTTTTAATTATCACTAAATATTATATAAAGATCGATCTCCATGTTACATTTCTCAATTTCATGTGGAGCAATGAGTTGGCAGCTTAACCATAGTCATTTTTTAATAGAGTCTAATTAATGTTTTCAGTTCGAGTTTGAACATACTATTTGTAGCCTAATCAAGCCCAAATTTGCCCAAATTCAGGGCCGGCCTTCTCCGGAGCTAATTCTTCGCAGTTTCGGGTTACTACTAATTAAATCAGATCAACATCTCCATATTTGCTTTAAGCATTAAGAGTTTAACAGAAGAACCAACAAAAACCAGAAATGCAGAAATGGGGATGTTTTGTGCTATCAAATATCAATTTTCTCATGTGTGATTAATCATGACAATGATTATATTTGTATATTTGATTTTTTTTTTTAACATGAATTGAATACGTATTCGACTAAACCAACTTATTTGGTCTCTTCTATGCTTTCTGATCACTTTCTTTTGTCAACATGCATCTTCTGGTCCAATGCATATAAGTTTAAATTTAAGAAGAATATTCATAATGGAGTCCGTCACCGGCCGTGGAACGCGTATATATGAAGTTATGAACATATTAGTGTCACACATATCAAAACCAGTAATTTGACAAAGATCGACTAGTTGCATTATAGTATATTGTCCGTGATTAATAAAATTACTTGTATTACGGGTTATCCAAATGCGGTCCACAACACACGTACAGCTAACGCCGTTGACTTCTTAAAGTCAACCAAAAAAGGAGAACGTGTCATTACATTACATACTCTGTGTCCAAAACGGAAGAAGATATTGCGGTCAGTGACGCAAACGCAGCAGAATGAGAACGCGACTCTTGTTGCAAGAAGACCGTTGGGTGTGTGCGTACGTGTCACTGACATACTGACAGTTGGACGGTGAAAACTTTGTTACCTAAAGAATTAAAGAGGAGCATCGACGTGGCGGCCTTTGAGCCCGGCGCACGTGATTCTTCGCAGCATCGCACGTGCATGGGCTCAAGCAAAGTGCTTCTAAAGGCAGCAAACATAAGAGGGAAAAAGGCGTCAACGCCGCTGCTTATTACAGATTTTGAAAACCACGACAAATAATACAGTTAATTTGAGAAACTGTTTATTTAGTCTACGTAAAGTTATGCGCAAGTACATAAAATCCATATTAAATTTTTAGAACTCCTAAATACTCCTACTAATCTCGTTGACATATATGATCATTCTACATATAAAAATATCCAAGTGGCTCACATAAAGTTCAGTTTTTACTATATATGAGACTAATTTAAAGAGAGTAATTTGGAGTGTCATGTTACTATAAATTGTAAATTGTTCAAAAGAGGGGGTCTTTTAGTTCGTTTATCAATTGTTTATATAGAAAAAAAAAAAAAAAANAA
>Ga0041059_1003648_pt1 | contig 10294 bp, 5 predicted proteins | sample AraColnosormetaG_FD_56232 | JGI IMG/M metagenome (GOLD analysis project Ga0041059, IMG submission 56232) | Arabidopsis roots microbial communities from North Carolina, USA - Col MF nosort | ecosystem: Host-associated > Plants > Roots > Unclassified | place: USA: North Carolina | collected 2013-09-02 | reverse complement strand
TTTTATTGTAAAATCAAGAGAACTTTTTAAAACCCACACCCGGCCGGTTCAACCGGTTCACCGGGTCACGGGTTAATTGCGAGTTTTTGTGGGTTTTTTCGATTTTGAACTTGTTGGGTTTTAGCACTAAACCCAAACCGGAAAAGTGTTCGGGTCACAGGTTAACCGGTCGGGCGTAAAAACACTGGTTATAGCTAATATTATCGAATGTTGACAACAAGTAAATGCTATGACGAATATTTTAATTAACGGCACTGTTTAAGCTAATATCACGTGGAGAAAGGCATGTGCTAGCTATTCGAACATATGATTAAATGCAAAGTCAACTATTAAATCCTTTTGCCCGTACTCTAATTTGCACGACACCAGCCTTTTTTCCTTTCCTAATAAATTGCCTTGCTGTGAAAAACATTTGCCTTAATTTGCTTATATAGTAATTTATAACTATCTAGCACACTTTAAAAACACTGAATTGTTTTTATCATTTACACAAAATTAGTATGCCACATTCGATAATCACGTATGATTTGGACTTTAGAGTATAATTTTTTTTGTAATGCGTCGCCATTTCCAATAACATAACAGAGCTCTAATCCTCACAGTCAAAATTAAAGTCCGTACAGAATTTCATTTATTTCATACAAAAACTATATAATAAAAATGATTTAATATTTTTTTTCTTGGTTTGGTAAATTCCATCTCCCTGACCAATATGTAAACTTGGACTGTCTCTCTCCAATGAACCTTCGCGCAGACATAAACAGCTCACTTCCAATTATTATTACAATTTTTATTCTTTTACAAAAAACAAAACAAGAACTGCATTCATTAACATGTCTACTCAATCACCTCTCAGATCGATTCTTCTTCTTCTTCAATCATTCTCCCCAAAACATTCATCAGCTCAAACACCAAAATGCAACCCAATTCTCACATCTTCGTCATCATCACCATTTCATCACTCATCATTACAGTTTCTGCGTATGGCTCAACAGGCACAATCGCAGCAGCTTTCGGCGAAAACGGATTCTTCTGCGCCATTGACGCAAGTGGGAAGCAAGAAGTCATCTGTTGGGATAGAGGAAACACTAACCGATCATTAAACCGACCCCCAGGTGAAATCTCCGGTTATTCTCCTCCAATGACTTCTCTTTCCGGTGGTGAAGGTTTTCTCTGCGCCATTACGTCGAACACTTCGCGTGCGTTTTGTTGGAACCTTGAAGATCCTTCTGAGAATCTCGTTCCTCGAGCTTTTCAGTATAATTCTTACTTACAGATTGCTTCTGGTAACAATCATGTTTGTGCTATTAGTGGATTGTATTACTCAGGTCCTGATTATGGTCCTGTTCATTGTTGGGAGTATAGTGATAACACTAATTTCACTTCTGGTCTTCTTTGGAATTCTTCTTTTCATAATCCTTATATAGATAGTCTCATGTTTCGTAAGATTGTTTCTGGAGATGGGTTTTCTTGTGGTGTTACTAAAGATGGAGACTTGGTTTGTTGGGGACCAAAATCAAACCTTTTGAATTTCTCCAATAATGAAGAATTCGAGGTTTTAGCTTCTGGGAGGAACTCTGTTTGTGGTGTCTCTAAAGATTCAGGTCAACTTCATTGCTTTGGAGATGAAACAGAGTTTGGTTCGTTACCAAACCGGCCTCGGTTTATTGCTCTTTCAGCTGGTGCTAATCATTATTGTGGTATACGTGAGGATGATCATGGAGTTGAGTGTTGGGGAAGGAACTTGAATTCTTCTTCATCATCTTCAGCTCCTAATACTTCAGGGTTTGTGGCGATTTCGTCTTCGGATTCAACAACTTGTGGAGTTAGAGAGCTTGATTTAGTTCTTGATTGTTGGAGAGTTCATGATTCTTCGAAAGCGGATTATAGTCCTCCTTTGGAGTTATGTAGCCCCGGGATGTGTTCGCCTCGCGGTAATTGTGGTGATGGTTGGTTTGCTTTCAATGCAAGTATCTTGAAAGAATCTGAGCTTACTAGCTTGTGCTCGTTTCATAACCTCAACATTTGTTTACGTTGTGGAATCAGTTGCTTGGAAGGGTATTTCCCTTCCAGCACTTGTAATCCAAACGCGGACCGGGTCTGTACTCCTTGTTCGCTATGTCAGAATAGTTCTTGTTACGGTATCTGTAAGATTCGGGCTACGAAATCGAAGGAGCATGAGCAGAAAGAGCAGAGAGAGGTACGGAGATTGGTGATCATCATAGGGTGCTCTGTTTTAGGGTTCTTGGTGATGTTGATTGGTTTGTCTTTCATTCCAAAGATGACAAAAGGTAGTAAACGAGATGATGAAGAGAGGAGTAAGATGACTTGTTGCTTCTGTTTCGATAAGAATTCTGTAGAAGCTGATCCTGATCCTGTCCCTCATCAGTCGGTTCTTCTACCAACCGCTGTATCTCTCGGGGAAACCAAGATCTTCCGTCTATCAGAACTTAAAGACGCGACTCACGGGTTCAAAGAATTCAACGAGCTCGGGAGAGGTAGCTTCGGGTTTGTCTATAAAGCTGTTTTATCTGATGGGATACATGTTGCGGTCAAAAGAGCGAATGCTGCAACGATCATTCACTCTAATAACCGAGGTTTCGAGTCCGAGCTAGAGATTCTTTGCAAAATCAGACACAACAATATTGTGAATTTGTTAGGATACTGCTCAGAGATGGGGGAAAGGCTTTTGGTTTATGAGTACATGCCGCACGGTACGCTTCATGATCATCTCCATGGAGATCTTTCACAACTGGACTGGAGCATGAGACTGAAGATCATGTTGCAGGCTGCAAGAGGACTTGATTACTTACACAACGAAGTAGATCCTCCGATAATTCACAGAGATGTGAAAACGTCCAACATCTTGTTAGACGGTGAAATGTGCGCAAGAATTGCGGATTTCGGATTGGTAAGCTCGAATGAAAGGGATTCAAGCAATAGTGATAGAGAAGGTGATGTGTATGACTTTGGTATTGTTCTACTTGAGATACTAAGCGGGCGAAAAGCTATCGATAGAGAGTCTGATCCTGCGGGGATTGCGGAATGGGCGGTTCCTTTGATCAGGAAAGGAAAAGCAGCGGCGATAATCGATAGGAACATTTGTTTGCCAAGAAATGTAGAGCCTTTGCTTAAATTGGCTGAGTTAGCTGAGCTTGCTGTGAGGGAAAATTCGAATGAACGACCAAATATCAGAAATATTCTGTGTTTTCTTGATCTCATCGTCAAGTCTGGCCTCACTTTTTAAGTTGCTGAAGCCTCTCAAAATGTGAAATATATTCAGCATTGTTTTTGTTTCTCCTTACAAATTGTATGATAAATTGATTGTCAAAGTAATAAAAACACGGATTTGTTTTTCAAACTGAATCAGAAAATGTCCTAACTTAGTGGTTATAACTAGTTACTGGTTAGGTTGTTAATAGTATAATCTGTTGTTGCATGCACTTGCATAGTTCAATTTGCAGGCTAATGTTATAAGTCTCTTCTTATTTCTTATGATCAAAGTGTAAACATATTTAGCCATCGAATATTAGAAGTATTCATTTTCAACCTTATTACTTCCATTAACTTATCTAAATAACGACTATATATACTTCGTTAACATATATGTTCACGTGGCAATTCAGAACTAATGGAATTAGCAAATTAGGCCGGTTAAGTATTAGCTAAACCGGTTAAAAACCAAGAGCAACTTTGGTTTTCATTCTAGGGTATTCATTCTTTCTTCATACAAATTGAAGTCACACACTAGAAAGAGCAATTACGCAGTTATTTCTTAAATTTTATGTCATAAACACAATCAGTTGTTACTTTTAATCGGGTTTAGTTTCGGTTCATTCATATGTTAACTCTCTTAATGGTTTGATTACACGCATCAACGTGGGCTTCTGTTGTAGTTTAGTTGGTTTTCACCTAATCATAAACTTAAGAGAGCTTAACGTGAAAAAAAAAAGAAATGAGTCTATAGCACTTTCATCTCTAAAATCTGGCAAAGTTTAAGGTGTATTAATTTAAAATATTTTAGAGAAACAAATAAAATGTTTTAGAAACCGTGTTTAATATTTCAAATAGAAAACAATTTTTTATTTTTTGTGAAATGGTTTGGTATCTGTGTTTTGTATTTTGAGATGAAGAACATTCAACTTTTTATACCACTGCATATTTGACATCACTTTCTGATTTTGTTTTGAAAACCGTCTTCTTGATACCAAATTACGCGAATAGCTACAAGACGTTTTTGTAGCATATATATAGTGCTTGGAGAAGACGTCTTTGTTTTGTTGTTTGGACGAATTCATTTTTTGGCATTTCTCAAAACCAGTTTCGATCATTCCTTTGTAAAAATAGTTCATTTCACAGAAGAAAACAACAATTATGACAATATTGTTTAAATATTTACAGAAATCAGTTTTTCTTTCCTTTTTCAGATTCGGACAACCCTAAACTTGGTTAAAACAGGATTATATCGAAATTTACTAACCCAAAATTTTCTTTTAAGGATGGACCGAAACTGTTTTTGGACTCGGACCGAACACACTATAATATGTTTATTTCGACGAAAAAGGAAAAACACATTAATGATTTAAATATACGAAAACAATAGAGAGAATAATTTTATTTTATTTTGTCGCAGAGAGAATAAGTTAATAAACCACACTCAGAGGTAGAATCTGTCTTATATGTACATACAAATCACATCATGTCACAGATCGATAACGGTCTAAGTATAATTAGAATTTAGAATTCGAAATTACAAGAATAATTGATTGGAAAAGGTGAAATAAGCGTGGCCCTCGGTTGTTGAAATTATTTTGTTGACCTACTTTGACTGATATACTAGAAAAAAAAAATACATTTCATCATTCCCTAATGCCCAATCACAAGATATATAGGGACTAGTGTGGTCCATCTCCTTATCATTATTATAAACAACATTTTCTTTAATGATTCTTACAATAATATTTATTTGTTGATGATATAAAAAAGCTGATTCCCAAAGCAATGAAAACATTATTTCCTTCTATTTTTCCTTTCATCATTACCTTACCACCCATGGTTTTATAGTCCCAATATCAAACTTCATATTTAGCATTAAAATAAAATGATAAAAAATGAAATATTTATTCAGTGAAGTGATGTACTACGAGTCTATGAAACGAATATTGACTAACTGGCGAAATCAAATAATTGAGACTACAAAGAATTTTGGTACGTGTTGGATTTCGAATGAATGTTTCTTCCTCAACGCATATATCATAATTTGGGTTTGTTCCTTATACTAACTAAGATATATTATTGCACAAGAAAAATAAAAAATAATATTTTGTTTGTAAATTTTTTACATCAAATTGCATTATAAACTTAATATACAGTTAGAAATCTTTTCATATTAGAAATTTCGTAAAAGCTAGTCTTAAATATATTAAAGATATTAAAAATTATATTTTATTTATGTTATGAATCTTATGGAATAAAATTGTGAATATGTGCTGCATAACATAAATAAATATAATATTTAATATCTTTTATCTAATATACCAATTAATAATTGGATTTACAATCTCTTGAGTCTAAAATAGCCATGCATGATTCCTATAATACAACTTCTAACATTACTAGTATCAAACAACAACTAATATTTACGTATAGTTAATATTTACATAAATAAAATATGTTTATATACAAAAGAATCATAAAAATGAAGAAAAAGTAATTAACAATTTCTTCTTAGAAAAGAAGAAATAGTGAATAGAAAACTATAAAAAGTTGAGGCTATACATTGTCATGTGTGTTTGTGTCAACAGTCTCACGCGTGGTTGGATGGATGCTTGGAATAATTACAGGCACCGCAGGCTCACCCTTTCCTAGGGTTTCTCCAATTTAATAACATTAAAGTTTTCGTATCTTGTTTTTTTTTCAGATGCAAGTCAAATCATTAACAACAAATAGTGTAAGGTTAGTTGGCCCGAGAATAATAATACCTGAAGAAATTATAGTAATAGTCTAATAGACCAAGACAAACGACTTAAAACTGACTTTGGTTCTCACATTGCTCTTCGAATCATTCATTAAGACTCTTACAAATCCTTTTCAAATTTCACATTGTCACTGTTTAAGAAAATCTTTAAGAGATCAATACTCATAAAGTTCAAATTTGCAATAAATTAATAGACACACAATAAAGTGACTAACGAATAAATTTTAACATAACGGCAACGCGATAACTGCTACAACTTATTTATAGCGTACATCTGAATTTTCTTTTTGCTTAAGTATATTGAAAAATTACTTGTGCACTTCAGAAATTTCTATTTATTGTTCTTGTCTAGATACCTAAATATGATTTACTTTTAGTGGATTTACGAAATATAGATATAGCTCTAACCAATATTTCGTGAAGAATGAATTTAATCTATAATATATACATATCCATAACTAAACAAAACAAACATATTTTCCTAAGTAAATAGACAAAATAGGTTGTCTATTTCTAATCGAATCTTACAAATTCTTGAACTTTATACTCCTAAGTATAAGTTTATCTTAAGTAGTGTATATTTTTATTACAAAAGCATAATATGAGGCAATGTGAGACCAACAAACCATATGCAATTATTGCAAAACCTCACGAAAACAAAAGTCCGAAATGTGTGGTGTTCCAACTTCGTGCATGTGTAAACAATTGTGCATTTGAAACCAAAATTTAACAAGGGTTATAATTAGAGAAAAGGGTAGGTCAAAAATTATTTACATATACAACTAGATTCATAAAACCGATATGATTGAAAAGATACAAAGGCTATCTGAACCGTACGGGAATGTAATAATTAGCTATGTTATAATTAACCATTTCCTTTTAAAAAATAAAACAAAATGCCAAACTGATGTGAACACAGAAGAAATCCTCGTAAAAAGTGCTATGATATGACAAACATGTGTACTGGAAAAATACGAATTGAAAGAACGGAATCAGAGAGAGAACGTCACCAAAATATCTAACAAAGGAATATATGGGAAGTCACAAGAAAAAAGCATATGATGGATTCGTGAGGTACCTCTAATCTCTTCTACACATGATGAGGCAATGAACAGAGACTTCTACAAAACAAGCTCATCAACACAATTCAATTGGTACCAAAACATAATTATATATGTATGAGGATATGCATGGCTCCTCATACGCCATCCACGGAGGTCATCGATACTCGATGGGCTCAGCATATGGCATACAGGGAGCCAGGCATACATATATAATACATATACATCTACATATGTATATGCGTCATGACATATACATGGTTATGTAAGGAAACTAATTCGCCTAAAACAGATAGCTAATTCTATTTTTAAGTAATGCTCTCTCCACCTGGTCCATGCATGAACAGATACAAGCAATAAATAAGGAGGAATAGAAACAATCTATGGCATGGATTGTGATTTGCATGTACGAGAATGGAATTGGAAGATCTTTTGTTTTCTCTCCCTCTTGTGGAGGAATTGGGGTTACTGTTCTTGAAGCCTTAAATGACGATTTGGTGAAAAGACAAAAGAGAAGATGGGAATCAACAAACAAAACATGGAGGTGAGATTGGGGATCCAGAGAGAGATCGAGAGAGATTGAAGGTGATGGAGAGAGGAGGAGAAATGGTTTATATAAAACAATTAAGGGTGGGATGAGAGAGATACATGTGTGTATATAAATATATGTATATGTAGACAAGAGGCAAGCAAATTAAAGGAGAGGTGTTTGGGTCAAAAAGCAAAAATAAATCATGATAAATGAGAAAAATTGAAAAAATGAACAAAGGGAAAAAGAAAGACCCACAAGAAACCCTAAGGAAAGGGCAAGTGAGAAGAGAAAGGCAAAGGCTAAAGTTAGGGCATATATATATATATATATATATATATTTTTATTTTTGGTTAATTTGTTTAGTCTTTTGAGAGTGAAACAAGGATTGCTCGTGGGGTTGCTTTTGCATCTCATCCTCACACACACCCACTAAATATAGACATCCATACACATCATCATCCATCTATCATCACACATGCATGATGAGATCAGATGATGCATCATGGATTGGTGGTGGGTATGATTAAGTGAGAAGGAGAAGGATATTTTCTCAGGACATAATTAAAGAAGAGGAGAGAGAAATATATAAGAACCCTAAAAGAGGAGAGAGTGTGTTTGAAATCTCCTTTTCTGAGTCTGGTGGTCTTAAAAAAGCTAAAGGTTGCTTTTCTCTTCTCTGAAGCTCATTTTGTCTGCAAGTGCTTGGATACACATGGATTCCTCTATCTCCTCCACCTTTTTCCACACTTCCATTTTTTATTATTATCATTTCAATTCCACATATATTCTTTTAATTACCTCTTTCATATATTGTGTATATGCATATAAAGGCTATTATTAACCGAGAATTATGGCACACCTCATATCTATTGTCTACTGTAATAATGTAAGCAACAAACTATGAAAAGAAAGGTCACGACCCATAATCTTGCAACTAATGAATGATTACTATAATATATTCAGTGAGAGGACATTGGCTTTAAGAAAGTATATAGAGAGAAATGAAGTAATTGTTTAAACTTTAAACTAAGATTCTCTGTTTGACTCTTCTGTTTAGACTAAGGAACAATACATAGTGTTAGCTACCTAATCCTTGCTGTACCCACCGATTATCACATGTCTTTAGAAATATATGCATGCGCAAGCATTCTTATATAGTATATATTTTTCATATTTGTTTTGTGTTTCTATGTGAGTTGTACGTAGATTTATTCGCTCACACGTATCTATGGAATGAATAATGGTAAATTTGTGGACCATCTGCATCGGGTGTATTCTGTCAATCTATTTTCTCAAATATTTTGGTTTTAGCAAATAAATTGCATTCATGTTATAAGTCAAGTCCTAGTGTGGACATCACTCTAAAGACTTGGGAATTACATCAGATATTTCATACGTACCACAAAACTGTTCTTCTTGATTTTTTTTTTTCCAGTTATCCTTAACATAAAACATCTACAATAACTATTTGTATATTTAAGGTTTGCACAATTTAATTCGCTGATGTGAATAGTGGCGTATTAGTATAAACACATTCATTGTATTCAGATCACAATTCGCAAAAAAAAAAAAATAATAACTCCCGTGGAGCACTATCAAAATTATTTTGCATTTTCCGGCTATTGTTGGCAGTCGCGACCATTTGTTCACGCCAATTAATATATAATCATATATGTAATAATATTATCAGCCTAATGATAGGACTTAATATTTCAAGTAGAAAATAACAATGTTTTAAAGAGCAAACATGGTAAGTGTTTAGTTTGGTGGTCCACGCTTGGATTAGAAAGTCTCCAAACATACCATGCAGTTAATCTCTTGGCGCGGGATCAATAATCACCCCAAGCAAAGTAGGTGCCAACTAATCAATCCACATACCCTATTTCTTTTAAAAAGTCCTTAAATGATTTTGTTTTGATATTAAACTGAAAACTAAACTTGATTAAAACTCAGTTCATCTTTCAACCAAAATCGTGACATCTCTAGCTAGCCTCTAGTTAGTCTATTTTTCCGTAACTTGCAAGCATTTCTTCTTAACATGTCAAATTAGGCCGTATCCTATTTTGTTTTTTACTTTTTCAATCCTCTTTTACAGCTTGTTTTTTTAGGAAATGATAATCCATGTTGTTGAATTGCTACTAATAATAAAGTTACTATTTTTATGTTTTCCAATTCAATGACTTTGACTTGTTGATTTATGTTGCATTCTGAAAATTAAGCATTTTGTTATCATGACACCCCGGATTTACTAAAATAGGCGAACAATTTTTGAATAAGTTGAAAAATCGAGTCCTCAATGCGATAATTCGGATCTAAATAGATAGTTGACAAATTCATAAATACTTTTTACTTAAAGAAATGTTCTTTATGATTTAATAAAACAAATTCATAAATAATTCAAACAGTTTACGTGAATATTTTTCATGTATACATAACAAACCTGTATATACAATAGAAAAAAAAAATATTCTTTCAAAAAAATATTAATAACATATTTAATCAGGCTGTTGGATACTTGAAGAAACAAAACTTAAATTAGTCCACGAAAATAATTAAATAAATTTTACTTCGCTGATATAAGTTTGTGTGTGTTTCTACTTCCTTTGTTGAATATTATTCACAATGTATTTCTTTTGAAATTATGTAAAACCTTTTCACTTTTTATTTTATGAATCATCAGCTTCTTTAGTTAACTTGTTAAAAAAAAAAAAAAAAAAAAAAAAA
>Ga0041059_1003647_pt1 | contig 10298 bp, 7 predicted proteins | sample AraColnosormetaG_FD_56232 | JGI IMG/M metagenome (GOLD analysis project Ga0041059, IMG submission 56232) | Arabidopsis roots microbial communities from North Carolina, USA - Col MF nosort | ecosystem: Host-associated > Plants > Roots > Unclassified | place: USA: North Carolina | collected 2013-09-02 | reverse complement strand
AAAAAAAAAAAAAAAAAAAAAAAAAAAAGGAGAAAAGAAGAGAAAGAGACAAATGATAAGAGCGGTGGCAATAATAGGGAAAGTGGGTCACATGCACTTGTCCGGTAGATCATCAGCATTCATTAATAACCCCTCGACTCTAATTTCCTATTTTATCCTCTCGTCAACCTACGCTTGCTTCTGGACACGTTAAGGTCTCTTTTGTCTTTACGATATCGTTTGGTCCGTACCGTCCCTAGAAGTACACTAGTCGTAGTAGCAGGGAAAAAAACATTTGTTCACATTTCTCATTCATACAATCAAATCACCCATCTATTTATTTATTGTTACAACCAGTAATTAATAGTGTGCTTGTCCCTCGATCAATTTTTCATATTCATACAGAGCCCATATAGGATTTTAAGCCCATTTTGATATGGAAAGATTGTGGTTGTCCCAAGTGTGTGTTACAAGGCAAGGTTTATTATATAGAGCTAATTGTACAAAGTCTATTTGATATAAGCTATGCTTTTATTTTGTAATGTTTAGGCATAGAAGTGGATGTGTGTACAAAGATTCTAAAATGCAGCTCCGCTTTATCTAACTGAGAAATGTTTTGGGTTTGGAAGAAGCAAATAAGTTCTTTGAAAACCATACCAGAGACTATACTCTCATTTGATGTTTTAGGATAGTGACGAATCATTTCACTCAAACAAGTTTTGAAGTTGGAAACGATTGTGATTTTTATTTTTATTTTTGGGTAAACATACTTCTTTGCAGGCATGCTATTGTGTATTGCAATTGGCTCTCATGTTTGGTTTTGGAGATCTTTATTGTTTTCAGATAGAAGATTAATGCATAAGTAACTTATACCGGAAGTTATCCTCCTTGGGTTAGGTTAGTTACATCATTCATACCTTACAATAGATAATACAATGACAAGACACAGTAAAACCAAGAGGGATGTTTTCATTCAAACCTTACAATAAATAATACAAGTACGAAGTCATGTAAGTGAAGACAAGTCAGATTGAAAAACAAAAGAAACAAAAAGAAAAAAGATCAAAGTCATGATATATCATATGAGGACATCAATGGGAGGTCTTGATGTAGAAGCAGCAGCGACTTCATGATCTTCTTCAGAAGATCCATACAACAAAGTTTTCACTTCTTCTATAATAAGCGTAGTGAGCAACAATCCAGAGATCAAAGCTGCAGTCATCAACATGTAAAACACAGCATCCCAACTAATCGCAGCGATATAACCTGTAAGAACAGGTCCAATGGCTGCACCAACTGATCCTGTTCCATCTATAATAGCAGTCACTGTAGCCAAAGCCCTTGCATTGCCTTTAAGCGACTTGTGAGTACCGAGATCAGCTGCAACCGCGGTTGTGATGAGAGCGTAAGGTCCATTAACAAATAATCCAGCTACGAACATGAGGATGATATTGATTGTCATTGAGACATGACCGTATATTCTGTAGAGGAACAGAGCTGGGATTGTTAAGTAGATGAATCCTCCGGCTGTAATTGCTCTCCCGTCGAGCTGGTCAGAGAAATATCCGGCTAAGATTCCTCCAACAACGCCTCCAACATCGAAGAGTGTCGATAAGTTTCCCGATGTCTCCTGTGACAATTGTTCTCCTCCTATCTCAGTCTGGCTTACGTAGAAAGGAAGCCAATAGAGGAATGTGTAAGAGACCAGTTTGGTGAAGAAGAGACAGAAGGCGAAAGGAGCAACACCGGGGATTTTCCAAGCCGCTAAGAACCCGACAGCTCTTCTATCGAATCCAGTACTCGTCCTAGAGCTTAAGAAACTCTCTGTAATGGTGTCACCGAGTCTCATTGTGGAATCAACTTCACTCCCATCTCTCTCAGCTTCAACAGCATGAGGGTTCACAGGCAAGAATAGGTAAACCACAATGCCAAGAAACGTAATGAGCAAAGCCGGACCAACAAAAGACCATCCCCAACCAAACTTCAAAAGCCCCGTAGCGATTAAAGTCCCAATGATATTCCCTAATGATGTATGAGCACTCCAAACACCCATAATGACTCCTCTCCTCTTCTTATCAAACCAGTTTCCCAAAACCGCAACCACGCAAGGCCATCCAATAGACTGAAACCACCCTGCCAATGTCTGAATCGCAAGGAAATAGTAGAAAGCATGGATATTGGCCCAAAAAGCGACTCCAAACAGAGCAGTACACACTCCTGTCCCGACCATACCTATTGTTAGAAACGTCCTGAGGTCCAAACGATCACCCAAATGACCAGCCACAAACATTCCAACCGCGTAAACAGAGAGGAAAGCCAAATCGATTTGTCCAAGCAGAGCTGTTCCATCTGGACCATCGAAAGGAGCCCATCCACCTTTATCTGCACCCTTGAAATGTCCGGTTGGTTGTTCAGAGAGTGTTCCTTTGACGATGCTGTTAGGCTTTCGTGTTGCGTGGAAGGCAATATAAGCAATGAAGGTCAAGACAAAGACCATTGCTTGATATTGCTTGAAAGAGAGTTTTCCTGAACGCCTGAAACGTTCTAGGAAATGAATACCTGGTGGTTTTACTTCTTCATAGAGGAATTCAGATGAAGTCCACGACGCCATGTCTAAAGCTTCTTCTCACGTGACCAAAAAAACCTGAATAGAGAGATCAAGACAACAAAAAGTCAAAAGACAAAACCAACTAGAATCACTCAGAGGACAATTTAAGAACAATCTTAAACATGAGATTGCCTCATTCAACACACAAATTTTAATGAACTATGAAATTTGAAGAGAAGAGAAAAAATCTCTACTTCTCTGTTTTTTCTGCAACTTAATGCTAGGAAGGAAATAAGCACTACTATATAGTTAAAGAACGTGAGAATAACTAACTTAAATTACCTAATCAATCTCAAGCTCCTTTGGTGTATTTTTAAATAGTTTGACTTTTGGCTCATATGCTTCAAGTTACTATCCTCCCACTTTTTCTAGTTTAAACTTCACAACATGTACAGAACATACAAATCAAGAATTCAGATTCATCTGAGGAAAAAAAATACTAGAAACAACAAATATCCGTTAGTACAAGAGAATATACCTAAAAGCTTATATAATTACTCGAAGAAAGGAAGCAAAGGAACCACAGATTGAAGAGACGTTCTTAAGTTATGATCGTTGAATCAATCCTACAACTTAAAATTGTAAATTATCTTCTTGTGACTAAGATTACCAACTCAGTCGTTATAATGATTCAAACCATGGAAATATTAATGTATTTGACTTTTTTGTGATTAGCATATATCTCATGCTGTGTAACTATCAAATCACGTCACGTGAGCTGCCTCTTGCTGTTACGGGATTGCTATGTTGACCATACCAAAGATTATGCAAGCAACTTTATATTATATATCATTAGCATTTAGACTAAAACATCACAAGAAACCAGAAAAAATGACCTTTGTTTTTTTCAGGAAACACAATTTAAATTCATCAAAAACACCATCATGAAATCAAGCCTTAAGATTTTCAAAATTGATCTATTTCTTTTAGCCGGTCCGGTTTAATCCAAACCGGTGGAGATCAAATTAGCTCTTTAAATATTAAAAGAAAACGAATATTTCGATTCCCGGGAGATTCGAACCAATACTCTCTCTTGTCGGACCATTCTTCACTCTCTTTTTGGCATTGAACACAAAGTTGACTTTTTTTTAGTGAAGAATCACACTACACAACACGAGATCGATGAAGAAAGGTAAATAAACACTGCTCAATGTTCCAATCTTATGTGACTTTCTTGCTTTCTTATATATCTCTAGTTTTTCTTTACTCTACAGAAGCAGAATCATTGATAGAGAAAGAACATGGTACGAATCCTAAGATCAGTAGGTACTGGATTCAACGTTACGATCTCTTCTCAAAATACGACCAAGGTATCGAAATGGATGAAGAGGGATGGTACTCTGTGACTCCCGAAGAAATCGCAATCAAACAAGCCGAGAGATGTCGTGGGAAAGTAGTAATTGATTGCTTCTCAGGTGTTGGTGGTAACACTATTCAATTTGCTAAAGTGTAATATTAACTTTATCTTTCTCTCTATAACAAGTATGTGATTAATGGTTGTAAAATATGTTTTTTTAATCTTTATACCTTTGTTTTAGATGTTCTTCTGTTATAGCTATCGATATTGATCCAATGAAGATTGCATTAGCAATGAACAATGCAAAGGTTTATGGAGTTGCTAATCGTATAGATTTTGTCACTGGTGATTTCATGCAATTAGCTCCATCTCTCAAGGTAAATCTTCTTCTCTCTATAGATTTTTTCTCCTCAAAATAGAGATCTACAAAGGGTATCTAAACAAATTTGTATCCTAATTTTTTTTTTTATAAACAAATTTGTATATACATAATAAATAGTAGAACAATTAATTCAAATGAATACAAAAATGGAAAGAAAAAAGAGAGAGTCTCAAATAAGTAATAACATTGAAACAATAGTCACATATAGATTCAAATCATGCATATATATATGTTCTACGTACTTTGGCAGGGAGATGTATTGTTTCTTTCTCCACCATGGGGAGGTCCAACGTATAGCAAAGTTGAGAGCTACAAGTTGGATATGCTCCTACCGAGAGATGGGTAAGTAACATATCTAACTCTTAACTATTGGTTTAGATTTGTGTTCAATACATGATAAAGTAGTGCTTAATTCTTATATATTGTAATACATATCTTGTAATGAAGTTTTGGTTTTGTGTAGCTACTCACTGTTTCAGACTGCCCTATCGATTACGCCTAATATCATCATGTTTCTACCGAAAAACATTGATTTAGCCCAATTGGAAGAACTCGCTTGCCTCTCGTCACCTCCTCTTACTCTTGAGGTACTTTATTTAATGAACACTAGAAGAGCTAATTTGTTGCAAACTCTTTTCTTGACACTTTTCATATGCATGCTATGCACGATTTCAGATAGAAGAAAACTCCATTGGAGGCGAAATAAAAGCCATTACAGCTTATTTTAGTAGCAATGTGGTTTAGTTGCGAAATCTTTCTACATAAGGAAACAGAGGAACTGACTCTTGTCTTTCATTATCTGTTCGACTGTTCCTACATTTTTATAATTTGTAAGAGATGTTTTTTGAACAACTAGAGGATTTGATTCCCACTTATGAACTTCCAACTTTTATTATGAAGAAAAGTTAATAAGTTGATATTAAGCTACTCAATATTACCAAATCCCAAATACAAGCGATTCATGGACTGACTCGGACCGGTTTAATCCAAACCGGTCGAGAATCGAGTGTTAGTTAATACCGAGAATTTCGATTTCCCGTAGAATCGAATCGAACCCCGCTTTATCTTCTCGGACTATCAGAGGCGTTGAACGAGTTGACTCTTTGACTCACGAGTCACACAACATGACGAGATCGATGAAGCTCAAGAAACGATCGCGCTTGAAGAAAGGTAAATAGAAGCTGCCCAGAATCTGTGCGCCTTTCTCCAATTTTTGAACTTTTCTGATGAAAAAAACCGAATACTTCTTCTGCAGAGGTAAAATCAACGATAGAGAAAGATAATGGTAGGAGACATAAAATCACTAAGTACTGGATTCAACGTTACGATCTCTTCTCAAGATATGACCAAGGTATCGAAATGGATGAAGAAGGATGGTACTCTGTGACTCCTGAAGAAATCGCAATCAAACAAGCTCAGAGATATCGTGGCAAAGTGGTGATTGATTGCTTCTCAGGCGTTGGTGGTAACACTATTCAATTTGCTAAAGTGTAAACCTTTTTCTATCTCTCTCAATATCAAGAAGATTGTGATGTTTTTCTAAAGGACTCTTTTTTATATAGATGTTCTTCTGTTGTTGCTATTGACATTGATCCGGTGAAAGTTGAATTGGCGATGAACAATGCCATGGTTTATGGAGTTGCTAATCGTGTTGATTTTGTCATTGGTGATTTCATACAATTAGCTCCTTCTCTCAAAGTAATCTTCTTTTTCTTCTCTCTATCAGTTTTTATATTTCTGCAAGTGTGAAGATTTATTTTGACCCTTTTGTTGTTGTTGTTGTTGCGCTTGTCTACTAGGGAGATGTAGTGTTTCTTTCACCACCATGGGGAGGACCAATGTATAGAGATTTTGAGAGTTACAATTTGGATATGCTTCAACCAAGAGACGGGTAACAAAAGATTACTTTACCTATTGATGTGTTCAATATAGTTGTGGATCTTGTAATGAGTTTTTGTTTTGGTGTAGGTACTCATTGTTTCAGATTGCTCAGTCCATTACACCTAACATCATTATGTTTCTACCGCGAAATGTTGATTTAGCACAAGTGGAAGAACTAGCTTGGCTCTCGTCGCCTCCGTTAAATCTTGAGGTAAGACGCACTGTCAAGAAGAATACTAGGAGAGCTAATTTATTGGAAACTATTGTCTTGACAAATTTGTTATGCTGTGCTTTCAGATAGAAGAAAACTTTGTTGGAGGCAGAATGAAAGCTGTAACAGCTTATTTTAGTTGCAATGCAGTTTAGTTTAGAAATGGGAACCATTACATTAAAAGGAAGTATCTTTTAGCATCAGCATTAGAGGAACTGATAATTGAATACTCTTATTATTCACTATCTGTTCTTACAATATTATAATTTCTTGAAAAGATTTCTTATACTAATTCCAACAAAGATACAAAACTGTCATTCGAATTTTGAATTGTCTTCTATCTTACTTTTAGTTTGTAACTAAAAAATAGAACATTAGAAAAGGAGTAACCAGATAATGAATGACAAGTTGAGGAGTAGTCGTATGATGAGTCCTCCATAGTAAAGGAGGAACTGTGGGTTCTGCAAGAGGAGCAAAGGGTTAGGTTCCTTTTGGGAATTTTAAGGGTACATAGAGTCAATACTTCTCAAACTCAAGCACCTTGAGCTCCTAGAGGATTTGATATCCCACTTATGAACTTCCAGCCTCAAGGGTCCTTCCAAAACTGGTTCTGCAGCGCTATCAAAATCCTAGGTATGACATCCATTCCATTGTACATCCCATGTCGTTCATTTCTTGCATTTTCCCGATGGGATGTGAAAGGGTATCCTATCGCTTGACTTGCTTATTTATTTATGATGTTTTTTGTGGCTATGCATCTCGGCGTAGTCACACCTAGTGGAGTTTAAATCCTGCACTGTTTATATTTATTTGCATAGAAAAGCCTAAAAACAAAAGGTTGCATGATTTTTCTTTTCACAGTTTTACTTCCACATATTGCATTCTAGCCTTCTAGGAGTGTTCTTATGAGTTGCATTTACACTTTGCATGTTTTAGGAGGAGATGATCTACTCTAAGAGAACAATGTTCACTTTAGGTGAATCTAACAAAGCTTAGCTGTGCGAATGCTACCTGGAGTGATAGGAAAAGTCTCTAATCCATTAAGTCACGTGGCTCAAGGACTCACAGAACTAGGAGGTTTCTAGGGATATACTTCTTAGCGGTTTTAGTGTTTTGTCATTCATGTCTCAGCGTAGGATTTGATTTGGTTAGGAACTTAGGAGTTGTCCTAGCATACGCAACATTTTAATCTACATAACAGGTTCTTGATCTAATCGATCATTAGCACTCAGAACCACTCTTGTTATGATTTGCAGGTTGACAGAGCCAGCTAGATCTTCAACAGCACTAGTCATGAGACTCATGACTCATATAACAAGCTTCCCAATTACCGGAGGTTTCCCTTTTGTCAAGATCCAAAGCAGAAGATTCGTTTCTCCTCTCATGTGTTTTGAAACTTGCTTCTTCCTTTGTCAAAACGATTAGAACGCTTGTGTATATAATTTCATCTGAATACTAATTTTCATGAATATTTTTTCAAATACAAAGACTATTATCATTTAACCGAATTCTGTAGTGTGTAGATAAATGTATCTAAAAATCTACTCCTCTTAAAAAAGTTACCTATAAAAAGAAAAATCGTGTATGAAAGATTTTGCTATAATTGTTAATCCTCTGTCGTTGATAAACCCTTTTAAAATAATATTTCCTGAAAAAGTCAACAAAGACAGAGAGATATATATCTTTCGACGAAATTGAAAATTTCAGGTATCCTTGATCTCCGATCGAAAGGGCACTAATTTCTTACTGGCGTGTCTCAAGTCTCGACGACCCATTTCTCCATCTTCCTTGACCTCATCTGGGTTGGTTTTTATTGGTGAATGAGGAATCCACATAGCAATGGAAACCTTCGGAAGCTTGAAGCTGATGGAGGAGGAGAAGCCACGGAGGAGAACGGTTTCGTAAACGGCGTAATCTTGGGCCTTGACGGTGGCGCCACCTCAACGGTATGCGTTTGCGTTCCATTTTTTTCGTTTGGTGAACGTTTCCCGGATCCTCTTCCGATCCTCGGTCGTGCCGTCGCCGGTTGCACCAATCGCAACAGCGTTGGAGGTTCCGTCTCATATTCTCTATTCAATTTTGAATTTTGAATTCAGCTTTTTGGGTTGTTGAACTTTTCTGGAGTTTGTTGAATTGCGATAATTTTAGCTCCGGGCAATAGATATCAATGAATGTTTGGCTTTGATAATCATTAATAGGAGTGTGTCTGATCTAATTTAATCAAGTTCTGTTGCAATGTGGTACTTGCTCTTAGCTGATTCTGGAATTGAAAATGGATTTGTTCTTAGCTGAATATAATAACCATTGTGTGTGTGTTTTGGTTCTAGTTGTGTGGAATTAATCTATTTTGTGTGTGCGGTATTGGTTTTGCTTGCAGCAAATATTTGGATATAGCTGTGGCACCACTTGGATATTTCTTCCATATTAAAGTCACCTTTCAATGTGCATCGTGTATGCAGAAACTGCAGCAAGGGATTCACTAGAGCAAGTGATTTCTGAGGCACTTGTACAGTCTGGTTTTGATAAATCAGATGTTCGCGGTGTATGCTTAGGTGTTTCAGGTGTTAATCATCCCTCAGACCAGGAAAAGATAGAAAATTGGATAAGGTGGTAGTCATGTCCATTGTGAATTAGGTTATAGGAATTTTAGGTGTAAATCATCTCGAGCTTACCCTCTTCCCAAATGTTTTGCAGGGACATGTTTCCTAGTCATGTCAAGGTATATGTTCAGAATGATGCTATAGTGGCTTTAGCTAGTGGAACCATGGGAAAGCTCCATGGCTGCGTTCTAATCGCTGGTACAGGATGTATAGCTTATGGCTTTGATGAAGATGGCAAGGAGGCTAGGGCATCTGGTGGTGGACCAATCTTAGGTGATTGGGGAAGGTATCTTTCTTCCCATGTTGTGGTTCATATCAATTTCAGTTCTACGATTAACAAGAAAAAATCACATCACAATGTCTCTGCTTTCGCATTCTTTCTATCCAGTGAGGTTTGTTTTATCACCGGTTCCATCTTGCCAGAAGAATATTAGTTTTGATTTTACCTCGTATAAGGCTTCACAGATGCATGAGTCAAAATTATGATTGTAGCTGTAGACTTTCTCATTATATAGTTGTTGGAAATACACTTGAAATGTATTGAGATTCCTTAACCGATAATTGTGTGAATGATGATGTGACTATTTACAGTGGCTATGGAATTGCTGCACAGGCCTTAACGGCGGTGATTAGAGCTCATGATGGTCGTGGCCCACAAACGATGCTTACAAGTACCATCTTAAAAGCACTTGGACTCTCCTCTCCAGACGAACTCATCGGGTACCTTCTTTTTCAAACTAATGACTGATCTCAAAACATATGCCTTTCTATAATTTCCTTGTATCCATCACTGCATTTAAAAATCTTCAGACCTGAAGAGAAGTGCTCCTTTCTATTTATTGTCCCGTAGGACGAAAACCGTACACAACTTAAAATGCTAGTCTAATGTTTCTGGATGTAGTTGGACTTACGCTGATCCATCTTGGGCACGTATCGCTGCTCTTGTTCCTCAAGTAGTCTCTTGTGCAGAAGCTGGTGATGAAATTTCAGATAAGATCTTGGTTGATGCAGCTGAGGATTTAGCTCTCAGTGTGAAAGCTGTTGTACAGAGACTTGGTTTATGTGGCAAAGGTGATTTTACATGTCCAGCTGACTCTGTTTTTTATTCCTTTGCTCGACACCCGGTTCCTTAAAGTATCAGATTCTTCTTGTTTCAGATGGGACAGCTTCTTTCCCGGTTGTAATGGTAGGCGGAGTCCTTAACGCTAATCAGAAATGGGACATTGGAAAAGAAGTCTCTAAGCGCATTAACAGATACTTTCCAGGGGCTCAAACTATCATACCAAAGGTTGAATATTCTCTACCTCTCATTCATTATCTCTCTCTCTCTCTCTCTCTCT
>Ga0041059_1003646_pt1 | contig 10299 bp, 8 predicted proteins | sample AraColnosormetaG_FD_56232 | JGI IMG/M metagenome (GOLD analysis project Ga0041059, IMG submission 56232) | Arabidopsis roots microbial communities from North Carolina, USA - Col MF nosort | ecosystem: Host-associated > Plants > Roots > Unclassified | place: USA: North Carolina | collected 2013-09-02 | reverse complement strand
TACCTCTACTCTATATTTTAAGCATTTTTGAAAAAGTTTAATCTTGATAACATCTTCTAGAAAAAAAAATATAGTTGATTTGAAAAAAAAAAATTGTTATTTAGTTGAAAAAGTTATTTTTTTGATAGATAAAGTTTTGTCTAAATTTCTTAAAAAACGATTTCTAGTGATCTACTTAGTTTATAATTTCTATTCTAATATTTTGTACATATTCTACGATATTTAGACAATTTTTCTTTCTAACTTAGAAAATAGGATATTCAATATCTAAAAATTGTAGAACATGTATTCTAAAATTTCCTTCATGTTCTAAACTATGTGTGAAATTGTATTCTAAGAATTTTTATAGTTTCTGAAAACAGTAGAAAACGTTTTCTAAGAAATTTTCACTTTTAGAATTTATATTCTAACCAAATTTAGAATTTTGTTTCTAAACTATTTAGAATTCCTAGATATAGAAAGTGAATCTTTGAAAAAGGAAAGTAAATATTTATTAAATATTACGTTTTAATAGTATATTTTCTGTTAAGATTACGATTTTTACTGGATTTAGAAAACAAATTCTAATTTTTTTAGAATACAAAAAAAAAACGCCCAAAAATAAATTGTAAACAAACGATTTGTGCCCTAGTCGATTTGTGCCATATTATTGATCTCTTCTTCTTCACGTTCTTCCTTTTCCATCTCGTATTCTGTTTTTCATTATGCATATCTATGTGAGGAGTAGTATGTGGAGATTGTAGGATAACAAGGAGTGGAGATTTATTTTTGATGAAAAAATCGTGGGAGATTGCTGTTTTTGGAATTGACTACAACTTTCAAACGAATGTAAACCCCAATGATATGCTCTCAACTTCTCAAGGTCCATCACCAACTTGATGTATTTTACTTTGATATTTTTCTTCTCATCCCTAGCAACCACTATTCAGCAATCACACACAGATAAACAAACCTTACCCGGTCTACTTCATCCCACATGTGAACTTCTGATAATTGCTTATCCATGAAGGTCTTAATGCATATAGTGTTCCCTTTCTTAAGCAACTTGCTCCAAAACCCCTTGTCATCTCTCTAAGAATCTAAATCATGCCTAAAATCATCTTCGTATTTCAAACCAGTCACTGCATAGAATTCTTGCATAGAAAATCGAAGAGGCTTGTTTCCAAACACAAACCAGAGTTCATGTTTCTTCCTAGTTACCAACTGTCTACACATTAAGCTATGCACCGTACGAGCAGAGTATCCTAAACGGCTTTCAAATATGGCAAAGACGTGTGCAAACTGAGGATCACTCTTCACTTCTTTATACTCTAATGGCAAAGCTTTCTTGATTCTCTGAAGGATGCTGTTTTGTAGAAGTTGTTGATTTTTCCAACAAAAGGCTCTCTACCATGTCTGAATAAGCGCTTCGGATACTCCTTATCAATGTGTGCACATAACAATCACTTATATATTAATAAAACAAGAGATAATAGCTGCAGAGTTATTAGTAAATAGCTCTCATGAGAAACAAAAATAAATTGTATCTTAAAGTACTTGAACTCATACTCGTGATGCCTTCATCGGTTTCCATTAAGAAGATAAACCACAGACGTAATATAGATCAAAAGCCTGAAAAAACAAAGTACACACTTTAGCTTCAGCAAAATATTGAATGTAATAGACAACACACTTAGCAAGTTAGAGGATGAACACGATATAGCTTCATTAACCAAATGTTTGGTGTTTTGAGACCATAAAGTGTAAAAGTTAACATGTAGATCCGACAAGAACCGCTACTTTAGTTTCTCCAGAAGTCAAATTAAACACCTCATCAAAACCATCAAAGTACGTGAAGATATGAATCTGTTCTCGATGAAAAGGGAAACTAGTAACTAATCAATAAGAAAAAGGAAGACTTTTTATCCAAATCAAGTTCAACTCCTCGATAAGAACAAAACCTACCACCGCCACCTTTTTTTATGGATTCTCATAAACCTAAGCTAAATCTAAAAACCAGAGTCAACAGAAGATGGGTTCATGGATTCGTAAGGCTTGGGATTTGATCCAATCAAGAAGAGGAAAGACAAAACAAGAAGCCAAATATGAGAATTGGATTAGTCTTCTCCATAGAAACAGAATGGACAACGACAAAACTAAACATACCCATTGTACACAAACTCAATAGAAACCATTTCTTTGATGCATCAAAATCAAAGTTTAGGGGATAAAAAAAAAACAGAGATCGAACACATTTGTCTGAAAGTTATCAAAGACCGAATATGCAAATACTACACAACAAACAACCGAAAAAGTCATAACTACAACTGCAAAAAACAGCACAAAGGACGATGAATCCAATAATTACGTTATGAACCCGAACACTTTAACCTTCAAATTGTCTATATTCCAACAAAGAATCTAGCTAAACTTAAAACAAAACTAAAACACCCAAATGCTCCCTAACATTATGACTAACCAAAACCCTAACAAGAGAAACTATGTAGCTGCTCAAGAAATTATGTAGTTGCTCAAGTAATGCTCTCTAATATTTTCAAATACATATCGTCACTAATGAATCCAATAATTATTCCACATCTACAAAAGAATCATCACAAAGCAATTAAAGAACAAAGCAAATCGAATAACATAAACCCTACAGATTGAATCTACTTAGCAATTTAATCTAGTACATATCTAAATTGTAATAGTAAATCAACCTAAAAACAAAACAAAACTCAAACACCACAAATCATAAACAAGAACACAAACCCGAAAACAAAATTTCTAAACTTCTCTTGCAATATACATACAATTCAATTATCAATTTCCCACATTTAAGCAAAATCAAACCAAACTTCAATTGAAAATTGTATCTCTCATGAATTGAAAATTGAAAAGGTAGATGCATGGAACCGAAAAGAAAAAAAAAATAGAGGGAGACAAACAAGGAACCATGCAATCACCGGTGGGAGGAGTCGACTGAAATTGCCGGCGGAAGGAAACTAGTGAATCGCCGGCGAGAAGGGTTCGAGAGCAATTGATGATTAGAGTGAGAGGACTCGAGTTAAATCGCCAGAGGCTAAACCAAGGGTGAGAGGACTCGAGTTAATCGCCGGCAGAAGGGTTCGAGAGCAATTGATGATTAGAGTGAGATGACTCGAGTTAAATCGCCAGAGGCTAAACCAAGGGTGAGAGGACTCGAGTTAATCGCCGGCGAGAAGGGTTCGAGAGCAATTGATGATTAGAGTGAGATAACTCGAGTTAAATCGCCAGAGGCTAAACCAAGGGTGAGAGGACTCGAGTTAATCGCCGGCGGGAGGAATGGACTGAATCGCTGATGTGAAATAGGACTGAATTGCCGGCGAAAGAGGTGGGTCTTTTTTTTGTTTCCTTTGACTGTCACGTTTCGATACACGGAAGGGCTATGTTGCAGGAGATTTTTCATATTATGGTTTGACCTGTATTTATTTGACATGAAGGTTTATCTTGCAAAAAAAAAAAATTGAGGTTTTTTTTGCACAAAATCCTTTTGTTTTCAAACGGAGTTATCGATGTCACGTCATCGATACACGGGAGGGTTGTATTGCGGGTGACTTTAAAAATGGTAGGATTGACTTGCATAATTCAGACTTGAATGGTAAACTTGCAAACAAAATTGACTTAGAGAGTTATTTTGCAGAAAACCCCAAAAAAAAAGAATAGATGGACAATTTTTTTGTAGATATTATTTAAATTTAATTTCTCCAAATGAAATTATAGAACAGAATCTTTGTGTGAAACAAAAATAGTTTATTTTCCCTCTATTAATTTGCCATTCTTTTTTTTTTTGACACAAATTAAAGTTGATCATTGACTATTTGACTCTTTTGGCCATTCATAAGTTAAGGAGCTTAATCTTTCTTCGGCCTCATCAAATGACGGAGTCTAGGAATTAAACGGCCCGATCGAGATCCTGACACCAACTCTTGATAACACATACAAAGATCGAGATAAACACATGACGCGGGAGAAACGTTTGATAGCTGTAGCATGACGTGGGGGGCAAGGATACTGGTCGCCCAATAGAAGAAGAACGCCGATATTAAGGAAATGATGACTACAAACCATTTCACATGCCCAACCGCAGTAACCACACCACAAAGGAATGCCAATGGCATGCAGAGTAGAGAAAAAAGCAGTAAGGGCAAGGCCACATTTAAGGATGATGAAACGAGTGATGGATCACCCAACTGCGCCCATATATATAAGAGTACATATTGATGCAACTGATGTTTGCATTGCCAATATGTCAAATAGCAGAAAAAAGAAGAGATTTGGGTCAGTGGTCAAAGTTGCTCTTCCTAAGTGTGGAGCAGAGCTATTAAAGCCACCTGGTATTGTAAAACCTGCAGCAAACGTCATTGTGGCTACAAGTGCTGCTACCAGTAGAAGAGTGTTGACGTAATCTCTGCTCTTTTCATGGTCTAGTGGTTCTGATGGTTTTGTTAACGACTTAACAGATCCACAACCCCTAAACGCGTGAGCGTCTAATAAGAATGCCAGTGTCAACCTCTGTAATCCAAAAATGGCCAAGCTATAAAATCATTAATGTGTGATCAAATGGTATGATATAGGGAATCAGGCATACCTCATGAAAGATGTAGTTGGGTTTCAGCACTGACTCGGCAATACCCCTAGCTGTTAAGCCGTTATCGTTTCGTAGTTGCAGTATCTTTACATCCGAAGCTAGCGTTCTAATTGATCGGTAGCGCCAATTTAGGACAGCAAGGTGCAAAGGTGTATTACCATCCACATCTTGACCAACACCCAAATGTTTTGTATCATCACTTCGCATCAACGATTTTACAAGATTATGTTCCCCAATCTTTGCTGCAATGTGGAGAACGTTCTGGCCAAGTTTGTTGAGCATGTGTTTTGAATGTGGACAACGTTTTAGAATCTCTTTGACAATTCTGATATGGCCGTTCTCTGCAGCCGTATGTATTGGAAAAGAACCATCTTCGTCACAGACATAAACATTCTTTGTTGATCGGTCTAACAGGTTGCATACTCCTTTATAAAACCCTATGGATGCTGCAAAGGATAGACAAGTCCTTCCTTCTTCATCTCGCTCGTCCTCAAGACTTGGATATTCGTTAAGAATAACATCAAGGACACCTGCTCAAACAATTGGGAACAACAATTAGCATAACGCAGCTGGTTTTACATAAGAAATTTGAACAGACTAAATGCCAAAGCGAGAGATAAACCTATACTTCTGGCATTCAAAGCAACATGTACAAGATGTTTTCTCCCTTCCAACTTTGAATCTAAGTTAGAGTTCCTCCCTTCAAGGTCATTGTTACCTGCGGTTTTCAAAATTTCTTTCACAAGAGTCACATCTCCAGCTTCTACTGCCATGTACAAGGAAGATATTCCCTCATTATTTTCAAGAAAAGAAGCATTCTGGTTCTCGTTCACCAGAGAGGCAGCCATCTCCATATAGCGTCCTTCAATGGCCAAGTGCAGAGCAGTATTTCCATATTTGTCTCTGAGAACATATGGATTTAGTCTCTCTCTATCTTCTTCAGCCAGTCTATCTGAAAAAAATGTTACCGACGCAACAAGAGCCTCAACAATAGCCGAATGACCGGCATGAGCTGCCACATGAAGCGGAAGCTGATCCTTGAAGTTTAACTCCAATACAAGGCATGGGCATTCAGAGATAATGTTCTTCACTAGTTCTAGATGACCCCATCTAGCAGCAAGATGAAGAACTGAATCTCCTCTATCGCTCTTGAGACATGCCATTGGCGTTCCAACGCCTTTCAACATCTCCAGACACTCTTTGTCCCCATCACTCAGTCCGCTAAAAACTTCCGTATTCATCTGGACATTTTCACCCGGGAGATGGAAAAGATCCGATAATTTGAGGTTGTTGAGGAACTCTAGCCCAGATTCATTGTCTCCCATAGGTGGCGTGGCGCCATCTCCTCCTCGTGAACAGAGTTTGCTTGCGACTTTGTTTATCAGATTCATTGGGAAGTATCTTTTTTTCTGTTGGTCATGAGACACATCCGTTGACCTCTGTGCCTCAATTCTATCTAGATGTGCTTCAGAACTGTCCATCACAATCCTAAAATCATCACACAAAAATCGTTTGAAAACACATATTTAAGTTCCCCAACCACCAAAAAAAAAAGTCAATGATACCAAGAAGAGGGGGCAGAGAGAGAGATACCAAAAAACACATATTTAAGTTCCCCAACCACCAAAAAAAAAAGTCAATGATACCAAGTAAAAGAAGGATGATTTGCTAATTCTTGACAGGGGAAAGAGACTACAAGTTAGTCCGTTTATATCACTTCCTTGTGCCATGTGCGTGGCGAGAGCTTACTGTTCTGTGTAATGGTCACCTATAAATTAAGGGAATGTCTTTCTTTAATCAGAAAATAATTAGAGTAAGCATCCAATGCAGAGTTAATGGAAGCCAGGTCTTTTATTTTCAATCAGAAAATGTCAACGTTCTTATCGTCTTAACCACCTCAAACATGACATTGTCTCAAACTAGAAATGTAATTCACAAAGAGGTTTCATATGGAAAGCGAGAGATTCAGAAAAGACCTGATTTACAAGTTATAAAGCACACTATTAGAAAGATATACATGAACACTTCTATATTATACCTGTTCAGTAAACGCAAGTATTTGCTTCATGAAGATCTTATTAGTGTCTTTGCACACCACTGGTTTCTGAATTAATGCCATCTCTGTCCCAAAAGACTGAAAGAAGGAAGTTTATAAAGTATAAGAAACCAAATTCTATTCTTTGTTATTGAAACAACCAAACCCTATAACAACTAAGCTATTCATTTATGCAATATAAAAGTTTCTTGAGGGTAAGACATTTCTATACAGTTTTTTTCACCAAAATCAAAATGCAGATTTCACAATCTTTGGTTTGGCTATTCACTGACCAATTTTCCATAACACAACATAGAAAATTAACCTAAAGACACAAAGCTCAGAACCCTTGATAACAAAACAACAAGGAAAGACTCAAAGACTGTCAATTGGTACCTCATACAAAAGAGAGATTTTCAACTGTGGAGAGCTGTCAACTAGTACCTACTAGTCATTTTTTATTACAATTTAGAACACACATTCATTATAAACGTACATCGATTGAGACCAAATCAGAGCATAGAAAATGAAAACCCTCACACGATTCGGATAGAAACAAGAGAAAGAGGAATAAGTTAATTGAAAAGTTTGAAACTTTAAGGGATTCGGGAAGAAACTCACTTCAATTTCAGAAAAGTTGGGCTTGGGAAGGACTCATATGGCAGACGAACAGAGAAGACGAGGAGAGTCGCAAAAGATAGAGGGAGAGAGAGAGACACGACGTCGTTTCAGGAGGAAAAACAAAACCAACTTAAAACGACGGTTAAACCATTAACCGGTGGTTGAACCGGTTTTACCCGCGAACTGATCAACCCGTTTTTGGACCTACCCGAATATACTTTTTTTTTTTTAAACTATGTATGTATCAGTGTCAAGCGGGCCAAAGACTCACGGGCTAGTACCATGATGGAGCGGGTTTGGACACTATATTATATATCCGAAAAATAACGGGTCTTGCGGATCGGCCAAAACGGATTACGGATTTTAGTGGACTTGACCCACGGTTTGGCGGATTGACCTGCAGACTACAAATATTCAATAAAAATAAATAAATAATTTGTAAGAATAATTAATTTTACTTAATTATGAATCCTATTATAATATGTAAAATATGTAACAATATGAAGAAATTAAATTTTTTAAATTGTAATATTTACAAAAAGTATTTATTAAAAATTAAATTAAATTAAAAATAACTAAAATTAATATTTAAAATATATATATTTATTATTTTTTAAATATAAAAACTAAGCCTACGGATCGGTCCATAAACTTGTTGGGTTTAGCAGGGCGAACCTGGAGAAAGTTATTTTGTCTGCGGTCCTAGCGGACTGCTCCGTTGCAGTCCATCTAAAACTAATGGCCATTGTGGGCCGGTCCGTTCGACACCTCTTTGCAAGTAGGATGTAGTGCCGTTTCTTTGTTTACAATTTTCAGTTTGCTAAATTTTATTTGGTTTTAAGGTTAATAATTTGTTTTATTCAGAAACACGAAATAAGGGACTAGTTTCCTTTCGGGCCTTTTATAATTCAGGACCGGTCGTGGTCCTCACGGTACTGACTTTTTAGATGTGCATGATAAAAATCTAACCTTTACCTAACCAAATCTAACCCTTATGAGTCAAGCAATACCTTATATTGTCCACTTAAACGTCAACATTTATACTAATATTAACTACGAAGCAGTTGCATGAAAATTACTCTGCGATTTCGTAGCAAATAATAGTACAAATAAAATATGCATATTAATACATGTTAAGCAATGTGCCATAAGAAAATGAGACAAAGACAGAAGCACTTCTATATTTACACACGTAAATTATAGTAATCATTTATACCAAAAGGACAAAAAAAATAAGGTTTCATTTTCTCCAAGAGGTTCCAAAATGGCCAAGGTACGCTAAAAACATTTGTATTCTAAAAGTCTAACATATATACGGAAGGTTTTAGGATGAAGTATATACGTAGCAGTATTATTATTTGTAATATTGGAATTTTCATGAGCAGAAAATCTTGATGTCGGTAAGTATGAGGTGCGACAAATGTCGTTCAGAAGCCCTCAAGATCGGAGCCAAAACCACTGGTAAGATATCAATTAGAATCCAAATATATATATCGAACCGGCATTTGACTATGCTATGCAGGGCCGGCTCAAACTTCTTAAAGACCTTGTGCTGATTTATAGAAATTGGCTTTAGTTAATACTGTTTTTTAATTACTGAAAATTTTGGACCCTAAAACCTCAAGTAAAATTGGAAAAAAATTTAATGACCCTGTGCTTTTGCTCCTCTGGCACCCCCCTAGAGCCGGCACTGATGCTATGGATAGCAAATTATATTCGTTCTAATTCGCTTGATGGAATGATCTCATATTCTCATGTTTAAATAACGGAGCAGGAGTGACGTTTGTGGGAATAGAAGGAGAAGAGAAAGACAAAGTGGTGGTGATCGGAGAAGGTGTCGACGCCGCATGTTTAGTTGTCCGGCTTCGCAAGAAAGTTGGTTTCGCTGATATTATCAGCGTCACAGATGTTGACGACACTTAAAAAAACAAGTCTTATTCTAGATTCACTTTTTCAAATTCAACTTTTCAACAATTGATTATGTAATTTCTCTGTTTTCCTAGCCACTTTAATATAAATAAAACAATTGAAAATTTTTTAGTCACTCCATATCTTTAATAAATAACAAGTTAAAACCATTTTAAGCTAATCCACGATATTAAAAATACCAATATTTTGAAAAGAAAAAAAGACCATGATATTGAAGGAGAAAAACAGAGAGCAAGAAATAACAAAACTCAGTTTTAGTCATCGTACTAAACAAAATTTGAGGAAAAAGCTTACAAAAAAAGAGGATATAAAGGTAAAAAGCCAACCTGAAGAATATTTGCAGAGAAAAACAGAGAGTACAATCCTCGGGATCAGCAACGATATGGCCAACGAAACGAGGCAATCTCTCCTCGTTACTTGTGGTCATTATTTTATTACAAAATATAAAAGCCGATTTGGATTTCCATTTTTTAAAGTGAATCAAAACTTTTTCCTCATGAGAAAGTTAGTGTAACTCGTGAGAGAGAGAGATATGTGTATTGGAGCCTTGGAGGTTGAAAATCAGATGCTACTGGAATCTCTACCAAAGATGAAACGCCTCATCCAATCTGAAACCACAAGCACTCTCGTACGCCAGCTCACTTGCTTACTGTTCCAAATCCAAACATTTTCTACCTTAAGTAAAAATTGAAAACATTCCTTTGTGGATTTCATTTTAAAATTTTCAGAACAAGGAAGCATTTTAACCTGGCGTAGACGGAGTACCAGAGCCACTGGCTGCTGTGTCCAATAGAAACCCAATCTCCTGGAAGTTGTGCTGCCGTTTGCTCCCCTCCCAGTGGTGCAAATTGTCCCAGATGCCTATACCTGTCACCATACCAAACCATACCCAAATATTATTTGAGTCCAAACACCAAAACCGGATTTCACAATTTTTTTATTGTGTTTCTATATCCAAAGGACCTTCAAACCACAATTTCGGCAGTCAAAAACTTTGATCTCTTTTAAAATCCTTCAAATTAAACTTGTACCAAACGGATCAAGACGGTTTCAAGTTGGTTCTAAACCAACAAAAAATATATATATATATATATATATATATATA
>Ga0041059_1003645_pt1 | contig 10302 bp, 9 predicted proteins | sample AraColnosormetaG_FD_56232 | JGI IMG/M metagenome (GOLD analysis project Ga0041059, IMG submission 56232) | Arabidopsis roots microbial communities from North Carolina, USA - Col MF nosort | ecosystem: Host-associated > Plants > Roots > Unclassified | place: USA: North Carolina | collected 2013-09-02 | reverse complement strand
GGTGAACAAGTAATTTTAATTATTCAAAGTGCCTAATGATTTTTAAGTGCCTAATTACGGATAAACTTTCAAAAAAGTGTCTAATCACGTAATATTCTCTTATAGTAAACCCTAATTCGCCTCTCTTCTTAACGATTCGTTATTCTCTAGTCAAGCATCTCCATCGTCTCACATCAATCTCTCCATCGTCTCAAATCAATCAAAGGTAATTTCATTCTTCTTCATCTTTCCTTGAACAAATTTTAGGTTCGAGTTTTTTGTTCTTCATCTATGTTTTGTGTCCCCCCTGCAATTATATCTCCATCGTCTCAAAGTTTTATATTTTGATGTATCAGGTTCTTCTCCTTGCTAACGAAGATGACGACGACTTCTCGTTTTTTCGCTCAGGTTTCTTTCCATAGACCTTTGTTTACTTATCAAAACCTATATTTTTTTGTAACAGTTTCTTAATGCTTTTTCTTTGCTTATGTTTCGTTTACAGAGTGGAAGTGAAAGTGAAGATGAGAGTGACTTTGAAAAAGAAGAGGTTGAGGGTAACAACACTCGTTACCTTGCAGACTTACCTGACGGTGAGATTTGTTGTGGTATGGATACTAAACGTGTGGTTAAGCCAAAAAAAGATAAACGTTTTGAGGAGATGGCCAACACTATAGAGAATATGAAGCATGCCATGAACATCAATGATTGTGTTTACTTGCAAGAAACGTTTGAGAAACTCAACAAACAGATTAGTAAGTCCGTAAAGACTCCGACTTTGTATATCAAGACCCTTGTGATGTTGGAAGATTTCTTGAATGAAGATAATATGAAAACAAAGGAGAAGATGAGTACTAGTAACTCCAAGGCTTTGAACGCAATGAGACAGAAACTGAAGAAGAACAATCTGCAGTACCAAGAAGATATCAAAAGATTTAGGGAGTCTCCAGAAATCGAAGACGATGATGAGTATGAAGAGGAGGTGGTGGAGGATTCTGCTGATAATGTTTCTTGGGAGATGTTGTTTAGTTTAGATCATGAAGAGATAACTTGGAACATGGTCAACAAGAAGTTCAAAGAAATTAGGGCTGCTCGTTGGAGCAAAAGAAGAAGTTCTAGCCTTAAACTCAAACCCGGCGAGACTCATGCGCAGAAGCATATGGACTTGACAAAGATCGCCAAGACTCCTGCACAGAAGGTTGAAATCTTGTTTAGTGTTATTTCAGCAGAGTTTAATGTGAATTCTGGTGGTCTCAGCGGATACATGCCTATCGATGTCTGGAAGAAATGTGTGGTTAACATGCTTACCATACTTGACATTCTTGTCAAGTACTATAACATTGTTGTGGATGATACCGTTGAACCTGATGAGAAGGAAACTTCAAAGCCAGCGGCATACGATGGAACCATTCGGGTCTCGGGAAATTTGGTTGCATTCTTAGAGAAGATTGAGACAGAGTTTTTCAAGAGTTTGCAGTGCATTGATCCTCACACCAATGATTATGTTGAGAGGTTGAAAGATGAGCCTATGTTCTTGGCTCTTGCTCAGAGTATCCAAGACTACTTGGAGCGGACAGGCGATTCTAAAGCTGCTTCAAAGGTAGCCTTTATACTAGTCGAGTCAATCTATTACAAGCCTCAAGAAGTTTTTGATGCTATGAGTAAATTGGCTGATGAGGAAATTGAGGAGGCTAACGAGGAAAGTGGATCTTCTTCTTCTTCATTCATTGTTGTTGCGGAGATTGTTCCTCGTAAGCCTACCTTCGCAAAGAGCAGCAGAGCTATGATGGATACACTTGTATCCTTTATCTACAAAAATGGAGATGAGAGGACCAAAGCCAGAGCAATGCTATGTGATATCTATCAACATGCTTTAATGGACAATTTTGTTACTGCTAGAGACTTGTTGCTGATGAGTCATCTACAAGAAAACATTCAACACATGGACATCTCTACACAGATTCTCTTTAACAGGACAATGGCACAACTTGGTCTTTGCGCTTTTCGGGTTGGAATGATAACTGAGTCACATAGCTGTCTCTCTGAGCTGTACTCTGGGAATAGAGTTAGGGAGTTGCTTGGTCAAGGTGTCTCGCAAAGTCGAGACCACGAGAAGACAACAGAGCAGGTAAATATTGACCTTATAGAACATATTATGTTCTTTTTCATTTTAGTAGAGTCTAATTTCTCTGTTTTTTGTTTTAACTATAGATGCTTATGGAGAGGAGAACACAAATACCGTACCATATGAACATAAACCTCGAGCTCTTGGAGGCTGTTTATCTTACTTGTGCCATGCTACTTGAAGTCCCAAACATGGCAGCAAACTCGCATGATTCCAAACACAAACCGATTAGCAAGAATATTCAGCGCCTGCTCGAGAAAAGTGAGAAGCAAGCGTTCACTGCACCCCCTGAAAATGTACGTGTCCATGTCATTGCAGCCACCAGAGCCCTGATCAAAGGAAACTTCCAAGAAGCGTTTTCAGTTTTGAACTCTCTTGATATCTGGAGACTGTTCAAGAACCGCGACAGCATACTCGATATGGTGAAAGCTAGTATCAGTGAAGTGGCTCTAAGGACTTATTTATTCACATACTCGAGCTCCTGTTACAAGTCCTTAAGTCTAGCTGAGCTAGCCAAAATGTTTGACATCTCTGAGTCACACGTCTATAGTATTGTGAGCAAGATGATGATCAACAAGGAGCTTAATGCAACATGGGACCAGCCAACTCAATGCATCGTCTTCCATGAAGTGCAACATAACAGAGCACAATCCTTGGCTTTTCAGATTACCGAAAAACTCGCGACTCTAGCAGAAAGCAACGAAAGTGCAATGGAGTCTAAAACTGGTGGTGTTGGCCTTGATATGACTTCAAGGAGAAGGGAAAACAGTCAGGACTATGCAGCAGCAGCATCAGACAACAGAGGTCTGAAAATGGATGGCTCAAGTCTTACCCGAGGCGTTTCTGCGTAAAGAGAATGTGGAGAAATCTGCAGGCAGTGTTAACCTTAGGCTCTTACTAAGAGTCTAAGACCTGTCATTATGTTTCATTACAGTTTTAGGTTTTGTTTTGTTACCAAAGGTTGTTTATGAATTGTTATTGTTGGAGCTCATGTTCTTGCAGCTCTGGTTTTATCAATATGACATCATATGCATACACTGGAATCATTAGACGTTTATAAAATATTTTATTCTTAGCTTCCTTGTTACCAAGTACAGGTACAATAGCAATAAGAGCACCATTAGTCCTTAGAATGGCTACAGTGAGAATATCAGGAAAAGAGTAAATCTGTGGAACACAGCCACAGGAGTCCAACAAGTAAAAAATAAAACAAGCCTTTTTCAGCTAGTTCAGATTTGTTTAGACCAATTCTGAACACTCCCAACCCTAGGCATCGCTTCTTTCTTGGCCTCAGAATCCACTTTAAACGTTACACCGCAAACCTCACCCGAACTGTCTACCCTTGGTACCGGCTTTAACTCATTTGATGGATGCTCATAGCTCCTCAAACCTCCAGATGAGGTAAAGAAACATCCTGCATTATGCATACACACAACCACATCCTAATTCATATTTGCACTAGATCAAAGAACAGTGAGATGTCTTCAAAACCCGAAAAACGGCTTGCTACATACCTTTAGGGAATGGCGCAAAGGATTTACCACAACCCTTCTTGACAGTCTCAACATCATCAGAAACAACAAGATGTCCTTCAGCATCGGTTCCCCAGTAGAGAGGAACACTCCCATCTACATCCTGAAACGCGTATAATAATAATAACCTCAGCATTACAATATGCAGAAATAAGTGTCAAATAGTAAAGAAGCAGAATTCAAACTTACCCCGGCAAGGAAGACATTTTGTGTGGAGCAGTCATAGAGCATAAACCCGAATTTGCCTTGAAAATCTCTAACAACTTGTTCAGCTGAATACGGACCACGATCTCTTAGAGTTCTGTAGGCTTCAATCACAATGGTAACCTCTGTAGCTGTTTTGGTTAGTCCATATTGTTGCTTAAGAATTGGAACGTTCTCTATATGTCCTTGGAATATGCAGAACATATCATCCACCACAGCAAACAATCTGTCACACACACAAAATTGTTTTGAAAAAATCACCACCACTTATCTAATCACATCCTTCCAGTTTCAACACATTTTAAACATCACAACAAAGTAGATATATAACTTCATTATTCCATCAAAACATAACAACAGATCGATATCTCAATCTCTCAGATTCAGTGAAACATATCCTAAACTATCTTTGCAAGCCAGTGAAACATTAAGATAGCAAATCTCTCATATCTAGGACAGAAGAAGAAAACATCATCCTGAGGAATAAACTATTGTACAAAACCTGGGAAGAAGAGGGTTCTGTTTCTCGAGAGAGCAAGCAATGAAACCAGAAGATCCGAGATTGATGGTGACAGCACCAGGATAAACAGAGGAGAAATGGTTCGGCAAGAACCTATCTTTAAGAGCACAAACCGATCCACCCTCTTGACCCTGAAGAGCCTCGGGTGTTTTCGCCACGTTCTTGTCGAAAATCGCCAACATTTTCTTCTTCTTCCCGATCACGCACAGTGAAACAGAGCAACAGATCAAAATGGTAAAGTAAATGACTTTAGAATCGTTGAACAGCCACTTCTTTTATAAACAAATGGCAAAACTTCAATACGACTTTTTCGTTTCTTTGATAGAGAGAATCATCGAATTATTCGATTTTTCTTTTCCTCCACGTTTTGCAGATATTTGTATGATATTGTATATTACTTTGACTTTGTTTTTTCTTTCACTTTAGTGGTGGTTTTTATTTGGTATCATAATTAAGGATCTCATATCAATTTGTCTACGATAATAACAAGATAATGATATTCACTAATCAATGAATTCAGAAAAAAGCTTCATCAAGTTCTGCATTAGTAAACTTATAAAAGTGTAGAAACCAAAAACAAAAAGTAAGTCTTTCGCTATTGAAGCTTTTAAATTAACTAACACTGTTTAGGATTGTGTTTTGATCACCGATTCAAACATAAACTGGACACAAGACCTCGCTCTGAGGTTTTGCTATGTTCAAACTCTGTTGTATGCTACCGACTTGCTGAAGAGCTTGCGGATGTAGAGAACTTGAAGTCCACTAGCTGCGGCAAGGAAAATGTACTCTCCTACTGTGTAGAATATCACTCGCTTTCTCGTGCTCTCATTCGCTGCACCAAACACAGAACAATGTTAGATCGTATAAAGGTTGCATCTTTCGCCATTCAATGATGTCTGTCTAAAAACTCATTATATTGTCATACTGCATCTAAGCAAGTTACTCGGGTAATCAAGGGAATGAGGCTTGTAAGACGAATGGAGAAAACTTACTATGACGGTGACGAGTGTCACGAGCTTTCAAATACTTCTGCTCAGCAACAACAGATTCCAAAGCCTCTCTCAACTCAGCTATCTTAACATTTACCGGGTCCAAATGTTCTAAGAACCAAACAACAAAACAGAAAGAACATAACATCACAAAACAGCTCAAGCTCAATGCACAAAATACAGATTGCATCAATGAAGATGATCATACATAAGGGGAATGGAAACGAACCATCTTTGGCTAAGTCATGCTCATTAGGAATATGACCAACATGAATATAAAAGGAGACAGTTTCAGGAGTAGAATAAGGATTGTGGAAACAAAATTTGTACATTCCACTTTTTGGAGCCTTAAACTCAAACTTATCTCCAGATGTTCCCTTTAAAGTCTGTACAATGTTCCCAGCTGGTGACGTCACCTACACAAACACAATCCAATGAATCAATCAACACATTAACCCTAACCAAAATCCAATCCAATCCAATCAAAGATAGCAAATTTCCACAATCCCAACCAAACCCTAAATTGTCACATCCTTACAAAGATCAGATCAGGTCAAAATTAAGCATGAGAAACACCAATTTCACGATAAATCAAACATTGGGATTATCGAAGGAAACGTATCAAAGTTAAGAACTTTTGGGGTAAAAAGGTAAATTGAAAGATCGCTAACCGTGAAATCCAAACCAGGATGATCGGATCCCCAGAAGATATCATGATCGACGACGACGAAGTTACCGGAAACAGTGTCGCCTTCGTAAAGGACGTACTCTTGGACACATTCTTCGTCGTTCACCGTTACAGAGAGAGATGAGATTTGATTGATTGAATTCAATAGAATTAGACCTATCAATACAAAGACATGGATCTTCGCTTGTCGTCTCTCCATCTTTTTTTTTAGATCTTCTTCGATCAAAAAAATTCAGTTTGTTTTCTCGAGAGAATTCGCCGAGTAGAGGAAGAAGAAGAAGACAAAGAGGATTTTATTGCGACTTAGATTACCAAACCGGAAATTAAAACCGGTTTATGACGACACGGGGAGATTTTATTGGTCAACGGCTTTTGGTCATTAAAGAGAGTTAGAGAAAAATATTACTAATTTTAATGTAAGTAAAATACGATCTAAATTATGATTAAATTGATAAAATTTTACTTCAAAAAGTGTTTCAGTGATGTTTGTTTTTACAAAAAATTTTTGATTTTTGTATATATATTGGTTAATGACTTAATGTACGTTTTGGAAGTTTTTTTTATCTACGCCATTGATATGTGTTAAAAAGAATTGACTGTTATGTATGCATAATAATGTCAAGGTAGTTTTTATTTATTTGGTCAATAATGTCAAAGTACTTATATTCTAAGAAATCATTATTTCCGGGAACAAAATCTAAAGAATCATATGTTTTCTTCTTTGTGTTACCATGTAAAAGTGAATCCTTCCAAATTTCCTTAGGTTGAGAATGACAATTCTTCTTTCATATGTTATCAAAGACTAAAATGATCAGAATGTCAATTTGCAGATTTGGTCAACACTACATTAGAAACGAACATATATGAGCGAAAGACATGATTTGGTTAGGGAAGCTAGAGTTGATGGGCCTAATGAGCCCTATACGGCCCGTTATGAGATACGTATGACTGTAAGAGTAAATAGTCTTTTTTTTCTTAACAGTAAATAATCTTTATCTCCATTTAATTGTAAAGTTATTGACATTTTGAAACGACCGTAAATATTACCAAAAAACTGACGGAGTTAGGATCGGCCACGTAGAAAGGGACAAAGAGAGAACAGTCACGGACTCGGCCAGACTAAGTATGGGCCTGTCTGAATCCAAACTCAGCTAAGTTCCAAAAGCATAAAGAGAGATGTGTAATGAAATGAACGTATTCTAGAAACGAAAGCAATGTTATGCTTTGTTTTTGAGCCACATGTTTTTGGGAGATGGAGAGAATCTTTTTTACGTTTTTAACCTAACCCACTTGGCACTTGGCCAAAAAAGTGAGAAGAAACTGTGGCGAATGAGTAGGCCACGCCATGGACTTTGTTCCTTGTCCTTCAAAAGTTAAATTTATGTTATGCGTGGGGACAATCTAAGCAACGTGGTTCCTTTAAATATCGCAGCTTCCTCTTTTACACTTTTGGAGCCTACGTGTTTTGTTTTGGACCGGCCAAATACACGAGTCAGTCAGTTTAGAAATAATTTGGATGTCCAAAAATCTTGGAGATCCAAATAAAATAATTAGCATGTTTTAGTTCATAAGAATATGAAATGTAGATAAACTGTCCATATTAATTTTTCCATAGAATTGGCTTTTTATCGAGGTGATGTACTTAATGACTTTGTTGATTACTACTCGTATAACAATAAAGAATATGATACTATGTGAGACTTATAATGAATTTGGTGTGTGTTAATTAATCCAGTTGAAACAGTTTAATAACAAATCAGAATAAAAATTGTAGTAAGAAAATTTGAACGCTGATCCTTCAACCTAGATAGTGAACCTTTCAAATACTATATGATTCACGTGTAATGTTTTTGACCGTTGGTTATTTTTGTGTGAACTATATTAACTTATCAATATCGAAAGGCTAAATAAGTAAATAACTAAAAGAAAGTTCAGGAAACAACTCGACCTAATGACCTATCATTTCTGATCACCCGTCCTATAAATACATACGTAAGATCATTCGTTACTCATATCAAGCTTCTACACACGATCTAGCTTAAAGTTCTGTAACCTAAGCGATAATCACTTAGCTACTCCAAGTTTCTTCTTAATTTCTCTCACACTAGTAGTTCTAAGCTTTAGAAATGGCAACAGCATCGTTCAACATGCAATCAGTCTTCGCCGGTGGATTAACCACTCGCAAGATCAACACCAACAAGCTTTTCTCCGCCGGTAGCTTCCCTAACCTCAAGAGGAATTATCCGGTGGGAGTGAGATGCATGGCTGAGGTACGTTATTCTCCACTTCCCTGATACAACGGCCATTCATCATGTGACTATGAAATCCTGACCGTCTGATTATTTGACTTTTTCAGGGAGGACCCACGAATGAAGACTCTTCACCAGCACCATCTACCTCGGCCGCTCAGCCGTTGCCGAAGTCACCATCTCCTCCTCCTCCTATGAAACCTAAGGTATAATTTTAGAAGTTTTGATAAACAAGAATTTGTATTTTAATTAATCGGGTCTTAGATATTAAGAACATACAATCTTGAAAATTCATTAAACAAGCTTTATTTGTGAATCTTTGTTAATAACTTTTGGGGTGGTGAATATAGGTGAGCACAAAGTTTAGCGACTTGCTAGCGTTTAGCGGTCCAGCACCAGAGAGGATTAACGGACGTTTAGCGATGGTTGGATTCGTTGCGGCGTTGGCTGTCGAGCTATCCAAGGGTGAAAACGTTTTAGCTCAGATCTCCGACGGTGGCGTCTCATGGTTCCTCGGTACAACAGCGATCTTGACACTTGCGTCGCTTGTGCCGCTTTTCAAGGGCATAAGCGTTGAGTCCAAGTCCAAAGGTATCATGACGTCAGACGCTGAGCTTTGGAACGGACGTTTCGCGATGCTCGGTTTGGTCGCGTTGGCGTTCACTGAGTTCGTCAAAGGTGGGACACTCGTCTAAGGAAAAGAGAGCACGTTATGGGGAGGATGTTTTAATACGATTTTGCCCATGTAATTTCTCTGTAAAGTAATCTGTGTTAGGCCTACTGTGTGTTTTATACATGTGTACTAAGTGACATTTTGAAACTTCGGGTTAAAAACACTTTAAAATTAGTGGTGTTCTATAAAGCTCTACGCCTTCCAAAAACTTTCAGAAATTATAACCATACAATATGTGACTTACAAGGCCAAATTATATTAATGGCCTGTCATCATAATTGCGAACCTAACAAATAACAATACACGATTTCACCTACTATCGAGTTTTACATTTAATGCTCATCTTATAAAAAGAAAAAAAGAAAAAAAATGTTAAGAAAATTCACATCTTTCATTTGCCGACGAAACAAGTGGTGAGTGATCCACTATAGATGATATATAATTCGAACAAATGGTGGATTCAGAAAAGTCTTAGTTAAAAATAAAATCAATATCATTAAGCGTAACTACTAAAATAAAAATACACAAAATATCAAAGAATCTTCAAACTGAATGAATCTCAAATCTTAATGCTGGGGAAGATAATAAATTTACCAACTCTAATTGCCATTTGAATAGATCATATACCGATAGATCTTATATATGTTTAGACATCACTTAAATATCAAGCAAAAAAAAAATTAGTGTATGAAAATCTAAGAATATTTTATCCTGAATACATAAAAAAAAAGGTATATGTAAACACAAACATAATTTACGTTTGAAATAATAAAATACTTTTTCGGTCATCGGAAAAACAGTACATAGAGAGAGGACCAGTGGACAGTGATTAACATTTAAAAAGAAACGAGCATGCGTGAAGTAAAGTAAATGGGCCATATTCCAAATAATTGGGCCAATGGCTTCATTGGAGATCCCTCATTTCCTAAGTCCAGTTAGAAAATATTGATTCTTTACATGTATGCAGGGAAAATAGCTTCCATTGGTTTAGTTATGGATTGTTCTCTTTTGTATAACAATTCTCTTACTAAATGACTTAAGATTATTTTGTTTATACGTTTCACGTGAGATCATAAAAGAGTTTGTTATCAGTAGAATTTATAAGTAATCAAAAGAAAAGTGTGAATCTTATATGGGCAAAATTCAATAAAAAGCCTCTAAAAATGTTATCTAGCAATGAAGTGACTCAGTGAGTCATGAAAAAAAACAGCAGAGCACGTGTATACGCAAATCTTAAATCAACAGACAGAATTTACGTGACTCCCACTTACCAATGTCGTTTGCTTTCTTTTTTTCTTTTTGTCCATTCCTTCTTTCTGCTATTGTTTTTTTTTTTTTTTTTTTTT
>Ga0041059_1003644_pt1 | contig 10307 bp, 13 predicted proteins | sample AraColnosormetaG_FD_56232 | JGI IMG/M metagenome (GOLD analysis project Ga0041059, IMG submission 56232) | Arabidopsis roots microbial communities from North Carolina, USA - Col MF nosort | ecosystem: Host-associated > Plants > Roots > Unclassified | place: USA: North Carolina | collected... | reverse complement strand
AAAAAAATTAAAAAAAAAAAAAAAAAAATTACAAATAAGTGTTTGATTCTATATTTTCCCAAAGCACCTACACAGAAATATTTTCTTAAGAGAAAAAATTCAAAACAAAATTTATAAAGGGTTCAATAAATTATATATCACAGAAACCAAAGAGACACTAAATCATCTTGACCGTTGAATCGTTGTCTATTAAAAAGTAAGTAAAATCAACGGCCAAAAGAGTCTTTACGTAATTCGTCTGCTAATATTAAGCGAAACAAAAAGTTTACAAGAGAAGAGGGAAAATAAAAAGCAAGGCAAGACAAAACACTCAGAGCTCTCTGTACCAAATTTCAATGTCAAGAAGACGAAGTAATCGTGTTCGAAATACTAATAGTAAATACGTCAGCAGTCCTGCTCGTGTTACTATTATTGATGGTAAATTCCAATTTCCTTCTCGATTTTTATTCATTTTTTTTTTCTGGGGGTTTTTGAAAGATTTTTAATTTCTTGGTTTAACGCAATTTTGGGAGTTAGGGTTTTGAAGATTCGATGAAAGTTTGTGTTTTTTTTCTTTCTGGAATTTTCAAAGTGACGAGATTGTTTCTATTCCTGTGTCGTGGTGATGCTTACTATCTTACCATGTGTAATTTTGAAATTCTCTCTAGTAATTGGCTTAGATTTTGGATTTTTATGACAATGAAATCTATGGTTCTTGAAAATGTATATATATTTAGTTCTGGTTTTGTAGTTTGTGAAAGTTTTGGTTCTGGCTCTGGAAGAGGCTAACTTTCAAGTTTGATCAACATGTGTCTATAATTTTACAGATTGTGAGGAAGATGAGTATTTACACCACAGGACGTGTTGGAAGCATATTGCTGCTGCCTTGAGTAAGTGTGGTTCGAAACCGAAGCGAACCAAGGAGTTGGAGATATTCAAATTGACTGCTCCTTGTTTCTATGACGAATGCACACGCCGTGGGAGGTCAGAAAGAAGAATCAAGTGCAAGTATTTAGACTCCAAGCTACGGAAAAAACTGAATTCCAAAGCATTTGTAGGTTACCTAGAGTACGTAAGCAATATCTCTTTTTACTCAAAATAACAAGGAATTGTGTCTATTTACTTACATTTTTGTCTAATGTGAATAGGGATGTATGGAGGGGCTTCTCGGATGAGAAAAAGAACTCTTTTGTCTACTTAGATTGTCTTTGGTTCAGTATGTACAAAAGTGAAAACCATAACATTAGAAGTAGTGTTTTCGATTCCGTAAAGACAAAGCAGATCTTCTCGAAGAAATACGTTTTTCTTCCTATCGTCTACTGGTTAGTTAATTTTGCCATATGTGTTCTTGAAAATGGTTTCAAATGTAACTATATTTGTCTATTTTTTTGTTTAATTCCTCCAGGAGCCATTGGACTTTGTTGATCTTTTGCAATTTTGGGGAGGATCTTGATTCTGATAAAACATGCATGTTGTTTCTTGACTCACTACAAACAACTGACTCTTCGCAGCGGCTTGAACCAGATATAAGAAAGCAAGTACTCTCTCTTGTTCTTTTTCAATTATCTGTATCGAAGAATGATATTTTTGTTTAAAAGCTTGTGTGATATATCTTTGTGCTTCTTCTTTGATTTCAGGTTTGTGTTGGACATATACAGAGCTGAGGGAAGAACTGAAGACTCAAGTCTGGTTGATGAAATCCCGTTTTATGTGCCAATGGTAATTGAGTGCATCTACCAAGTTGTTTATGTTTCTTGATTCTTACATCTCACTATTGGTTTGGCTTATTATAATTTCAGGTTCCACAGCAAACAAATGATGTGGAATGTGGAAGCTTTGTCCTCTACTACATTCATCGGTTCATAGAAGACGCTCCTGAGAACTTCAACGTCGAAGATATGCCGTATTTTGTAAGTTTATCATTCAATAAACATTTTATCCTTGTTCACGATAAGTGGCTTTTTTGTTTTTCGTGTATCTTGAAATGCCCGCCCGGGTTTCGCTTAAAATTTGCAGCTGAAAGAGGACTGGTTTAGTCATAAAGACTTGGAAAAGTTCTGTGACGAGCTTCATTCTTTGGGAACTATTCATTGACTAAAGTGATAACTTCTAATGACTTTAACACATCAGCGTAGCGCAGAAGATTAGGTCCAGCTTGGAAGATGAACTTGGAAAGATTGAAAAGGGTGAAGAGACTCTGATTAAGTTAGTAGTTGGTATGGAATCTCTAAGAGTTTTCTTCTTCTATGCGTAGATTTCTTTCTTTTTACGGGTTCTTTGATTTATCTATCGAACTGTTGTTCTGGTTTTTCTCGGGGGTTGCCTGTTGTTAATCATGTTTAGTGGCAACCCATTGGTTTTTCGCTTGCATCATTGACTAGTTTAGAAATCTGAATGGGAAATTTCTGAACATTCGGAAGATGAAAAGTATCTATTTTTAGCAACTGTAATCGTATCTAAAGTTGAGTAATCGTCAGCTGCTGAATCAAATTTGTTAAGCTGTTTTTCACTCATAAATAGAGAAATCAATTTGGTATCTGGCTCTGTAATCACTAATCTCAAAACTTTGTAATAGATATCAAAAATCGATGAACACATGAATTCTTTAGTGAAGAAATGCTACTATACAGAAGTGACTAGACCCGAATTAATGGGAATGGCGTTTCTAGAGATGAACATTTGAAGAAGGAAGTTTGATTGATGTCAGTTTAGAGATACCCGAAGGTAGACTTATGTTCATCGGTCTAATGCTACTGCTGCTGCTACTTCCACCAGTTGATTCTAAAGCTCGGGAAGTTTGAAGAGCCATCTCGGCATGGAGTTGGAGACATGACAAAGCCATCTAATACAACATAACACAGCACAACACATAAGCTAAGTTGTAACTTTCTATCACGTTGTAAGCTAATCAAAAACCTCAGACTCTTTATTTCCTTTAGCTATAATCAAAATCTAATAAGAGATGGATCCGGGCTGGCCCATGGGAGAATGTATGACTTACCGTGTAACAGTCTCGGTCGATGTCTGAGTCAGCTATTTGAAGAGCCCACGTTCTGATCCATTCAAGAGCTCTGGAAAGATCAAGATTTCCTTCAACCAAGGTTGACACTATGTAAGACGGGTGAAGAGAAACCAAAACAGAAGAGGCTGCAAAAAGGACCGCTCTTCGGACATAGGCCTCTGGGTGATTGCATACTTCCCTGTATTGAGTTTGTCAAGTATGCAAATATTCAGTATAGATGCAAAAGCTTAATTATAAGATCTATCAGATAACAAAGTCATCATGTACCTTCGTTGTAACATATCTAGAAGAGAGATAGCTAATGCAGATGCTTCTGGATGCATTGATGCACATTGCATACAGACGCCGAGCATGTGAACAAGTTTCCCAAGGACAACAAAGTCCCTGCCAAGTAAGTCAACACCATGTCGTTTCTTGTCAAACTCTTTCATGGCTGGAAGCATAAATGCTGCTGCATATAGTGGAAATCTATTCTGAGACCAGTCAGTACTGTTTTGATCTCTGTCTGCTGATTTGAGGCTCCACCTTCGAGATTTTCCTTTCTTTGTCTGTCCAGGCTTTGACTGTAGCTCTCTCTCAAATCGATTTGCCCAGTTCAGATGAAAAGATCCTGTCTCAGACACCTTTTTCCATGGGGTACTCGCATTGCTAGGCAAATACCAGGGTTGAGGATCTGATATATTTGATATCAGAGGTCCCCGTGCTTCGTGTTTAGGTTTCAGGGTCTTGGAATTAGCAAGCTCCCTAGCTGCTTCAGCCATGACATCAAGTATCATTATGCGCTGACTTACATCTACATTAGGCGAATACAAAATATTGTTTAGAGTTTCAAGGGATTCAAATGGACGGGTCACGAGCAACGCAATTAGAGCTCTTTGCCGCTTTTCTTCAGCTGAATCTTCTTCACCTTCGATTGCTATATCAGAGCAGCGAACCTGTACCAGAGTTCGAGCAAGGTCACCAGCTATATGAGTCAATTCATCAGGTGATGCTCGCACAAGTTTCTCTGCAACATATATAGCTTTCTCCACCTGCAACACGTAATATAACACAAAGATTACTCTCTTGTGCTTTTTAATAAAAGAATATCAGCATCATCAGTTTAATGTCACAGACAATGCTCTCTAGTTACATACCCCATCAGCATCATCGGTTTTCCTAAGAGCTCCAACAACATCCACCAAATGTGTAAATTGTTTCCCTAAATCCTTATCATCATCCATAAGATCATATGGCTCCAAAGAAGTGACACTTGAATTATCAGAGCTGACACTTGCGTCATCATCGCCATCATCTTTATCACTCTCCGTATCACAGTTTAACGTAGCCAAATCAACTATTTCATTGGGATCAGCCAATACAAAAGCAGATATGTTCTTACTCTTGCGATTTTCCTTTTGCTTGTTTCTGCGACTAGACTCATTTACTTCAGTTAAGGAGGCTGATCTTTTGTTTTCACCATCTCCATTTTCCATTGTATTTGTGATTGATGCCGTTTGCAATCCAAATTCCCAGTCAATTGCATTATCAGTGATTGAATCATCAAGGTACAGAGGATTCTTCGGGTCAATTACTTTAGAGAACATAAAGGCGATAGAGCTAGCCATTTTCCGTACCAGATCTCCTGGGTTCTCCAGTCTACCTGTTGGCAACAAAAAGTACAAGAAATAAGATGGCAGAAGCTTTTAAGTTCCTTAGCAAAGATACCAAAAGAGATAAGTTTATACAGCTAACTCCTTGAAGAATACTGTGCATTACATCCTTTGTTCTATCTAGTTCTTCTCTTGACATGTTCTCCAGGCAAAGCCCAAGAGCTGCAGTTATATCTGATATATCTGTTACGGGAAACAGGAACTGAAGGTCTAAACCAGTAGCAGGAAGGTTAAAACATTGCTTCACCATCAATATTGATACAACAACAAAAAAACTATTAAAATTTAAAACACAGAAGAGGATACAAGCTTGCTGCTCCAATTGGACGGACTGCAGAAACTCCCGTTTTGACCAAACTGAGGCTAGTCGCTGCGTTGTTTCAAGAAGTCCTTGTGTGACATCACCTTTAGCAAGTGTATTAGTAACCGGTGGGCACTCAAGAACTGAAAATTGTAAGATCCATCGAAGACAACGTATAGGAAACACTTTCCATAGCAAAAATTTGTCAACGAATATTGACCTGAAAAACAAATTACACAATTATTTGCAAAGTAGACTAAACTGGGAAAACTCAATAGACGGCAAATCTGTTTCCCTTTGAAAAAAAAACAAATCATAGTTCCAGTTCCATGCTCACTTCTGTCGAACCGCATTGTTTCACAGCATTAGGATGGAAATGAAAGAAGAAAAAGGGGTATCTAAAGAAAGAATCAAGCTGCCATAGAAAACATTTTGCTTGCCTCACTGATGCCTGATGTATTACATTGCGATGAAACAAAGTCCAAATAGTCCAGAAAGCTTCAACATCACTTGGATGCTCAGCATATAGCTGATGTAAAAGTTGTTCAGCCATTTTCTCAACAGCATACGGATCTGTCACTGCTTCCATAGTTTTCGACCAAATCCGGGTTGTAGGGTCCAACTGAAATGTATCCACCTCAATAGCACCTATCTTTGAGTTTAGTAACCTCCTAACTTGAGCTAGGACATGAGGTGTTACTTCACTTAACAGCAAATCTGCAGATTAAAAAATATAATCTAAAGTACATCATGATTTGTGTCATGAAAATAACTTCAATAAATAAACACACCATCCAGAGATTATCAGTCAATAACAGAGTGCAATGTAGTTTATATTATGGCACATCCTTTTCCCCATCGGTCATGATGATTTGATCTACATTCTCACAATTCACAACTTCCCATTACAAGGGACAGAAAATGAATACAAGCAAGTCCATGGTAATTCACAACACTTAGAGAAACGAAAAAAATAATTCACAACACTCAGAGAAACGAAAAAAATAGAGCTGAAATACAGTTCGAGAAGCATATATACCTGATAATCCACGTCGACAGATGCGGGAAAAAACTTCCCCGACAAATGATAAAACGATAACTGTGCAATTGGCCTCAGTGCAGGAAGCCCTGTCGTCCAATATTTGTAGAAGCTGATTGGTAATGTGCTTGAAGTACAAGCTTTATGACTCATGTAAAGGATAAACACTGACCTCAAAGAAATTGATAAAAATAATAAAAGGTATCTAATTACTTAGGAGAGGATAAAAGAGATCAAATTGAAGGCGTTAGAGTCTGTATTCATAGAGAAAAGGATACTTAGAAGAAAGTAAAGGTGGCGATTTCAACCGTGCTTTATCAGGAATGGAGGTCAAGATCTGTGATAGCCTGGATAATAAAGGCTTGAGACTTCCATTGCTAGAATTATGTCCTTGATAAATATTACCAATTTCTTTAGTTATCTTGAGCACTCCATCATTTTCAAGCAAACACAATATAAGCAATCTGTCATTTAAGTAAAATCACATCACCACAGGCTAAGAGTATACAAATAGTTGCACGTGCTTCAGCTACAGTCAAAATATATCACTGGTCATAGTGTTATACCGAGATAAATTGTCAAGATGGAGAATTGCTACTTGGTCCATTAAGTAAAGTGTTATACTGTCTACATCTTCAGATTTTCCAGTGGGGTCAAATAGAAAAGGAATTCTTGGGAGATATATTCAGAAGACTCCTATACATGACTCAAATACTCGAAAGGTGAAAACTTTGGTCTACGCTGACTTGATAAAATACACAAGAAACTACCAATGGTGTAAAATGTCATGAAGCAGAAATTGTTGTTGAAGAATCATGGATTTATGCTTAACATTTCTTAAACAGAAGCTCAATGGAAAAGAACAAAGGAAATAGCCAAAACAGAAGTGTGTTTTTGAGTACCTTTCCACATTAGTCTGGACAGAATTAGCATTAACGCCACCATCTCCCACATGATGTAGAAATGGAACCAAGACTTGAACAACCTCAATAACAGATCCATCTAAGAAGAACTTATCATACAAATGTTTCTGCACTGAAATAGGGAAACAAGACAGCCAATCCGAAGCAACATCTGGAATAAAACAAGAATTAGTTAAACATAATTTCCAAATTGCAACAATTGATACAACTCAAATTAACAAGGGCTAAGAAAATCACACAAACATAATCACAAAAATGTAGATTTGACAAAAGCTTACCAAGCAACAAAACTCGAGCAAACGTTGGAAACGCAACACCTCGATAGAACGTCTCCAACCATTCATTTCTCTCATCTGCAGAAGGAACTACAGAGCTACAGACCTGTGCGGAGCCCAAATAGAGAATCATAAGTAAGCCAAAAGTTCCTGAACCACGAACAATGTGGAGCATTTCAAAATTTCCTTAAAAATACAAACCCTTTCTCTGTACTTGTCCCCAATACTCCCTGCAATTGAATTGGAAATATCAACAAATTTCGTAACGAAAAAACAGCCCAAAAACTGAACTTTTGAATTGAGAAGGGACTGAGGTGAAATAAGAATAGATGAACAAGTGATTGTTTGATTACCGGAAAACAACGATGGATCGACCGGGAAGAGAAGAACGGCGACGGAATGAATAGCGGAGATCACTTGGTCGACATGCTTTGCATCAGAAATAGCAGAGACGGCTTCTCCGACCTTGTGGAGCAAATTGTTTTCAAGCGTTCTCTCTTGCTTAGTCCCTTCCGCCATGGAAAAGTTTGGAGAGAGCGAAAATTAGAAGAATTTGTCTGTAGACTAATTTTTAAGAAGAAGAGTAAAACGTCGTCGTTTACCTCTTTTAGATCCACTTCATACATATTTCTAAATTCTTTAGGCCCAATAAAAACTAATCATTTTGGGCCTCTAATAAATGAATCTTTCTAGGTCCAATAGGCTCTTTGTAGTTTGACCATTTGTTATTACAAAGAGCCTATTTTACAAAAAAAAAGTCGAGGATTTTTTAAATGTTTTTGGGATGGGAAGCCTATACCATACTGGCTCTGCAAACTTGGCCTTGGCCAGGAGTATCAATGCGAGCTATATAGGAACTGTAGCTATGTCCGCATTATCTTGAAAACAAGATCCTGAGCACAACTATATTGAATAATATTTAATTTTCTTTCTTTCACTTTGAAATGAAATATATTGTTTGATAATCCAAGGATCTCAGACCTTAGTTAAATTATTATGACTTGTGTGATTTAAGCGCCGAACATAAAATTTCTTAGGCTTCAGATAAAAAAATCCAATAATGTTTATTAAAAAAAAACTCCAAAACCATTAAATCTTATATAAAAAATCAGTAAAACAATTCATTCATAAATAGTTTAGTTTCTTGATCAACAAGTCACTAAATCTAGGACGAGTGAAAGTGCCGTCAAGGAACATATCGGCCATAACCTTATACATAGCCTCGGTCAAGTGGACTCCGTCCCAATTGATGTATTGATTCGGGTCCTTACACACTGTAGCTGCATCCGTCCCACACGTTTGGAACACTTGGAAGTTGTACGGCTCTCCAATTCCACAACACGCCTTGAACTTCTCGGTGATACCGTACTTGCTAGGGTGTTTAATCACCGCACGGTACGCGTTCCAGTAATCTGCGTAGACTATTGTGGCACTCGGATACTTGATCCTGCATTTATTAAATATGTTTAAAATATATAGTCTACTACTATATAACATCAAATTATTAGTTATCTTTACACAACTGACCTAAGTTGTTTAAGTTTGGATTGAAGGGCAAGATTGTGAGTGTAACTTTGGTTATTGGCACTCTGCACACATCCTAGACTGTCCCGATCATCTTCTGCGGCCAACGACATTGCTAACGTTAAGCATCCAGTTGCTGGATGTCCTTGCACCAACATATATTTCACACCTTTGTTCAACAATGTCTGCAGTTATGATTTAAGAAAAATGTTATTAACTAAACATACTACAATGAATTCAACACAAACCGGTCAGTTAGATCCATGACCACCAGAATTATTTCTGCCATGATCCGGTTAACTTCTAAGCCAGACTGCTTTATCATCAAATGCCTATTTTGTTATTGTAACGAAAACAAAAAAACATAATTTGTCAAGATTGAACACATTTTTGTAATGAAAAAAGAAGACATTTGGTTGGAGAGCCAAAAACACAAAAACAAAAAGAAACATGTCAATCTTGATTTGGTTGTTAGTAATATTTTGTAGATCTAAAATCATAATATTTCATATATGTTAATTATGCGCTTAATTTATAATTAATTACCTCCAAAAACCTTGTAAAAGTTGAGATACTAAGTTCTCTAATGGTGTCACTTGACACAGTAGATCCAAGGGTATACGCATAATCATTCACTCCAATTTCTCCAATCCAAAAGAGAGAATCTTTAAACAACGAAACCTTCTGATTCGTTCCAAGTGTCTCCAAGTACTTCTCAAACCAAGCAAGCTCTGTTTCTATAGACTGAGGAGTCATATCAAGCGACAGATTGTTCTTGACGAAAAACGCGTGTTTAATCACCGTTGATCCAGAGACAGCGAAATTAACGCCGTGAGTATCCGTTGCTGTGCCGTTAGCGTTAGTGGTTTTGAGGCTGAGATACGGTGGCAGAAACGGTAAATTCATTGACTCTGCCACGAAGTCGATGGTTAGACGACCGTCGGAGTAACGGTTTGTTGGTCGTCGGAAGAAAGTCATGCCGTATGGAGGACTTGACAAGTGTCCGAATCCGGCTGGTCCTTCGCCGGAGCGTGAGTTTCCGGTGTCGGTGAAAGAATCTCCGAAGGCGTAGATTTTGTTGAATGGACGGTGGATGTTTGGAATTGTCGCCGCTGTGGAGATGGTGGAGAAGAGGAGGATTGCGACGGAGATGGCGGTTGTGAGGAGGGGAGAGATAGAGGAAGACATTGTGATAAGGAAGTGAGATTTGAAATTTGAGCTTCTAATGAAAATGGTTGTGTTATATACATGTAGTGGTGAGAATAAACTATATACATTCTTTTTTTTATTATATTATTATATATATACATAAACTATAATCGAATTTTGGCAGATGAGATTTAAGTTTAGATAAAATTTTATTTATTGTCGTGAAGAATAATTTAAGCTTTAAATAGTTTATTTCGTACCACAAAATATTAGTACCAGAATATATTGTCGTTTTTGTCCAAAAATAAAAAGGAAAAAGAAATATATTGTCGTTTTTGGTAAGTTTTATTGGCCCCGCTAAATCCCAGAGTAACCACTAACCATTTAGAGCCTTTTAGATGAAAATTGTGGTTAATGGATTTGTAAAAAAAAAAAAAAAAATT
>Ga0041059_1003643_pt1 | contig 10307 bp, 9 predicted proteins | sample AraColnosormetaG_FD_56232 | JGI IMG/M metagenome (GOLD analysis project Ga0041059, IMG submission 56232) | Arabidopsis roots microbial communities from North Carolina, USA - Col MF nosort | ecosystem: Host-associated > Plants > Roots > Unclassified | place: USA: North Carolina | collected 2013-09-02 | reverse complement strand
GGACTGGCTTGTTGGGCTTGTAAAAGTTTATCAATAATAAAACAGTTGAGACAAAAAAAAAAAAGATAGTTAACACTTAGTTGGTGCCGAAACAAACAAAAAGCATGAAATTCAAACAAAAACGCGTACACAAGGAACACCGACCAAATGTGCAAAACTGGTGGTCCTGTCGTAATATCTCCAAAGGTTTGACATCTTCTTCCGACACTTTAGATGCTATTCAGTATTCACCTCATCTCAAGTTTAAATATCATGAACTCCTTTTTACTCCTCTACCTCAAGGTACATCAAACCAATCCATTCACAGACTGTTATAAATAATATATATATATATATATATGTATTACTTTTTATTTATTTTCAGATATTTTCTTTAAGAATGGATCAAGTTGTGATAAATATCCAAAATCGATGGATAAGACTAACAGCAAACCAAATTTAAGGAAGTGAGACAGTGGACCCACTCCGACTCCGAGGTTCCAATGCCCTAATCATCACCTTTACCTCCATCTCCTTTTCTCAGGTTCTCATAAGTGAGTGTACTTCAAGCTGAAATTGAAAGGACTATTCAATATCTTCATCTGTTGTTACCAATCTCTTCTTGTGTCTGCTAAGTGGAAACTCTTTCAACAGCTTCATCACCTCATACGTCCTTATCTCTCTTCCAAGGTAGAGGCAAAGCCCAAGCGGAGTTAACCCATCCTGGTATAGTCAAATATGGTATCATCAGTTAATGCTTTCAAAACCAGATATGGGAATATACGCGGGAACTTGCCTTGTTCTTCACTTCTATGTCCGCCCCTTTTATCAAAAGAAGCTTTACAATGTCGCTTCTTCTGGCCTGTACTGCAACGTGCAGTGGAGTCCACCCGTCCTGAAAACCCAGTGCCAAATTGTCAACCACCTGATCAACAATGATGTTGTCTTACAATGAATGCTTGACATCATCCTACCCTGTCCTGAGCGTTTATATCAGCGTTATACAGTAGGAGAAGTTTTATTGTGGGAGCTGATGCTGTTTGCACAGCATAGTGCATCAAGGTCGCACCTTCCTATCATAAACCAAACGGATCAGATCCAGTATCTGAAGCGCAAGGGAGATCATAACAAGATATAAATATCATTAGTTGACCACTTACGTCATCAAGAACAAATGGATTTGCCGATTCCCTCAGCAGGTAGTTAGTAATAGCCTGCTTCTTACCAATGATTGCTCGGTGAAGTACTGTCAAGCCGCCCTAGAAACGACAAGAATGGAAACAACACTAGAAAGAGACGCCAACAAACATAAACACTGTGCACAAAAGCAACAGCTTCAAAAAAGTCAGACATACCACATCGGTTGCATTGATATCAAGATTGTGCTTTAGCAAGGAATCAACCAGATAAAACTCTCCACATGCTGCCAGTGTGTGAAGAGGAAGCCATTTTTTCTGATTCACCAGAGGTACACACACATAAATACATTTTCATCAGAGACTGAAAACATTCACTTTGACGAAGAGCATCGTAAGGGGACTTACTGATGTGGCAACGGCTAGGTCAGGATTCCGGCTATTGAGCATAAACTTCTCTTCTTTTGAAAGCAGCTTTCGAGGGCCTAACGAGGGATCAGCCAAATATAAGCTCTTTTTGCAATTCAAGCAAGAGAAGGAAACAAGAGTGGTAAACGTATACCGTCGGATTTCTTGTCGCTGGGATCGTACTTGTCGCTATTGAAGAACTTGGCAACGTGGTCGAATCCCTTTCCGTAAACTGCCCATCTAGGGTTCTTAGGAGCCACTCGCTCGCTGGGAGATGATACAGCGGTCTCTCCATCGCTTGACGCTCCACTGTCGTCGGAGAAATTTCCCGGTTTATCGAGAATGACAGGCCTCAATTGAGCCAACTTGGCTTCCTTGTACGTGAGAAAGTCATTCAAGTCAACTTTCCTCAGCGGAATTAGCCCTTGCCTCTTCTTCTCCACCCGAACCCCGAACTCCATCTCCTGCGCTATTTTGCGCTTGTCCTTCTTCGTCAGATTCACCTCCGCCTGAATATCCCTCCATTCCTCTGGCACGAGGTTCTCGGGCTCAATCTCGGATTCATCTAATCTCTTAGCCCCGCCACGCCGATTCTTCTTGCGCTCCTGCTTCGCAACCTGAGTGACCTCCTTATCAAGGTAAGGGTCTTCGAAGACGCCGTCCTCGTAGACGAGACAGTCACCGACAATGAAATCATCGCCGGCATCGGGGAGGATCGACGTTTGAGAAGAATAGGAAAGAGACCGTAATCGAGTGGGGAAAGCAAGGGAGTGAAGAGAGGGAGAAAGACGAGACGGAGAGGTTCTGGGGAGAAGAAGAGAGATGGTGTGTGGGGTGGAGAGTGACTGCATTATCGGAATAATCTTGAATAACGGAGCTTTCTCCTCTCCTCCTCGCCGGCCTCTGATGTAGTATCCGACAATTTCAATGGGCCTCACTTTCTAATGGGCCTTACTTAAACATATGGGCCTGACTTCCCGTTCGTCCTTTGATTAGTCAATCTACCAGACACCACGAGTAAGAAAATAAACTCCATTGTTGCTGCTGCTCTGCTTCTTTCGAATCTCGCTCGGCCGGATCTCATCCTTGTTGCAAAAATGATGGCGAGACCGAGGAATCATCGTCCTTCAGCTCGGAAATCCTCGCATTCAACGCTCGTCTTCGCCGTATTGATCATGTCCACTTTCGTGATTTTGATTCTTCTCGCCTTTGGAATTCTCTCGGTGCCCAGCAACAATGCCGGATCCTCAAAAGCCAATGATCTCACTTCTATTGTCCGAAAAACACTTCAGAGGTAAGATACCATCCCATGCCAATATTGAATTTCAATTTAGTGTGCTTCAAGATCGGGTTAACTTTTCCTTCTCTTTTTTCCCGTAGAAGTGGCGAAGATGATTCAAAGAACGAGCGTTGGGTTGAAATAATCTCTTGGGAACCCAGAGCTTCTGTTTACCACAATTTCTTGGTGAGCCTATGACCTATCCATATACAGATTTGACTTTTTTTCCTCCCTTGGTAAATCTGTTTTGGCTCCCATATTCATCTTCTCTATCTGTATTTTCAATGTATTCTTGCACGTTTCCTTGAGAGATATAATCATTGTAAGGAATGTCTTAGAAAGCAAATGATAGGGAAGTGATTAGTGATGATTTGATTTGCTCTTGGTTCGCTTGCTTTCCCCGGTTAGCCGCTACTGACGGAATGGTTTTGTTACCCGGTTTCTGGATAGACAAAGGAGGAATGCAAGTATCTAATAGAGCTAGCTAAACCGCATATGGAGAAATCAACTGTTGTCGACGAGAAGACTGGAAAGAGCACAGATAGCAGGTTTTATACTTTTCACTCAATGCAACCTCTTGTAGTAGTATTAAGTGAATCCTCAGAAGCTTATTCTCCTTTACTGACCAACCCCACATCCTAGGGTGCGAACGAGTTCAGGGACATTTCTCGCAAGAGGGCGTGACAAAACTATCCGTGAAATTGAGAAAAGGATATCAGATTTTACATTCATACCAGTTGGTATGATCTAGTTTTCTGTTTTGTTTAATAATTTGACAATTTCTTGATCCCGTTTCTCCCTAGATTTCTTAGGCAGCCCTATCATTATCCTGACTGGTTCTGTTGATGCTACAACATGCAGAGCATGGGGAAGGTCTTCAAGTTCTGCACTATGAGATTGGGCAAAAGTATGAGCCTCATTACGACTACTTCATGGATGAGTATAACACTAGGAATGGGGGACAGCGGATAGCCACAGTTCTCATGTACCTGTACGTAACTGACCAAGCAACTTTGGGCTTCCATAAGCTGTTTCTATGTTCTTCCTATAACGGTTCTTAGGGACTTTGCAGATCAGATGTTGAGGAGGGGGGTGAAACAGTGTTTCCTGCAGCCAAGGGAAACTATAGCGCAGTGCCATGGTGGAATGAGTTGTCAGAGTGTGGGAAAGGAGGGTTGTCTGTGAAACCAAAGATGGGAGATGCATTGCTTTTCTGGAGCATGACGCCTGATGCGACGCTAGACCCATCTAGTCTTCATGGTGAGTAGATGAGTTTGCAGACATATAAAATGATGAATGAGAGGAAAGCATAGTGCTTGTGTATAGTTGGTTTCGAGACTAAATTCGTGGAATCCCATCACTAATTTGGTCCAATTGGGCAGGTGGGTGTGCTGTTATAAAAGGGAATAAGTGGTCGTCCACAAAGTGGTTGCGTGTACACGAGTACAAGGTTTGAGGGATGATTGAGGTAAGTTTAAGTTTCCAGCTTCTTCAAGTAAGTGATGTGTGTGCGTGAGAGACACATAAAATGAGTCACACTACCTGCCTTAAAAAATAATATATATTAGTTGTTGTAAATGGATGGAAAAGTAGAATGTAGAATGTAAAATGTAAAAAGAAGAAGACTCTGATCTGATCTTCGTACAGGGAAAGGTGAGGAGGTGAGCCTGAGACTGAGAGAGAGTGGGTCACCAAGTTTTGAGGACAGCGGTGGGAAATGAGGAGCAATAGAGAAGCAAGCTTGTAGAGGTAAGTTAGGGGATGATACATTGTAGGCTTTGTGATTCGTTTGATATATACATACATATACTGTATGTTTAATGGATTAAGAAAAGCGCATTGGATTGATGAGAAGTTGGGTGGTGTTTCTGTTTCACATATAGTATAATGTTAACACAAAACTTGTTTGTATAATAAAGAGAAGTAAAGGTTTTTTTTTTTGTTTTTGATTAAATTGGAAGCCAAAAAAGTCAGAAGAAGGGCGCAAAAGTCTTACCCACTCATCGTTTTCTTTAAATAATCAAATCCACTCGTCGTCGTAAGATATTTTCCTTTCGAATATTAAGAAAGATGAGACGCGTGATTATTAATTAATAAAGAAACTTTCGGTCAGCGGAGAGAAGGTTCCTTTGCCTTTGGTCTCTTTTTCTAATCGATTGATTATATCTTCAAATAAAAAGGAGAAAAGAAAGGTTCCTTGTTTTTCCAGACAAAGAAAACACAAATTCATTCCCTCCTCCTCTTCATCTCTTTTGCAGATATGGATGGTTATTATTCTCTGTCTCCCATCTCTGTCCTCCACCGGATTAAAGATTCCTTCCATTTCGCCGTCTCTGCCCTTCTCGCCAACCTCTTCTCCGCTCTCTTCACCTTCTTCTTCGCTTTAGGTTCCTTCTTTTCTTCACATTCATCTTCATTAATCAATCTCTGTGATCCCTGAGGAATTTTCCTTGTTTCTGCAATTACGATATGAATATGATTTGACTTCTTTGTTGATTTGATTCAGTGGGGACTTTGCTGGGAGCATTGACAGGGGCTTTGATCGGCCAAGAAACAGAGAGCGGTTTCATCAGAGGAGCCGCCGTTGGTGCTATCTCAGGCGCCGTCTTCTCCATCGAAGTCTTTGAATCTTCCCTCCTCCTTTGGCAATCCGATGAGTCTGGAATTGGATGCCTTCTCTACTTGGTAACAATCTTCATCATCATCACCACCAGATTTTCTTTTATTTTCTTATGCTCAAATGCTTTTCCTATCTTATCTTTATATATATAGATTGATGTCATTGCTAGCCTTTTGAGCGGGAGGCTTGTTCGTGAGCGTATCGGTCCTGCAATGCTAAGTGCCGTCCAGAGTCAGGTACAACTACCATTTCTTTTCTTTGATGCATCATTCATTATCCTTCTCAACTTTTGTATTAATAATAAACAGATGGGAGCTGTGGAGTCCCAGTTCCAAGATCATACAGACATCTTTGACACTGCCATTTCAAAGGGTCTCACTGGGGACTCTCTCAACAGGATCCCTAAGGTCCGAATCACAGACACCTCTCCGGAGATTGTCTCTTGCTCTGTCTGCCTTCAGGTTTGTCTCACTTCCCCCCTCTGCTTTTGAACATCATCTTCCGCGGAACGTAGATTAGAAGAAACCATTATATATTGTTGCAAAAGGTTGAGAGAGGTTCTAGATGTTTCTATTAGGTGACAAGTGGTTGAAAGACAAAATTAATTAAAATTGAGGTGACGAAACAGGACTTTCAGGTGGGAGAGACAGTTAGAAGTTTGCCGCACTGCCATCATATGTTCCACCTACCATGCATCGACAAATGGCTTCGCAGGCATGCTTCTTGTCCCTTGTGCAGAAGACATCTTTGAATTGATTTTGAACTCTTCTTTCTTCTCTTCTTTGTACATGAGGTATAGGCATACACACACACACATATATACACACTAGTAGTCTTCCTTGATTTTTTTTAGATTACACGTTACACAGATTTTGATGCACCAATCATTGTAACTTCACTCATCTCTTGGAGATCCTGTTTATTTATGCTACTTATTCTTGGCTTCATCATTCAAAAAGGACATGCTGCACTTCCCAATTTTAGAAAGTTTGGGATCGGTTTTGCATAGACTAAATCCCAAATGAAAAAGCATATATACATACATATCCTTGTCGTCGAAAACAATGCTCTACTCTTAAGAACTAAGAAGAGAGATAATACATTTTACATGAACTAGTCCGAGTACAAAAATATTTGGCATGAGATCCAACATGTCAATAGCTTCAGTTTTAAATTATACATTTCTTATACCAGGAAGAGTGAACCCAAAAAGACAAAAAAACATAAAGAAAGAAAAAAAAAACACATATCTTTGGTTGGATAAATATAACTAGAAGATGGATGGAGCCTGGTTTTAAAGTTTCTTAGGTAAAGTGATACCACCACCACGGATAGAAACAGAAGGGGTTTTAAGAGAGGAGGCTCTGCTGAGCAGATTGGTGTCCAGGAAGAGGACGACCACAGTGATGTCGTCATGGAAATGCCTCCTGACTCCTCTCTCAATCTTGTTGAGATCAGAATATCTCATCTCTCTTTTCTTTGCTGCCTCCTGCAGCGCAGCTTTCACCAGTCTCCTCGCTATCCCCTGCATCAGCATTCTCACATTTACTCTTTAGAAAAAATCATCTATATATGTTTAGAAACTGAGAGTGTCTCATACGTTTCTTGGGTGGTTCTGAACGATTTCAACAGCCTCTTGGTTGCTAAGCTGCTCCCAAAGTCCGTCTGATGCAAATATCAGAAACTGATCGTCTGGTTGGAGATCATGCACGGTTATCGACGGTTCCCAACTCAAGATAGGTCTTTTCATTGGCTCCCGCAATCGGTACTTTGTGTACAAAGGTTCCTTGTTGAACTCCGATTTCTTAAGATACACGTCTCCTATGGATCGTGATACCTGCAAACACACAGACAACTAAGCTTTCAAGATTTGACAAGTGGCCAACAATAATAGCTTATCCAACTCAGTGAAGGAACATGACATAATAATATTGGCTCAGATTTTATAGCATAAGAAGATCTCTTTGTAGAGAGCGGCACCTGAATAATGCCCTTAACACGCCAGACATTGTGTTTTAAGACGACAATATGGGAGTCATCAGGGTGTAAGGAGTGCATTTCCTGCCTCACAGACTCTATGCTCACGTTATGCTCAGCTGAGAGCTGAAGCGCATTAACCTCACCTGTGGCCTTGATGACCTTTCCCAAAACCGCACGGGAGTCCCCAACGTTAGCTACGTAAAGCTTCCCATCGCAGACCACACCGATCAGGCAACAAGAGCCAACCGCTGCTATATGTGGCTTCACTGCCCACTGCTTGGCCACCACCCCTAGAAACCCTTCTTCGGTTGCCTCATAGGCCTTTCTTATCACATCCACAGACATGGAATCCTGCTCCGCTGCGAATCCTGCAGACATGAATGTTCAGTTCCAATGGTTCCCTAGCTAAATAAAATTCAGTGGTGAGTAGTAACAACAAGTAGTTACTCTTGAGATGGTGAAAGAGATGATCGTTGACAAAACGGGAGGTCTCAGGGCCTCCGTGGCCGTCATAGACGCCAACAAAGGTTCCATAGGGACCAGAAGAAGAGAGGGTGGTCAAAGGACCGGATTCGACCTGGCTCTGATCCTCGAGGAGGTTGTTGGCCTGGACAACGGCCATGGAGAAATCACCAAAAAGGTGGTGAGCAGAGTCTTTGTACCAGAGAAGGCCGTCTTGTTTGCCTTTGGAATCAGAATAAGTGTGGGAAGTGGTGGAAGAAGAGGGCCAGAGACAAGAGGTCAAAAAGTTGAAGAAAAGGGATAACATCGGGCCTCATCTCATATCATCCCCAACCACCGATTGTTATGCTAAAATGAATGAATGAAGTATGTTGAAAAAACAAAAGAAGAGAGAGTCGGAAACTTCCATTCATTCACTCACACAAAGAGGAGTTTTGTTTAGTAAAAAAAGCAACAGCTGGATGGAGATCTCAAGGAGATATAGAGAAACTATTAAGTTGTAAGTAACATGTGTGGAGAGAGATAGAGTGAAAGAAAAAAAGAAAAGACTCTCTCTGTTTTTGATTTCAGATATTTATTAGGAACAGAACAGAGGAAGCCCTTTTCCTTGTATATGAGAACAGAGGAAAAGAAGAGAGACAATTTATGGATCACAAGATTTCCAGAGCCTCTCTCTCTCTCTCTCAAATAACTCTTCTTCTATATTTGACCATCAAAGAAAGGACAAGAAGACACACATACGTGTGCACGTGCACTCCTTAACTCCTCCCATGTGGGATTTACAAACATACAATAGCTGTTCTCATTATTATTATTTCCTTCTTGCCTTGCACCACCATTGTTAACTCTATTCAATTCAAAGTTTCAAACCCTTTGACCAATGCATCCCCTTATTGGGCTTTGATTATATGGGCCCTTTCTATTTGATATTTTTCAATATATGGCCCGTTAATAAATTTAATATATAGCTTCGGCCTTATAAGAAGAATTCAAGCCCCTCACCGATACTCTAGTCCAAGCCGTGGGCAGAACCAAAATAAGAGAACAAAAAAAAAGTTTGTTTTCTGGAATCGTCGCGATAGTTGCTGAACTCCGTCGCAACTTCAATGGCATCTGCTCACTCCATAGCCGCCGTTTCTGTTCTCGATGCGGCCTCCAAGCAAGCAACACTTCCTTCTTCTTCTTCTTCTTCCTCTGCGCTCTACCCTCTTTCTTCTCTTCGATCTAAACCTCGCCAGCAGCTTCTCTCCCTACGCAGTGTCGCTCTCAAAGGTATCTTCTCTTCTTTTTCTCTGTTTATTTGGAATACGAGTTGCTTCTCCTAAACGTAATAGTCCAATTCTACCTTTGTTGGGTACAGTCGCATTTCCAGTTTGAATTTTAATATAGTTTGGGACAACGAAGAGGGGAGTGATTCAAATTAGCACAATCGTAATGAGTAGTTGTTGATATGGTTAGTTTGTTGATGAGCCAACAATGATTAGTTTGTGGTTAGCTTAGGTCGAGTAAAGGCGCAGGCAAAAGAAGCAGAAGCTAGTCCAAGTCCAGTGGGAGTGGGAGACGCATTCAGTAATGTGAAGCATCTTCTCCTGCCGGTGATTGATCGGAATCCTTATCTTTCTGAAGGCACCAGACAGGTTATTGTTTAGCTTGTTATCTTTTTGAGAACATGTTGACACCAAACAAAAAAGCTGATTACACTTAATTTGATAGGCTGCTGCTACAACAACCAGCTTGGCAAAGAAGTATGGAGCTGATATCACAGTTGTAGGTAAGAACAATTAGTGTTGCATTAATATCCCCTTATGTATCATATGAATTATATAGCCGTGTTGATCATCTGTGACCACCGTTGTTGATTCAGTCATTGACGAAGAAAAGAGAGAATCATCTTCGGAGCATGAGACTCAAGTATCCAACATCCGGTGGCATTTGTCTGAAGGTAAAATTGAGGAATTACTTGTAGGAAATTGTAGGTAAACTATAGTGTTGGAATCCCTTATTGAAGAAAGGTTAACTATAATGTGGTGGTTGCAGGTGGGTTCGAGGAGTTCAAGCTGTTGGAGAGGCTTGGGGAAGGGAAAAAAGCGACGGCCATAATAGGAGAGGTGGCAGATGAGCTGAAGATGGAGCTGGTGGTGATGAGCATGGAAGCCATCCACTCTAAGTACATTGACGCCAATCTACTCGCTGAGTTCATCCCCTGCCCCGTCCTCCTCTTGCCCTTGTGATCGCTCCCGCCAAATGCTTATATGATAGACATACCACTTGTTTTATTTTTCTCTGTGTTTGGTTGCCGTAGAAGAGCATTACTAGGAGAGGGGATGGAAATGTGTCAAGGTGTGAGATGCATGTGTCAAGCATTTCCTGTCTTATCATGGTTGTTGTTGTTGTGTCCTTTGTTTTCTCCGTTACTCACATACTAACGTGTTCGGCCACAAAT
>Ga0041059_1003642_pt1 | contig 10310 bp, 7 predicted proteins | sample AraColnosormetaG_FD_56232 | JGI IMG/M metagenome (GOLD analysis project Ga0041059, IMG submission 56232) | Arabidopsis roots microbial communities from North Carolina, USA - Col MF nosort | ecosystem: Host-associated > Plants > Roots > Unclassified | place: USA: North Carolina | collected 2013-09-02 | reverse complement strand
AGATTTGCACACAAAATTTGATATTTTAATATATAAATAAACTCGAACCCTAACCCGACCTGAAATCTTAAATTACCCAAACGGGTCCTAAACTTCTAAACTCAAACCCAAAATAGCCGACCTGAACCTGACTCGAATACCAAAACGCTTAGGGCTAATACTTAATTAAAAAAATAAAAATCCACAAAAATATTTAAAACTAAACATTGTTAAAAATATATTTTTTATATATACGGTAATCTCTTAAGTTAATCTTACATCATACAAATTAATATCAAATGAGTTAAAATTAATAAATGAAAATATTCTCATTAAAAAAAATTGAAAAGTTAAATCCTATACGGGCCATGTCATCTCATTTCATTAATTCGTTAACGAAGGGTAATTTGGTAAGATCACATAGCACAACCTAAGGTTGCCGTCGTCGTCCTCTACCTCCGAAATGTTTCCCGTTCACATCGTTTTCGTTTTGTCCCCAAAACCCTAAAAATCTTCAACGCAGGGTTTAACGAATCAAACCTCAACGACGTCGTTTTACTCTTCTTCTTCTTCCTCTCTGTGTTGCGTTCCCTCTTTCACAAACTCACTGGTAAGCCATTTCCCTCTTACATCGGAATCCTGCTTTCGCATTTCTCAGCTTCGTCGTGATTTAATCGTAATTGGTTCAAATTTGTTGTAAACAACCCTAATTTCGAGGAATCATTTGCAATTCCCTCATTTTTGCAGACATCACATCCTTAGAGTCGTCCCAGAATGAACTCACTCGCCATTAGAGTCTCCAAGGTTCTCAGATCCTCTTCAATATCTCCTTTAGGTAATTCTTCTTTCTTATCACCTAAATCTTCTGCCTTTTTCTCAGAAGACTATCATTTGTTTCTTCTTGTGTTACTTTGATGTGTAGCAATAAGTGCTGAGAGAGGCTCTAAGTCGTGGTTCTCTACTGGTCCTATCGATGAAGGTGTAGAAGAAGATTTTGAAGAAAATGTTACAGAAAGGCCTGAGCTTCAACCTCATGGAGTTGATCCTCGTAAAGGTTGGGGATTTCGCGGTGTTCATAGGGTAAAAAGATTTGATCTTTAACACTTAAAAGTTATGCATTCTTAGCTGAAGAATATCAGAATCAAATTAGGCTTAGCTATAGCAAAAAACCCGATTGAAAAGGAACGGTTTTTATGTATGTGCCTTGAATAAGAGTTTGGAACTAGATTTCGATGATTTGAGTTATCTTGTTGCAATATCATTTCATATACTTATCAGCTTTTCAATGGCGTTCTTGCGGTTTTATGTCATTGTTGGTTTCCTTTGATTCATTCAGGCGATTATTTGTGGGAAAGTAGGGCAAGCACCGTTACAGAAGATCTTAAGGAACGGGCGGACAGTAACGATCTTTACAGTAGGAACAGGTGGGATGTTTGATCAGAGGCTTGTAGGAGCTACTAATCAGCCAAAACCAGCTCAGTGGCATAGAATCGCTGTGCACAACGAAGTGCTTGGCTCTTACGCTGTCCAAAAACTCGCTAAAAAGTAAGTTTTATTATATGCTTAACTATCTTGAACAAAGAAGAGTATTAACAATAGTTTAAGAGTTATAATTTCAGATTAACTAAGTGATAAATCCGTTGGTTAAGATATAATCAGCTCATATGTGTGTGAATGTGTAAAAGTGTACACAGAAACTCTTAAGTTGAATAATATCTTCTACATTATCTGTCTTCAATCTCTCTGTTTCGTCTTTAGTCGCTCTATGTAATGCTGGTAGCAATGTCTAAATAGGAAGTGAAAGGTGTAGGTTTTCATCTAAACTTCTTTGCTGGTGCTTTGTTACAGCTCGTCGGTTTATGTGGAAGGTGATATTGAGACTAGAGTGTATAATGATAGCATCAGCAGTGAAGTGAAGAGTATCCCTGAGATTTGCGTTCGTCGTGATGGTATGTATGTTCATATTGTTGATCCGGAACATCAATTTGTTGCTGAGTTACGATTCTCTTGCTTTGTTTTAGGTAAGATTCGGATGATCAAATATGGTGAAAGCATTAGCAAAATCTCTTTTGATGAGCTAAGTAAGTTATCATTTTTCATTCAGCTAATATTCGCAAAGAAAAAAGAGATAGTTGCTTGTGTTTTAATATTTGTTTCACATTTGGCAGAAGAAGGATTGATTTAGTCGGAGCAAGAATATTCCGGTGACCGGATGAGAGCAAACTGAATAAAACGTTTTTCTGAGTAAAATCGATAAAACAGTTTGGTTTTTTGTTCTGTCCATTGCGACTTTGTGAGCACTGAGTTCCTTTTAATGGATACCAGGGGGCATATTTATGTAGTTTCTGGTCAGAATTATTTGATGTATTGTTCTTCAGTGGATGTTTATATGGCAAAAAATGAGGAAGAACAAAGACGAAAAACAAAAGTGCTCACATTACGAATTGGGCTAAAAGACCCACACAAAATGAGACGAAGTGATATATAAAGACTTGGATTTCAATTTTAATGAGAAATATTTTACTCATCAAAATTGAAAGAAATATTCAGTAATAGCTTAAATGATATGACATTGTTTATTAGATTGTTGATATCTCTGACTCACACTCTAAGAACGATAACAAGGAGATCGCGAACTCTCAGAACATCAGAGCATAATTTCCCCGATAAGAATAGAGTTAGTATTTATAGAAGAAGAGCATTATTATATTGTTTAATACTTATTTACAATTACTTACCTTAGATACAAAAACAAAAATATTTTGTTATCTTTTAAATAAACAAAAAAAGTAGTGCTGATTTAGTATCTTATATTTGCTTTCAACTAATATTTTATAAAATATTAGTATATGAAAACATGAAATAAATTCTAATATCATATTATTCATTTTTTGTACTTTAATAGAATCAATAGTTAAATTAAATTTGTTGATTTTATGATTTTATGTTTATGCATAAGTTTATACAACTTATTCAACTAAATTTAAATAAGTTAATTTATATATGAGATGGATATAGTTTGTAACTAATGAAATTGAAATTATTTAATTATAAGTTAAAACATGTCAAATTTTTATTTAAATAAGAATTAATGCATGATTTAAAAAATTCTTAAATAAATTAAATTAAACAATAAATGTAATATGTTGATATGACAAGTAGCATTCTTTCCATTGCTAACGTGGCGGAAAGATGGAGAAAGTTGATCAATTTTCATATATATAACATTCAAGCATATATATATATATATATATATGTATAATTATAATTAGAGATGAATGCTTACACGACATATAAAATTATTGGTCAATGAGGAGAAACTTAATCTTATGTACCTGTTTTGTTTGGTATTTCAATTGCTATAAAGAGAGGCCTAATTAAGAAAAACTTCATATGCATAAAAGAAAGCATGAGAAGAACAACACATCACCTCCATCAAGTAAACATAAGACATATGGGATCATCGAAAACTCACACCACTAAAAAGTTCGTTTTAGTGATGTAATCTTTAAATCTAATCAGTGATATAGTTAAATTTCCCATCACACCACCCATACCACCAAATATGTTTAGATCATGAGCAAAATCTCTTGAGATCTCCATCTCACCCTTTTAAAGAAAGTAGCAGGAAAATGAGTAGAAGCTACATATAAACATAAAACATGTATCCTCTTTCATACTTTAAAAAATAAATTTGTTTTGTTTTGTGACTATAAATCACCTAAGAATAATATTTAGATTCTCAAACCATTGTTGAACGTGCGATAATAAACTTTTTACGAATGTATGAAAGAAACTGTCTCTTTAGAAAATTCTGATGGATGCTTGGATTTTTTTTGTCTCTTAATGCTAAATTTGATAGCTGTCAAAAATAAAAATAAATATTCAAGGTTTAGTGAAGCAACACGTGAGGCCACGTGATGAAATGGGCCACTTCTTAGAAACTTAGGTTGGGCTCTCTCGCACGAAGGGGTCAAATTTCACAGTGTCGGTAGTCACATGCGTTCATGTGACCATGACCTTAATATAGTTTTTTTGTTGACAGCCTCAAAACAGAACTTTCTATATTTGTTTCCATAATTTTTATTTTCTAAACCGAAGATTTGAACGGAAATCAAGATCAACATCCATGAAATGTGGGAAATTGGTATTTTCATTATTTTAACGTAAATTGCAAGAAAATGTTGATTTTTGTAATTTTCCATAGTTAAAATGAATATTTCAATCATTTATTTTTATTTTGTTACAAATTAATGCGATAGTTTAATTTGTTGTTGCTTAAGTTTTTTATTATTATTTAAACTAAATTGATAGCTTGACAAAAGAACAAGAAACTAAAAATTGATTACGTGCATGGAGAAAGCGGATGTATGTCTCAAACTCTAGAAACAGAACGAAAGAATTGATAATGAAGATGTGAAGATTCTTTAGATTGATGGGGATAAAACACTAAACGAAGGTCTCAGTATTCTTAGATGGTTTTTGAAAGAAAAAAAAATGTTTCTTTTGTTGTAATATTTTTATTGAAAAAGTTATCGAACTTTGCTAAGTGGATTCAGAATTAAAAACTGAAAAATACATAAAAAGTAAAAATAATACATGAAGCATAATATTTTGTTTTTCTATGAAAAAAAACAAAGTAATGATAATATTCTATAACTATACCAATTGTTTAGATGCATGCAAGATTCATGGGTTTGAATGCTAACCATAATAATAACAGTATAGCTTTGTACAACTTTGACAGTTATCAATCATAAAACATTTATCAAAAGCGTTACAAAAAGTTTTACTCTCAGATTTTTAGTACAGCTTCTTTGTATAGCTCTTTTTAACAGTTTTGCACTATTCCGATAAAGCTAACAGCTCCAGCTAACAACTTAAAAATTTGTACAGCTTTTGGTTACCAATCAGACCTCATACCTTCCCTAACGGACCGGAAGAGACAAGTATGATTTCCTCTTTTAAAAGTAATTCAAATTTTTTATTTTATACTAAAAGACAAAGTAACATGTATAGAAGATCTTTGCACTTACAAAAGTTTAAACTTCAAGTAACATGTTGATGTAACAAAAAAAAAAACTTCATGAACATGTTGTAATTTTAGTTTATGTTTAAATTTTCTTGATGTTAATTCAACAAGCTTGATATAGAAATGGACTCCTCTATTAATTGATTGAGCCACTACTTTATAATCTCACCTAAAAATTTAGAAACTATATTAGATTGTGGGAAAAAAATAAAAATCTTTTTAAAAGTTTTACATTCATAAAAAAAACATTTTTTAAAAAGATGTTATTGTTTCAGCCTAAATTTGAACTGAAAAATTTGGCTGCCGACACATTGTTATACATTCATAAAAGACTATAAACTATATAATAATTATTTTAAAAAAATGAATATAAATTTCAAAACAAAAGACATCATTAAATCGACTCTGACGTTTTCTCTCCTCCTGGTACCTTCCTTCACTTTCAGCCTCTCTTTTTCTCAGCTTCGTTCACCAAACTATATATCTCCCTCTCTTTCTCTTTCTCCATTCAAAAAGTCTCTATCAAACTTTTGATGAAGGATCTATAAATTAAACTAACAAAGTCTAAGAAAGACCCACTTATTCTTTTCAGTCATTTCTGTTGTACAAGATCCAACTTTCTTTCATAATTTCAAAAAGAAGATACATATATATATAAGTAATGGGTTCTAGAACCACCATTTCGATTCTTGTTGTTCTTCTTCTAGGGTTGGTTCAACTTGCAATTTCAGGGCATGACTATAAACAAGCTCTAAGCAAAAGCATTCTCTTCTTTGAAGCTCAGAGATCAGGACACCTCCCTCCTAACCAAAGAGTTTCATGGCGATCTCATTCCGGTCTTTACGATGGCAAATCAAGCGGCGTAAGCTTCCTTTTTTTTAACAAAATGAATTGAGACTCGTATAATGCTACTTATTACCACTATTCAAAACTTTCTGTTCATCGGATTTGTGCTCCATATTTTTTTTATCTAATCAGTATAATACAAAAAATAATAATTAATATAAATATATATTTTACATTTTTTTTTAATTTTCTTAAATTATTATAAATAGATTTACCGCTGTTTAGATCCATATATAAAGTGTTGACTTTCCGTTGACCCATTATTTAATCAATATGATCAAAATCTAAGCGTTTGGATGGTTTTGGCCACCTAAACGTCAAAAGGAGCTGATTTTTATAACGTTTAATTAATAGTACTACATTATGTTTATTTTAATTACATTTTCGAAAAAATTTGAGCAGGTGGATCTAGTGGGAGGATATTATGACGCCGGAGACAATGTGAAATTCGGGCTTCCGATGGCTTTCACGGTGACAACAATGTGTTGGAGCATCATAGAATACGGTGGCCAGCTGGAATCCAACGGCGAACTTGGCCATGCCATTGACGCCGTTAAGTGGGGAACTGATTATTTCATTAAAGCCCACCCTGAACCTAACGTTCTCTATGGAGAGGTAACAATAATAACACTCTAATCACTAATCACTTTCTTTATTAATTAGACTAACTATATACATAATTTCAATTTGGTTATGGTAATTATTTTGTAACTCATGTGAAGGTAGGAGATGGTAAGTCGGACCATTATTGTTGGCAAAGGCCAGAGGAAATGACTACTGATCGTAGGGCTTACAAAATTGACCGGAACAATCCCGGTTCGGATCTCGCCGGAGAAACCGCTGCCGCAATGGCTGCCGCTTCCATCGTTTTCCGTCGCTCTGATCCATCATACTCTGCTGAGCTACTCCGTCACGCACATCAGGTTCTTGAACCCTAACCAAAACTGAGAAAATCGAGTTTCAATTCCGGTTTAGTGAAACCAATTTTAATTAAGCACATTGTTCTGTTTATACAATTTTCAACTCCTTCCGTGATGCTTGATTGCAATAGAAGGAATTATAAATAACGTTTTGAATTAGTTAATTTTGGCTAGGTGCAAAAACGTAGATAGTAGAAATAACCTTCTCAACTCATAATATTTACGATTGTGCTACTGATCCTAATGCAATTCTTATATTGCCAGCTATTTGAATTTGCGGACAAATACAGAGGCAAATATGACAGCAGCATTACCGTGGCACAAAAATATTACCGATCCGTCAGCGGTTACAATGTACTTAACGCAAACTCTCTTAAGTAACTAACGAAAACATTTGTTGCTAGCTATTGATATTTTACTAGCGCAATTTTGTATAACCAGGATGAGTTACTATGGGCTGCTGCGTGGTTATACCAAGCAACAAATGATAAATACTATCTAGATTACCTCGGCAAGAATGGCGACTCAATGGGTGGTACGGGCTGGTCGATGACCGAATTTGGTTGGGACGTTAAGTATGCTGGTGTTCAAACCCTTGTGGCCAAGGTTAATTCATTTACATTTAAGAGTTTTCTCGGTTTGATGTGGTTTACTTGATTTGGTTTTACTAAAAATGTATAAACCGATAATTTTGGTTGGTTAATAGGTTTTGATGCAAGGAAAAGGTGGAGAACATACTGCTGTGTTCGAGAGGTACCAACAGAAAGCAGAACAGTTTATGTGTTCGTTGTTAGGTAAAAGTACAAAGAACATTAAGAAAACTCCAGGGGGTTTGATTTTCCGACAAAGCTGGAATAATATGCAGTTTGTCACGAGTGCTTCATTCTTAGCCACTGTTTACTCCGACTATCTCTCGTACTCCAAAAGAGATCTTCTTTGTTCTCAAGGAAACATTTCTCCATCCCAACTCCTAGAATTTTCTAAATCACAGGTTTGTCCCAACTTTTTCTTATTTTCTTATTCTCCCTTTAATCTGAAACCAAAACAACAATATAATTCAACTTGAAATTGAAACATAACACCGGGAAAATGCTTTTAGTCAAGTAGTTAAAAGCCCATCTCTATGGTTTTCTCTATTGGAATTTAATTGTAGATAGTCGTGTTACCATGCGTAGTAGGCTTTAGTTATATGTCGAATTCGTCGATCCGAATGATCTAAATAATAACATACACTATAATTTTTGAGTCTTTGATGTCAATATCAAGAATTAGGAGTAGATAATAGCGGATAAGACCAACGTGGGGTTAACCTAATGGTAAATCTCTCGAGTAGAAGTGATGGATTCGACACCTGTTGGAAAGAATCTCTTATCCAAAGGCGATGAATTTAACGTAATGTGAGTCCAGGTCTTCAGGCTTGAACTTCGAAATATTCAAAATAAAAACAATAGCGAATAAGGGTACAAATAGTTAATTCAAGTATATATATACTACGAAAAAATAAACCTAAACTAATATGAATTCAGGTAAAGGTCAAATCCGGGATTGAATATTTCGGCTATTTTGGAGATATTTTCATTAATTTTACAAGGTTAGTTAGTCCTAATGGATAATTAGGATATCTGCTACATACATAACATGTTCCATTATATATCCTTAATAAATAGAAAATGTATCGTGAAATGGATAACCTGTCTAAATTGGATTATTGATCAATTAATTAAAACTACTATCAGGTGGATTACATTCTTGGAGACAACCCTAGAGCAACAAGTTACATGGTCGGATACGGAGAGAACTATCCACGACAAGTTCATCATCGTGGTTCGTCTATTGTCTCCTTCAATGTCGATCAAAAGTTCGTTACTTGCCGTGGTGGTTACGCCACATGGTTTAGCCGGAAAGGAAGCGATCCAAATGTTTTAACCGGAGCTCTAGTGGGTGGACCCGACGCCTACGATAACTTCGCTGACCAACGGGACAATTATGAGCAAACCGAACCAGCAACTTACAACAACGCGCCTCTTCTTGGTGTATTAGCCCGGTTAATTTCCGGTTCGACCGGTTTTGACCAGCTGCTTCCCGGTAAGATTTAAAGCATTATATTGTTTTGTTAAAAGTTTTATGCTTCTAGTCATGATTAACCGTATATGTAGTGAACTAATTAAAACCCTTGGTTTCAAGTTCTAGTCAAGTTAACCGGGGTTATTACTAACCGAATTCCTATTTCAGGTGTTAGTCCGACTCCAAGTCCGGTTATCATAAAACCAGCACCGGTACCACAAAGGAAACCGACAAAACCTCCTGGTTTGTCATATTTAGATTTCTTATGCCAACATCGTGATATACCAATTTGATTCGGTATAAGAAATTAAACAATTTGCTTACTTTTTTGTTATGTCTATAGCAGCTTCTTCTCCTAGTCCCATTACCATATCGCAGAAGATGACAAACTCATGGAAGAACGAGGGAAAAGTGTACTATCGATACTCTACGATATTAACCAATAGATCTACGAAAACATTGAAAATTTTGAAGATATCAATCACCAAGCTATACGGTCCAATATGGGGTGTGACGAAAACCGGAAATTCATTCAGTTTTCCATCATGGATGCAATCTTTACCATCAGGCAAAAGCATGGAATTTGTCTATATCCACTCAGCTTCTCCGGCAGATGTCTTGGTTTCTAACTATTCTTTGGAATGATCAGTAGAAGTGTCTCGGTGTGTGATACCGGTTTACTAACTTGTAAACTAGTTCACCTGCTTTTGAATATATTGGGTCTAGTTTTTACCGATTGGTTAGATTTTTGGGAGGATGAGAAAGAAGAATTCTTTAGCTTGTACACATAGCGAGAGATTTGAGACTATGACATTAGGATTAATCTGTTTCTTGTAATCCAAGAAAGCCTTTGCACCTTTTTAGTTTTTATTTTTCTATTACTATAAATCAATAATTTATACGTTATAAATAGATTCAGTTTAACTCAGTAATGGTAGATCCATGATTTTTATTTTTTTATATTGTACATAAAGTAAAAGGATATGTTTGATTCATACTTCAAGTATAGCATCTACAATATAACTAACGCCAAAAATATAACCGTTATTTGCATTTCACAAAACATTTTCTCAACTACAATAAATTTAATTTTCACAGAATATGCGTCAACATATAATAATACTGTATGCAATACTTTTAATTCCAAAGTTATTTTGCATATATAAATACATTTAGGTAGTAATTTATCACTGAGGAGAATGACAAAACAGGGGTGTCAGAGACAAACTCCCAAGAAAATTACATTCAAAATAAATATATAAAAAACAAGGGAAAATAACAGAAGAAATTAAAATAAATACCAACACACACACACTAGGCTTATAAACAAAGAAAAAAGTATATCTAGAAAAGAAAGATGTAAAATGGAAACTTATAATCGGGAGAACAAAACAAAACTTATAATAATAATAATAATAATAATAATAATAATAATAATAATAATTAAGAATCGCAAAAAAAAAAAAAAA